>JAAUYI010059310.1_pt1 | contig 38655 bp, 30 predicted proteins | sample 7278041 | NCBI WGS metagenome assembly JAAUYI01 (sample SAMN14350216, study PRJNA611818) | marine sediment metagenome | isolation source: surface marine sediment (0.6m) | place: French Polynesia: Moorea | collected 2018-08
GTTGAACTTTCGCTTGGTATACAAGAGCTTTTACTCCTTGTCGGCTCACCGCCCGCAGCATTCTGGCATATTCAGGGTCGATGTACTCAGCAGGCTTGAATATTTTAGCATCAGTGCGTTGGACAAGATAGAGAATCATCCCGCCATGACCTTTTTGTACCAGATCCGCTAGTTCCAGAAGATGTTTTGTTCCTCTTGTCGTGACCGCATCTGGAAACATGGCAATTCCATTTTCTACAAGTGAGCAGTTTTTAACCTCTATATAGGTTTTTTTCCCACCCGTTTCTACCATGATATCCAATCTGCTGTTACGTGAAACCTTGATTTCGGTATATATAGTTTCAACCCTGCCAAGTTCACTTATTTTACCAGCTTTGACAGCCTCGACAACAAGCTGATTGGTCAGTCCGGTATTGACACCGATCCAGCACTCACCTGAATATACCATCTCAAGAGTAAAAGGATATTTCCGTTTGAGGTTGGCGGATCTGGAGAGATAAACCCTGCTACCCGGCTCTGCACATGATTTCATGGATCCGGTATTCGGGCAATAGGCCGTAAGCGTGCTGCCATCATCCAAGATAACATCTGCCAAAAACCTTTTATATCTTCTTATCAACGTTGCAGGAGTAAGCTTATTTTTAAAATACATTTCCACTTAGTTGAATTCTCAGTAATAGTTATGTACTAGCAAAACTAATTTCAGTTGCACTACCGGAATCCTGGTGCTAGAATTTGGGCAACTTTAAAAATATTCCTTCATACCTGCAGGCTGAACGACCGTTGTCAGACCACGTAATGAGTACCATTCAATTACACCAACGAATGAGATCAGCTAAAAAAAAACGATATTTTATTTCACAACAAACAAAACCTTTGCCAGCATCTTACAAATAAAGGAGATTCTTTACCATGAAATTAGGAATCAATGGTCTCGGCCGAATTGGCAAGCTATCTTTATGGCACCACGTTTCCAGAAAACACTTCTCGGAGCTAGTCATTAACATCGGTAGAGAAGTTGGTAAAGACCTGCACGATTTGGCTGCATCGATAGAACGAGACTCATCCTATGGTCGCCTGGCGACATATCTTCATGGTCATAAGGGAGGGAACGTCATCGATGAACTCGATAATGATACCGGGAAAATGCGTATCAACGGCGTGCCGGTTACCATACTGCGGGAGGCCAGAAACCCCGGCGAGATTGCTTGGCAGGAAAACGGAGTTCAGCTTGTCGTTGACACCACCGGGGTATTCAAAGACCCTACGGCCGATGCCGACGACTCAAAAGGTTCGATACGCGGCCACCTCCATGCTGGGGCTGAAAAAGTATTGCTTTCCGCCCCTTTTAAGATCAGCGCCAGGGGACTCGGCATGCCCGAGGATGCGATTACCACTGTCATGGGCATAAACGACGAGGACTACAATCCCAGCAAGCACTCAGTCATCTCGGCAGCATCCTGCACAACCACGTGTCTTTCCTATATGATAAAGCCGCTGATGGAGTCCATCGGTGCAGACAATTTTCTCAGCGCCTCCATGGTCACTGTTCATGCCGCAACCGGCAGTCAGCAGGTCCTCGATCGCCTTCCCGGATCCGGGGCAGCTGATCTTCGCAAAAACAGATCAATTCTCAACAACATAATCCTGACCACAACCGGAGCTGCCAAAGCGCTATCCCTGGTCATACCGGAAATGAAAAATATCGGTTTCATCGCTGAATCTGTGAGAGTGCCTACATCAACCGGGTCCCTGATCGTTCTTGTCCTTAATCTTCAAGATGATTTGGAAAGCCCCGTTAATAGAGCGCAACTTAATGGTATTTACAAAGAGTATGCCGAAAATAGCCAGTATCTGCAATTCAGTGAAAAGCAGAATGTTTCCTGTGACATAATTGGATTTCCTGAAGCTGCTGCGGTTATCGAGGGAACGGAGACTCATACCCGTACAGCCACAATTCCAGTGAATCTTAAGAAAACACCGGTGGGCCACTCATTGACCGATGAAGACAATCCGATTCTACAGGTACCAGTAACCCAAGCAGTCATTTATGGCTGGTATGATAATGAACTTGGCAGCTATACCAACATGCTTGGCGATCTTACCATCAAAGTGGCTAATTCAATGGTGTAATGACGATCACTATTCGTCCGGCAATCCAGGAGGATATTCCCGCCATTGTCAATATCGAATACAATACTCTCTCCAGCTGGAATGAAGCGCAGATAGCGGCAGAATTTATTCGTTTGGATTCCATTATTTTAGTAGCGGGTGACCACCATCCCACCACTGCGATTGGCTGGAGCTGCCTTCGCCATGTTGCACCGGAAGCTGAGGTACTTAAAATAACGGTGCATCCCGACTACCAACGTTTAGGCTATGGTTTTCTTCTCTTAAAGGAATTATGCCAGAAAGCAATGCATTTGAACTGCAAAGCTATTTTTCTAGAGGTTAGGTCAAAAAATCATCCTGCCAGAAACTTGTATATAAAATCTGGTTTTTCAGAGCAAGGCATAAGGAAAAAATACTACCAGCATCCAGAAGATGATGCCATATTGTATACAAAACAGATGATACCTTGAAATGCTTTTTCCTATCAGATTCTCAACCATTTTTTCTGCTTTGTAAAGAAAATGCAGTATTTCGGAGTTTCATTTTTGATCGTCAGAATTAGGTTTTTCTGACGCTATTTGGCAATAAAGCAATACATTATTAGACGACAATCTCGTTTATGTTTATCAACATCTAGCCGTCACCTAAGCATCGCATTTCAAGAAAGGAGAAGGAAAATCTATGCTTACTATTAGAAATGTAGAGGTAAAAGGAAAACGGATTCTGGCACGCGTTGATTTTAACGTGCCTATGGACGACAAACAAAATATCACCGATGATATTCGCATTCGCACAGCTCTACCAACGATCAATTACATCCTCGAGCGTGGCGGTAAGCTCATTCTCTGTTCCCATCTTGGACGACCAAAAGGAGAACGGGTTGATGTATTTAGTTTGGCACCTGTTGCTGCCCATCTTAGTGAACTGCTCAACAAGGAAGTAAAACTAGCACCAGACTGTTGGGGAGAGGAAGTAAACAAAATGGTTGGAGCTATGCAGGATGGTGACGTCATACTTCTGGAAAACCTCCGGTATCATGGGGGAGAAACTGCCAACGACGCAGCTTTCTCCGAGAAGTTAGGCAATCTCGCTGATATATATGTCAATGACGCTTTTGCCGTATCCCATCGTGAACATGCCTCCGTTGTCGGAGTAACCACCCATGTCCAAACCAGAGTTGCCGGTTTTCTTCTGGAAAGGGAATTGGAGTATTTCCATAAATCGATGGATATGCCCATCAGGCCACTGGTTGCTCTTGTCGGTGGCGCGAAGGTCTCCTCAAAACTTGCAGCCCTTGAAAATATGCTGGACAAAGTGGACAGCATGATAATCGGTGGGGCAATGGCCAATACCTTTCTTAAAAGCATGGGAATCAACGTTGGTGCCTCAAAAACTGAAGATGACCTGATTAATGCAGCCAAGGATTTTATAAGGAAAGCTGATGAAAAATTAGTGAAGCTTTACTTTCCCATCGATTTTGTTGTTGCTGAGCAATTCTCGGCAGACACTGTCACCAGAGTGGTGACCTTCAGGGATATTCCCCAGGAATGGATGGCGCTCGATATCGGGCCTGCCACAACACTCTATTTTCAGGAAGCTCTTGCAGATGCCGGCACCATCGTCTGGAATGGACCGATGGGCGCTTTTGAAATAGACGCTTTCGCCCGCGGCACCATGTCACTCTGCCGGGCCGTGGCCGCTTCTAATGCACTGTCAATCACCGGTGGTGGAGACTCTAACGCTGCGGTCAAAAAATCAGGAGAAGCTGAAAATATCTCCTATATGTCCACCGGCGGCGGAGCTTTCCTTATGCTAATGGAGGGCAAGACCCTGCCTGGCGTGGACGCCATTGATAACTAACTGAAATTCTGGAGATTCAATATGCAACGAAAAGCCCTTATTGCCGGCAACTGGAAAATGCACACCACCGTCTCCGAAGCATGCCAGCTTGCTAAGGCCTTGGACCAGGCTACTCCCAACGCGAACGATAGGGAAGTCCTGATTGCCCCACCTTATACAGCACTGAGCGAAGTCGGTCGAACTTTAGCCGAATCTTCGATAATTCTCGCCTCTCAAAATGTCTGCTGGGAAGAAAAAGGTGCTTACACTGGTGAGATCTCTCCAATAATGCTCAAAGATATCGGTGTTACTGCAGCCATTGTTGGTCATTCAGAAAGAAGACAAATTTTTCATGAAGACGATGCACTTATCAATAAGCGGGTAAAAGGTGCCTTACGCTTTGGTCTTACTACTATTCTCTGCGTGGGCGAAACTCTTGAAGAAAGAGAGGCAGATAGCACCTTTTCCATACTCGAAAGCCAGATACGTGAGGGCTTAGCCGAGGTACAGCCTGTCGATATGGCTCGCCTGGTCATTGCCTACGAACCAGTATGGGCCATTGGTACTGGCAGGACGGCCACCAAAGAGCAGGCACAGGAAGTGCACGTTTTTATCCGTAGCCTAATTGAAAAAATCTACGAAAAAAACATTGCTGACGGGTTGAGAATATTGTATGGTGGCTCGGTTAAGCCAGCTAATATCGACGAACTCATGAGCCAGCCGGATATAGACGGTGCTCTGGTTGGCGGCGCTGCTTTGGACGCTGAGTCCTTCAGCAGAATTATAAATTTTTCAGTAAAGATATAAGGTTTTTCCCAGGCAATGGATACCCTTCTCATCATAGTACACGTGCTCGTATGTTTCTTTCTCGTAGGCATTGTCCTCCTGCAGCACGGAAAAGGAGCGGATATTGGTGCCTCATTCGGTGGCTCCAGTCAATCGCTTTTTGGAACAGAAGGTCCTGTACCTCTTTTGAATAAGATTACCACAGCCGTTGCTGTAATTTTTATGATCACTTCGGTTTCTCTGGCATATATTTCGGCACACAGGTCTACAGGCTCTGTTATGGAATCGCTCACCGACCAACCTACTGCAGAGACAACTCAAGCTCCTGCCGCGGATAAAGAGCTTGCTGTTCCGGAAACTGAAGAGACCATACAGGTTCAAGAGACATCTGAGGAGACGCAGACCCAATAATAATTGTGCGCCGAAGTGGTGGAACTGGTAGACACGCTATCTTGAGGGGGTAGTGGCCCACGGTCGTGCGAGTTCGAATCTCGCCTTCGGCACCATAGTGAAAAACCCGCAGCAAATGCTGCGGGTTTTTTTATAGGCACATATATAAAGGTTCCCTCAGGTTCGTTTTCGGCCTTTCATCAGTTTTCTGGCTTTTTTTAACTTTTTCTTCTTCACTCCAGGTGTACTGGCCAGACGACTTTCCGCCAATTCAATAAACAGTTCATCGACACTGCGGCTCTGGTCGCCATTCTGATCATGACGCTGGACGTAGTGGCCATCTTTCTCCATCTCCCAGCAATTGCGTTTGTTTTCCAACTGAACTTCAAGTATCACTTGCAACTGCGCCTGGAGATCAAAATCTTCTACGGGAGTGACCACCTCAACCCTTGATTCTAGATTTCTCTTCATCAGATCAGCGGAGCCAAAATAGTACTCCTCTTCTCCGCCATTCCTAAAATAATAGATTCTGGCATGCTCGAGAAATCTGCCGACGATGGAAATAACCGAAATATTGTCAGATAACCCAGGAATTCCGGGGCGCAGGCGGCAACTATCGCGAATAATAAGGTCTATTTTAACACCGGCCTGCGATGCACGATAGAGAGCGCGGGTGATGTCCTTGTCCTCCAGGGCATTACATTTAAAAACTATTCTTCCTTCACCGGAAGCGCCATGCTGCTCAATTTCCCGGTCAATTTTCTCTAAAAGGGCTTTCTTCAACATATTCGGGCAAGGAAGAATTTTCTTGTACTTTCTGACAGGAGCATATCCCGTGGTGAGATAGTTAAACAGTTCCGTGAGGTCGTCACCGAGGATTGGATCACTACTTAACATGCCGATGTCACAATACTGTCTGGCCGTCCCGGCATGATAATTTCCTGTTCCGATATGCACATATCGACGCAATCCATCATAATCTCTTCGCACGACAAATATTACTTTACTGTGGGTTTTCAGACCGACAACCCCATATGTGACATGAATACCCGCTTCTTCTAGCTCCTCTGCCCAGCTTATATTGGCCGATTCATCGAAACGAGCCATTAGCTCCACCACCACCGCAACCTGTTTGCCATTGTGAGCAGCATCGATCAGATACTGAATTATGCGCGACTCCGAACCGGTACGATAGAGTGTCATCTTAATTGCCAATACTTTTGGGTCAACACTGGCCTCTCTGACGAACCTTTCAATAGAAGTGTCGAACGATTCATAGGGATGCTGCAGTAAGATGGAACCGTGATCTCTGATTATGTGAAAGATACTTGAAGCTTCCTTGAGAAGGACTGGATGATCGCAGGGGTTGTGCGGCGGAAAATGCAGATCTGCCCGATCGATTTTAAATATTTCCATGAGGTCGCGTTTGGCGATGAACCCATCTACTTCGTACACATCGCTTTCTTGGTCAATCCCGAGTTCAGCAGCAAGCATGCCTCGCAGTTGACTGCTCATATCCGCCTCAACTTCGAGTCGTACTATCTGGGCAAACTTACGGTCACGCAAAGCCGTTTCGATCATCACCAGAAGATCGTTGGCTTGCTCAGCATATCTCTCCGTTATGGCATTTCTCGTTACCCGGAAAACGTAGGAGCCCTTGATTATCATCCCCGGAAAAAGTGACTCGAGATTGTGAGCCAGTAAGTCTTCAAAGGTAATAAAGACGTGTTGATGCTGTTCACCGCAATTGATAAATCGAGGCACTCCCACTCCCATAGGCACCTTGATTCGGTTCAAAAAGGTATTGCCTCCGTTCGTTTCACTGGCAACCACTAGAAGGTTTAGGGAGAGGTTGGAAATAAAGGGAAAAGGATGGGCAGGATCTATTCCCTGAGGCGTGAGAAGTGGATAAATATTTTCATTAAAGTAATTATCCATGGCTTGTTGAGCCGTTTTTCCAAGTTCTGAATATTTGCTAAAGCGAATTTCCTCTTTGGCAAGCGATGAGACAAGTTCCCGCTCAAGCTCTTGGCGTTGCTTGAGGATCTGACGGACAGCGACCCCGCAGGCTTCTATCTGCTCCTCAGGCAACATCCCGTCTACACTGAGCTTCTTCACTCCTGCGCCAACTTGCTGCTTCAAACCACCGATACGCTTCATAAAAAACTCATCGAGATTTGAACCAAGTACGGCAAGAAAAAAAACTCGTTCCAAAAGAGGATTTCTACTATCCATGCCTTCATGGAGCACCCGCTTGTTAAATTCCAGCCAGGTTAACTCGCGGTTGAGATACCAGCGTGGATCTTTCAGGTCAAACTCGCCTGGTAAAGCCGGTTGTTCTACTAATAGCTCATCTTTATCAGCTTTCATAATGACCCCGGAGAACGATTAACAAATAAGCAGATTGCCATTTACCCTCTATTGAAGAGAGGATTTCTTTTTGAGTTGCTGTATCATATTAACTCTTTGTTATACTATTATTAAATTTATCACATAACTGCATTCATTATAAGCCCTGAAGTCACAGCGGTGATAAAAACGGCGGCTAAAAAAGCCCCGAGGAGGGGCCACCGGAATAATCCTTTCAGCATAGTCACCTCTGGTAAACTCGCTCCGGCACCTCCTATAATCAAGGCAATAACCGCCCCAAGACTCATCCCTTTGGCCACCAGTGAAGCAGCAATCGGTAACATCGTACTTGCCCGGATATATAAAGGAATTCCTATAAGTGCAGATATCGGTATAGCAAAAATATTATCAGAGCCGGCATGTTGCGAAATCACTTGGGCTGGGATAAATCCATGGATGACTGCACCTATTGCCACGCCCAAAACCATGTAGGGAAAAAATCGTTTAAACTGATCGACGGCCTCCTGGAAAATTCTGACCCACCTCCCCGTTTTTATCTCATCAGTGGATGTGGCCGGTGAGACGCAGCAAGCTTCGGAGGTCTGAGTATCAACCTTTGCCGAACCGCCAAGAGGACTGATCGCCTCCATTGACTGGATTGTCAGTTGAGGTGTTGGAGACGGAGTAGATTCACAACCACAGCCACCTTCTCGCACCGCTTCACCATCTTTAACATATCTTGAAAAACCCAATTTTTCCAGAATATAGCCCGAGGTAATTGCCAGGCTGAGTGCCAGTAGAGCATAGACAAAGGTAACTTTCATGCCCAGCAAAGTAAGAAATAGCCCCAGAAGAACGGGATTAACTAGTGGGGAGGCAAACAGAAATGACATGGTAGGTCCAAACCCCGCTCCGGCCTTAAGAAGCCCCACCATCATCGGAATAGTTGAACAGCTGCAAAACGGTGTCAGTCCGCCCAAAGCCGCGCCAACAACATACCCTCGTCCTTTTCTTCCCGAAAGAACTCGTTTGACTTTTTCCTGGGGAAGAAATTCGTTAATACAGCCGACGATAAAACTTATACCCACGAACAAAATAGTGAGCTCTAACATGGCAAAAGTAAAAAAATTCAGACTTTGCCGTACTGTTTCCCACTCCATACCGCCTCTCCACTTGTTTAGATAATTGCAATTTGAATAGATAAAAATGATTTGTTAACCAGGTACTAAGATCAAGGAAGCTCCGGTAAGGTAATATTACCGGTGCAACATTCAGACAACAGATAATCAATAAGCTCACGCAGGATGTCGATCCGAGCAATACAGTAAAGCGTACGACTCTCCCTTCTTTGCACAACCAGACCGACCTGCATAAGCCGCCGAATATGGTGCGACAGGGTTGAAGCGGGAATATCGAGAAGGCGCTGGATCTCCCCAACGGGTATTCCTGCAGGGCCAGCCTTTACCAATAACCTGAAAATCGACAGCCGGGTTGCATTACCCAGCTCAGCCCATGTTGTGGCCGCATCGGTAAGTAGCATGTGAACTCCTTTATTAGGTTATCTTTGCTCGTATGATAACGAAAACTTCTGCTTCGGTCAACTATATTTCTAGAATTATAGAAATATAGATTTTAAGCCTTGCTGCCTTGACTAAGAATCAGTGTAATTCGTCTTGACCTCGCGATATTTTTTATAATAGCCTTGAGAGAGAGTTATAAGATCACCAACAATCCAAACTGGCTACGCTGGCCGGTTGCCATACACTCCAGGAAAAGTGTTGGCATGTATTAAGATGTTCTTTTTCATTCACCTAGCCATTCTCTAAATTGTGGGCATAAAAGGAGAGATCATGTCAGCAAAGGATGAGGTCAACATCACCAGAGGGATGCAAAACTATATTGATACCAATGCAGAATATCTTGCCAAACGCCAAGAGTACATCGAAAAAACCGTAAAAAACTGGAAATTTGACACCATCGCCGTTCACGGCCTTTATTCGGTTACCGATGCTCTGGAAGACTATCAGGGAGCAATCATCGAACCAATCTTCATGAGTTCATCCCAGGCTTATCGCGATTCAGACGAAATGGCTGCGGCACTTGCCTATAAGATTCCTACCTGGTGCTACTCCCGCATTGCCAACCCATCGACATACTACTATGAATGGACCCTTGCCCTGCTCGAAGGGTACGGATTCGAAGGCACCACCTCCTGTTGCTCAACCTCCTCGGGAATGGCGGCGATTATGACGGCTGTGCAGCCCTTTCTCCAGGTCCAAAATTCCGCAACAGAGGAGCGCAATTTCGTAGCCACAGCTCAATGCTATGGTGGTACCTTTCAACAATTTTCCGTGCGTCTCATGCAGGAGAGAGGTATAGAGTGCCGTTGGGTGAAAGATGCGACAAATCTCGATGAGTGGGCAGAGAAGATCGATAACAATACCCGTTTTCTCTATGGTGAATTGCCCAGTAACCCCCAACTCGGCTTTTTCGATATAGAAAAAGTTGCTGATCTGGCCCATAGCCATAATCTTCCACTTATTTGTGATTCGACGGTGGCAACCCCGGCCCTGTTGCGCCCGATCTGTCATGGTGCCGATATTGTTGTGCAGTCGGTTACCAAGAGCCTTGCCAGCAGCGGTTTCGGGATATGTGGCGCAGTGATAGCCAGGAAAAACCTGGTTACCAATATCGATGACGAGCAGCTCAAAGAGGATTTCTCTTTGTCGGTCAAATATCTGCAGAATCGAGATTTCGGGCCTAATCTCCATCCCGTCCAGGCAATAATGGCTCTAAACGATATGCGCACCATACGCTCGAAGATGGACCTGATGAGCAGGAATACTGAGAAGGTAGCCGCTTATCTCGATACCCATCCGAAAGTGGAAAGTGTTGATTACCTTGGCTTGAAGAATCATCCCCACCATGAACTCGCCTCCCGCTATATGTGGCTTGTCGATGCCGAACATGATGATTTTTACAGAAAACCGGTAAATCGCTATGGTCATTTGATGTCATTTTGCGTGAGAGGAGGCGCTACAGCAACCCGCAAGGTTTTCGACAATCTCGAGCGAATCTGGCGGGCCACCGACCTTGGCCGCATCAAAAGTGTCGCCACTATTCCGGCGATTTCAACCCATCAACAACAGGGCGAGGAAGGCCGTTCACTGGCAGGTATCCCCGCCAACATGATCAGGCTCTGCGTTGGTGGCGAGCATCCCGATGATATCATCGCCGACCTCGAGCAAGCCCTTAAGCGTAGCGGATAACACGAAATTCAGTCCTGATCTCCTTTCTGATTGCCAGCCTAGGCAGGGTATGGTAAACGAAAGCGCACATTCTTCCACTACCATGCGCTTTCAATGATACTCTTTTAATGCATTTTATCACCATTTTTGGAATAGCTGTGGCCCTGGCCATGGACGCCTTTGCCGTGGCGATCGCCACAGGAGTCACGCTGAAAAATGTCAGCGCGCGCCAAACCTTTAGACTCTCCTGGCATTTCGGACTGTTTCAGGCGCTGATGCCCCTTATAGGCTGGTATTTTGGCACTACCATCGAACACTATGTTGAAAACTATGCTCACTGGCTAGCTTTCATTCTCCTTTTTCTAGTGGGGGGGAATATGATTCGCGAGGCTTTTGAGCTGCATGAGGAAGAGCATTCCGAAAGAAGAGATGCCACCAAAGGTCTCAGCTTGGTGATACTTTCAATCGCCACCTCTATTGATGCTCTGGCCGTTGGCCTGAGCATGTCTTTGCTGAGTGTGGCAATTATCTATCCGGCCGTTATCATAGGTATCGTGGCGGGGGTTTTTACCATTCTTGGTCTGCATCTAGGAGCCAGAGCTGCTTCTCTGAACCGGCTCAGCCCTATTGCCGAGGTAGTAGGTGGTTTGGTACTTTGGTTCATCGGCCTCAATATCCTCCGCGAACATGGAGTCTTCACAGCTCTTTTCTGAGTAACCCTGCATTTAGCAATTACAGTGGCTTGAACAATACTACCTTGAGCAATCTGCAGCTTTAAGATCCTGTTCCACTGTTACTGGCAATATCAGCCTCTAACTCGGCAAAAGTAGACATTATCCCGTAATCAGGATCATCCAGGAGGATGATTTTTAGCTCCTGAAAATACTCCTGCAGCGAATCTCTCAACAGAGGACGGTTCTCTTTCTCAGTTGCCGTGTGATCCCAAAGATCCCAGACCAGGACACCAAAGCCGGCGATTGTTCCAAAAAATTTGCCCCCGACCTTGGCAACTACCTTACCTCCTGTTTTAGCAGCCATCGTCGAGGCTAGCTTGCCTGAGGATTTGGTCATTACCTTGGTTCCGACCTTGCTGAGCATCACTTTCATATGGCCGATCAACAGTACCGTGCCACCTGCACCGGTAACCGTAAGGGCTTTCAGGGTTAGAGGAGTAGTGCGGTTTCCATCACTCTGTTCTGCCGTCACCGCAATATCTTCAAGATACTCCTGCCATACCGGATGAGGAATCTCATATGTTTCGGGAAAGCTGTTGAGCCGGTCCACTAGACTGGTGACATAAATCTCAGCGGTCTTCTGAACTATCCTCTCCAGAATTCTTTGGGCTATCTGAGGCCGCAGAACCCGTGCTGAAAATTCCTGTTGAATCTCCTCGGTCAGTTTTTCCGTCGCCGTTGGTTGGGTTTCGAGGACATAGTGTGCGCCATATTGATAAAGCCCTTTCAAACCTAGAACCTGCTGAGTCCAGTAGCTGAAATACCATTCAAGAAACGAGTCGTCCACTCTCTCCATCATGGTTTCAATCCAGATATCGAGCTCTGCCTCGGCATACACTCTGGCAGCCATCCGCGCTTCCCGTAACGCCGCAGCCAGATCTTGATCGACTTTTTGCCAGTCTACGGAAGGGTGGGCTTTCTGTACGCTGCGTGTATAGGTACGGGTCGTGTTTTCGTCCTTACCACCAAAATCCCCGCCAGCAAGAAACCACCCCAGCGAAGCGAGAACAATGACAACAATGGCTATCCAGATGCCATTAGTTAAAATACGCCGTATAGATTCGAGAATATCTGCCAGTTTGTGTAGACTGTAGCCTGCCATTTAATTAATGTTATAAGAAATTCAGAAGGCCTCAACCGTTCGAATTATATTGAAATGGGTTTGAAAAACTGTCCTGACAGCGGCGACATAATTGAACTCTGCCCGGGAAAGGTTGGCTACTGCGTCAAGAAGCTCGGATTCTCTTTGCAATCCTTCAGAATATTTCAATCTGGTTACCCGCAGGTTTTCTTTAGCTTGCTCTATACCAACAAGGGCCACCTCGATGTTTCGCAAATTCACCTCGAAGTCGATATGCAGATTCTGCAATTCCGTTTCCAAATCGTCGATGAGTTCCTGCAAATCATATTCTAACCCCCTCGTTTCAAGCTGAGCCCTAGCCACAGATTCCCGGGTTGCTCCTCCCTGAAAAAGATTGATAGAAACGTTGAGTTGAGCGCGAAATTCATCGGAGTTAACATCACCACTGCCGTTGATCAGATCGTCGTCAAAATTTCTGTAACTGCCCACCAGGTCCACTTTAGGATAATATTCACTTTTCTCGGCTTTGGTCTGCATAACATTGGCATCCAATAATCTTTTGAGCGCCAGAATCTCGCTTCTCTCAGCCAACATGACCAGACGATTCTCATCGAGGTCCTTCTTTCCCGGGACGTCATCAAACATCGAAAAGCTGATTTGTTCTAGCTGCATTTCCGCGCCGATTTCACGGGCGAGCAGATTAACACTTTTGCGCAGATCCGCTTTTGCTTGCTCTAGTTGAATGTCAGAGTTATCGAGATCCACCTTGAATGTCAGCAGTTCATTTTTATCGATTAGACCGACATCAAAACGGTTCTGGGCATCGCGGTAGATCTTCTGGAGCGTTTCGAAATTATTTTTAGCAACATCGAGATTAGCTCTACGCTCATAGACAGCGATATAGCGGAGGGCAACATTGAGCTGAATATCCTGCTTCAAGCCTTCCAATTGAAAGCCTTCGACCTCGCTCAAAAATTGCGACGATTCCAGCTGATATTTATCTCTAAAACCATTAAAAATATTCCAGCTCACCGCACCTGTGAAGGTGGAATCCCTATCGGATTGAAGAGCGATACTTCCTCCCGTCCCAAATGATAAACGGGAATCTGAATCGTCGGTTGCATTCGCCTCATAGATAAGATCCACCGAGGGGTAGAATCCAGCTCTGGCAAGTGCAATATCCCTCTCACTTTTTTCGAAATCGACTATATTCCTTTTGATGATCTCCCGGTTGGCTAGAGCAAGATCCTGCATCTCCTCCAGGTCCAGACTGAAAGCAGTCTGGGTCACCAGCAAAAACCCCAGGGTAAAAAGAAAAACTTTCATTTTATCTACTCCTCTCAAATCTGATAACAAAGGCAAGCAGTGCCGGAATAACAAAAAGGGTAAACATTGTGGATAGTGCTAACCCGCCCAGAAGGATGGAACCCAACCCCCTGTACAATTCACTTCCCGACCCCGTGGATACCACCAGAGGGATCATGGCCAAAAGACTGGTGGTGGCGCTCATAAATATTGGTCTGATTCGTGTTTTAACAGACTCAGAAATAGCTTCCATCCCTACCAGACCACCATAGCGAACATTATTTAACGACTGATGAACTATAAGTATGGCATTGTTCACCACTGTCCCTATGAGAATAATAAATCCTAACATCGCCAAAACATCAAATCCTTGTGGGGCAATAAGTTTATTTACGGCCATGAGACCGACAAATCCTCCACCTGCTGCCAGTGGCACAGAAAAGAGAATAATAAAGGGATATAGAAAATTTTCAAAAAGTGCCGATAGCAGCAGGTAGGTAATAAGCAGCGCGAGCAGAAGGTTCCACTGCAGCGCCTGGCCGGTTTCCGTTAATTTATCGGCATTGCCGCCTATGGTAATTTCCAGCCCAGCAAGACTTCCCGCCTGCTGCATTGAACCGACTATGTCATTTTCAATAATTTCCATGGCCTGTTGCAGCGGCAGATCTTTGGGTGGGGTTACCTGGAGAGTAATATTCCGCTTGCGTTCAAGGTGATTAATCTGCGGCATGCTTTCCGTATAGACAAGAGCTGCGACATTTTCCACCTTGATAAGTTCACCGGCACCGTTAACGATGGTGGCTTTAAGAATGTTTTCCGGTGTTGCAAAACTATCATTCTCACCTTTGACAACGAGATCAACCTGCTTGGTGCCCTCGGGTCTGTATTCATCTATCTTTCTGCCATCCATGAGGATATCCACATAGACTCCCAGGTCACGCTCGGTCATCCCGCTGGCGGCAAGACGCTCCTTGTTTGGAATCACTCGAACCTCGGGATAGCTGGTCTCAAGAGATGGAATAGGCCTTATCTGTCCGCCGGGTATATTTTGCGCTATAGCTCCGTAAAGCATGCGGGCTCCGCCGACGATGGTATTGATATCCGTCCCCGAAACGTTGACTTCCACTGTCCTCCCCTCACCAAGACCGCTCTCGAAGATGCCGGCCTGAATTGATACTCCAAAAAAACCGGGAATGGAGTTCATAATACGAGTGAACAACGGCATCATCTCCTTGGCCCTGGTTTCATGTTCACTTATGCCCCCGAAGATGGTGATTCTATCAGCACCGACGAAAAACATCTGCTTGATTCGTGGCACTCCGTTTTTATTATCTTCCTCAAAATAGGGTTGGGCTTCATCATGAATATAATGACCTATTTCCTTCATCTTCTCCACAGAATATCCCGGTGGTGGAATCAGAATATTGAGGATAAGATTGCGATTGCCCTGGGGCAGATATTCTGCACTTGGCTTGAGAAAAATCACCAGAGTCACTGCCATGGTGGTAAAAAGAACAACGGTGAGAATTCTGGTAAAAACATTTCTCAGACAGATACCGGAAAAGCTCATTAAAACCTTGACGAAAAAGGGTCCAACAATGCTTTTCTGGAGTACGTTGGTCTTCTTTTTGGCATCCTTTCGGTAAAGGAGATGAATAAGAGTCGGGATCACCGAGATGGAAACCAGCAAACTGATCATGATGGAGAAGGTAATGGCAATAGCAATGTCGCGAAAAAGCTGCCCGGCTTCCTCCTGCATGAAAATGACTGGGAGAAAAACCGCCACGGTTGTTGCCGTCGAGGCAAATACCGCACCCCAGACCTCTTTGGCGCCTTCGAGAGCAGCATCAAAGGGACGCTTGCCCATTTTTCGATGACGATCAATGTTTTCCAAGACAACGATGGAGTTGTCCACCAGCATGCCTACAGCAAAAGAAATTCCGGCTAGGCTGACTACATTTAAACTGCGCTCCGAAAGCGCTAGGAAAATAAAGGTACCAATAACGGAGATGGGAATGGCAATCGCAGTGGTAAGGGTTGAGCGTAAACTGCGGAGAAAAACAAGCAGCACACAGATAGCCAGCGTGCCGCCAATCAGTACGTTTTGTTTAACCAGGGCAATGGCCGTATTGATATACGGCCGCTGATCATACACCATATCAAAGAAAAGTTGCTCTTCGGCAAGGATACCTTTATTAAGCTGCTCCACCCGGTCTTCAACCCGTTCAGTCATCTCCAGGACATTGGTTCCCGGCTCTTTGCGAACACCAATGACAATTACCTGGATGCCATTGTGAAGCACCGATACATCCTCTTTGGCGAAGCCGGTGCTTACTCTTACCACATCAGACAAATGCACCCTCTTCAGACCATCATCAAAAACCACGACATCAAGTGCGTCCTCCGGTTTTTGAAACTGACCGATGGTGCGGATTCTATAGTTTTTACGGCCGACTCCTAAAACACCTGCTGAAATCGTAGAATTGGCATTTTGGATGGCCCCGATTATCTGGTTGATGGTTATCTCATGTTGGGCCATTTTCTGGGTGTCCAAGGTCACGTGGAGTTCCCTTTCCGTTCCCCCGAAAACAAAAAGTGAACCAACTCCCGGTACCCTCTCGAGATACTGCCTGATATTGTCTTCGAAAAAGGTACGAAATTCATTGATATGGCGAGGATTATCCGTTTTCGTTTTCAGCATCATCCAGATTACCGGGGAAGAGTTGGCACCGGCCGATTCAATCACCGGTTCATCGGCGTTTTCCGGATAGTTGGATACTTCATTGAGTTTATTGGAAACTCGCAGTAGTGCATCATCGATATTGGTCTCCAACAGAAATGACAAAGTAATTTCACCTAGATTATTGTAGGCGGCACTTTCCATTTCGGTCAGGCCGCGCAAGCCTTTGAGTGCTTCTTCCTGGCGCTCGATAATCTCTTTTTCAATCTCGAAGGGGGTTGCCCCGTTCCAGTTCGTTTGCACCGTTATCTGCGGAGTCTCCACATCAGGTGTTAATTGTATAGGCAAAGAGCTCAGGCCAATGAGGCCAAAGGTGACCACCAGAATGACAGCTACGGCAACAGATACAGGTTTTCTAAGAGAATAACTGACAATATCCATGTTATTCACCTACAATGGTTACAGCCTGGTCAGGCCTCAACCGCTCATTACCCTCGACCACCACATCCATACCCGGGACGATATACGGATCGCTGACGGCAACTCGGTCTCCCAGATAGGCTATGATGGTCACCGGCATAATAGCTGCCTTGCCTTCTTTCACCGTGTAGATAAAATCATTGCCCTGATGTTTTACCAGAGCTGCACGGCGAAGCACACTATACGATCGGGGCGGTCCCGAAGAAAGATACACGGTGGCCGACATGTTCTCAGCCACCAGTGGCTGATCAGGAATGTTGATCTTAATGAAAACATTCTTGGTCCTTACATCGGCCACCGGATCAACATTGACAATTTTCCCTCTCACCTTTCGGTCAAAGGCATTTATAACTATTTCAACCTCTTCTCCCATGGTGATAAACTGCAGCATATCTTCGGCCACCGGTGCCTTGACATAAAGTTCGGCGCTTGCTCCCATCCGCACCAGCATACTGCCCTGTTGGACCCAGCCGCCTACGTCCGTATCCTTACTCAAAATGATACCGCTAAAAGGAGCCCGGATCATGGAGCGGCGCTCCTGAATACGCAGTTTTTCCAGATTGTCTTCCAACAGTTGTTTTTCTTTTATGGCATCCTGGTAGGTATAAAGGGCATCATCATAAACCTTTTCACTCACACCTGATTTTTGATAGATTTCCTGCACGCGCCGGTAGTCCTTTTTGGCATTTTCAATACGCAACTCCGCCTTAGTAATTCGGGTGCGCGCCAGCGAAATCTCCCGTTGCAGTATCTCGGTGTCGAGACGAACCAAGATATCACCTTCGGCAACCTTGTCGCCCTCAACCACATTCACCTCTTTTACAAGGCCGGACACATCGGTCGAAACTTCGGAAACTCTCTCATAGTACAACACCCCGATAACAGACTGATTTTCAGCGACTTCTTCACTTACCACCTTATCCACAACAACCTTGGCCGGTGGCGGCCCGGAGGCAAAAACATTTACACAGCTCAACAATGCTATCACAACAAGTGCTTTACAACTTCGCCTCAGATACCTCATGGGTCACCATTATCCTGTGATTTCATTCATCAATCTATCAATATTGCCATTAATCTTTTTTATAACTTGCCGAAAAATCCGCTCTTCATCAGCATCAACTCCAGCAATGAATCTACTGGAATACGACTCAAAAGTACTTGAAACTTTTTTTACTATCAACTCCCCATCCCTAGTAAGAAATACCAGGGTCGCTCGGCGGTCATTCGGATGCACCCGCCGCTCAATCCACTTCTTTTTCTCTAGACGATCCAGAATCCGGGTTATGTTGGCAGGTTTTTTCCCCACACTCCGGCACAACTCATTTTGACTCAGTCCTGAAACACGCGAGGTGTTTTTTAACAGATGAAATTGCTCTACGGTCAAGTCATGTGGACTCAATATCTTTTCGGCATAGTTTCTGAGCTTCAGTGAGGTTAGGTATACCAACCTGCCGACTGATTGTTCTTCCCCTTTATTCTGTGCTTGCTGATTGCAGGATGTCATTACTTGTCTCCTTAATATTTAACCAGACAAATAAAATAGCGCTATGGTAAAATCTGTCAATGAAATTCATTCGCAAAGACAAAAAAACCATTACGGGGTGTGACCAGACAATGAATGCCGAATCACCTTTCAGATAAGAACTATGCAGAGATGCCTCAAATAGGCAGAATTACGGTATCTGGATGCGTTGAAATTGGTAGAAATTCAGGTTGGTCTCACAACTTCGTAAGAGTATCAAGTGATTCTGATTAATCAACTCTCTACTATAAAGAATACGGCATAGGATTCCGGTCCGGTGTTCAATGAAATTGAGGGACTGAATCTGGCAATATAGGTTTTTCTGCAGATAAAGGTTGATTCAAATACTTCCTTAAGATTCTCCACCAGCCTATTATTGCCGGCATAAATGATAGACAAGGTAATTGGCTTGTTGGCAACCTCCTCCTTGATTGATTCCATCATGGCAAGAATCATGTTTTTTTGTTCACCCAGAAGCTTGGATTTGATGACCATCCTTCCTTCTTTCATCTCCAACACCGGTTTAATACCCATCGCTGATCCGAATAAGGCTTTCATCCCATTTATCTTGCGATTTTTCTTGAGATATTTAAGTGTAGGAATAGCCATGTAGGAGCGCATCCGTCTTTTCAACTTTTGTACCAGAAACAAGGCCTGGTCAAAACTCTTCCCCTCGGCAAAAGCCTCTGCTGCTGCCAGTACTACCATTCCCAACCCCATACTACATTGACCGGAATCGACCAATTCTACCCGGCGATTATCCTCAGCTCGAAATTCTTTGATGACTCGTTCTGCCACACCATACGTGCCGGAAAGGTGCCTGCTGCAGTGGATGACCAGGATTTCGTCGTATTGACTACGCAGCTGATGAAACTCAAGTCCGTAATCTTCATAGCGAACTGGACCGGAGGTCATTTCTTTGAAACGGTCGAAGCTGGCATAGAATTCATCCCGACTGATATCCTGATTATCTTTACATGCCTTGCCATCCAACACGACATTTACTGGCAGCACCTTGATATCAAGATCGGTGACCAGCTCTTCCGGGATATCTGCGGTGCTATCCGTAACAACAATTCTTCGCATGCGCTTTCCTTTTATATTGATGGTTTAATACAGCCGTTAACCTGTTGCAGCTGTCAAAAATCCGGTGATTACGCAACAAACCTTTATTGTTCATAAGCAGAAAAAAATACTCTAATGGGTGCATTTCAGAGCTATTAATTGGCACACAGATTAGCCCACTACTCCAATCATACCTTAACGTAAAGGTCGTTTCAATGTTCTTATTTTTTTTATTTATTTTTTGAGATTAATTACATAATTTTAACTTAAAATAGCCGCTGCTTTGTGCATACTTCTCACAAGTTATACTCAATTAGACCGGATTAGCTTTGAGATCTCAACAGCCTCACAAAAAATAGACTTACCTTTACTAATCCTAATAAAAATCAAAATAATGGCTCTATATCACGAGAGGTCTTTTTATATACCAGTCACATTTGGCCTCTGTAGTAATAGAAGTGGGCAAGACAGAGATTTGCACAATTATGATTTAGCTGGATGTGGAAAGGTCCATATTGATCAACGAGAGTGCCGTTTGTGTTTTTCAATATTTTAGCTTTCTTCAACTTCATGATACTGTTCAAATTTAGTGACTTTTTATCGACAAATTATCAATCGATTCCCGTTGTTGCGTTTTTTTATTGATAATAGTTCTTGCAACTTCTATGGTAAAAGCCGGAATTGATTATGTTGCTTTAGCCACCTCGTCTCGGTTGACATCCGGATCGGTGATAAAGAAGAGATAAGTGCCCCAGAAAAGACGCCAAATGAATGACAGAAGGATCAACGACCTTATATTAATTCATTGGACGGGCATCGCGATTTGGAAAAATGAGCAAAAGACTGAAACATCAACCATCATTCAACAGGCGTAAATTCCTAGGCCTCACTGCTGCTGCAGCAGCGTTAGGTGCCGGTTATTATTTTGGTATCGATCCGCTTTTGGATCGCGGGTACACCCTGAAGCACAGCAAACCGATGATGGGAACCATCGTCAATTTTACCATCATTGGCCCGGACAAGGAAAGCTGCCATATAGCTCTCCAGAAAACAGCTGCCCATATGGATCAATATGGGCAAGCCATTAACCATTATGATCCCACTAGTCAGCTTTCTCTTCTCAATGGGCATGGTTTCATTGAAAATGGTCATCCGACCCTGATCAAGGTTACCCGGATGTCACTTGAGATGAGCCAGCTTACTGGGGGAGCTTTTGACCCCACCGTCCTTCCTCTCCTGGCCCTTTATAAAAACGTGCGTCAAGGTGGTGCTCTTCCCGATCAAAAAATAATAGAGGATGCACTATCGCATGTTGATTACAAGTCTGTTATCATTGACGGAACGACGATTCGTTTCGCCAAACCCGGGATGGGAATGACCCTTGACGGACTCGGCAAAGGCCATATTGTTGATGAGGGCGTACGTTTCATAAACGCCTTGGGTTTTAGCAGTGTCTGCATTGAAGCAGGAGGTGACCTCAAGGTTACCGGAACGAAAAGATCAGGACAACCATGGACCATTGCCATTCGCAATCCCCGCCCCGGACAGACTGAAGAGCAGATTTTTCTAAAAATGGAGAATATAGCTATCGCTACCTCCGGTGATTATATGCAGGCATTTACACCGGACCGCCGTTATCACCACATCATAAATCCACGAACCGGTTTCTCTTCTCCGGAGCTGGCGAGCTGCTCTATCCTCGCTCCGAGCGTTGCCAAAGCTGACGGGCTGGCAACCTCCGCTATGGTTATGGGGCCAGAAAAATCAATAGCTTTGCTTGATACCCTTCCCGACTGCGAAGGATTTCTAATAGGAAAAGATCTTTCAACCTATTCATCAAAGGATTTTTTCAAATACAATGAAAAGAATTGAGATAAAAAAGGGACTCGATGTCCCGGTAACAGGGGAGCCTCTGCAAAATATCCAGGAAACCATCCAGGTCAGTAAAGTAGCCCTGGTGGGAGACGATTATATCGGCATGAAACCCACCATGGAGGTAACCGAGGGTGACCGGGTCAAAACAGGTCAACTTCTCTTTACTGACAAGAAAAACGAGGGTATCAGATATACTTCACCAGCCACTGGCAAGATCCTCGCTGTCAACCGGGGTGCCAAGCGAAAGTTTGAGTCCGTCGTTATTGAAGTTGAGGATGATGAGCACATATCCTTTTTAGATCCGGAAGAAAAGCCACCTGGACATCGGCAAGGAGACGAAATCCGCAAGATTCTTCTGGAAGCAGGCATGTGGACAAGTTTTCGAACCCGCCCATTTGGCAAGATCCCCAAAAAAGATGCTGAACCGGCAGCCCTGTTTATTACGGCCATGGACAGCCGCCCCCTCGCCGCGGACCCGAAAGTTATAATTGATGAATATGCCAAGGAGTTCTCGATCGGCCTGACCATCCTCGCCAGTATGACAAGTTGCCCAACCTATCTCTGCATCGCAGCTGATGCAGAGATAGCCATGCCGTTGCCCTCCACCATGGAAATCGTTGAATTTGCCGGCCCCCATCCCGCTGGCCTCCCGTCCACACACATGCATATGCTCGATCATGCTACTGAATCACGAATTCTCTGGCACATAGAGTATCAGGATGTCATTGGCATCGGTCACCTGTTAAGCACCGGGCAGTTACCTACGGAAAAAGTTATTGCTCTTGCCGGACCAGGGGTTGAGGAGCCAAAACTCATCAAAACCCGCTGGGGTGGAAACATCGCGGATATATGCAATAATCAGCTCATTGCTTCACCGACGCGAATCATCTCCGGCTCGGTTATCGATGGTCGGAAGATGGATGAGTTTCACCAGTATGTCGGCAGGTACCATAACCAGATATCCGTACTCCATGAAGGCAGCGGCAGGGGATTATTTAACTGGGGAGCCCCAGGCAGTGATCGCTTTTCCATCAAGCCTGCCTTCATTTCTGCTATGGATAGAACAAGAAAATTCGCGATGAACACCGCTCTTTGGGGTGGTGAACGGGCAATGTATCCAATAGATAGTTATGACAGGGTCATGCCGCTTGATATTGTACCGCTGGCGCTGCTTAAGAGCTTATCATCCGGTGATACGGAAAAAGCAAGAAATCTCGGTGCACTCGAACTGGTTGAGGATGATGTGGCATTACTTTCCTTCATTTGCCCAGGGAAAAGTAATTTTGCTCCCATATTGCGCCGCGTCCTCACCGAAATTGAACTTGAAGGTTAATGTGTTGAAAAACACTCCACATAAAGACAACGTTTATTACATGGCCATTGTATGAAAAAACTAGATGAATTTTTTCAAAAACTGGAACCTTTATTTCTCAAGGGTGGCAAACTGGAAAAATACTATCCACTCTATGAGGCGACGGATTCCTTCCTTTTTGGGGCAAGCGGCAAAACAAAGTCTGCTCCGCATGTTCGTGATGCCATCGACTACAAGCGCATAATGATCACGGTCATTGTCGCCTTGATCCCCTGCACTCTCATGGCAATGTGGAACACCGGCTATCAGGCCAACCTGGCCCTGGAAGCCATTGGTGTAGCTTCGCCAGCAGGCTGGCGGGGAAGCATCATGGCCCTGGTTGGCTGTTCTTCGGAGAGCTTCACCTCCAATTTTCTCCATGGAGCGCTGTACTTTCTCCCGGTTTATCTTGTTGTCGTGGTGGTGGGCAGTTTCTGGGAAGTGCTTTTTAACCTGGTCCGTGGTCATGAAATATCCGAAGCACTTCTGGTCACCAGTCTGCTTTTCCCCCTTACTTTGCCTGCTACCATCCCTCTCTGGCAGGCTGCGGTTGGTATCAGCTTTGGTGTTGTTATCGCCAAGGAGGTGTTTGGCGGTGTCGGTATGAATTGGATGAACCCCGCCCTCGCCTCTCGTGCATTTATTTATTTCGCCTATCCCGCTCAAATGTCGGGCAACGAAGTTTGGGTTGCTGCAGACGGCGTCAGCGCTGCAACTCCCCTTGCCCAGGTTAACGAAGCGGCGACCGCAAGCCAAGCCATGCAGAACGTCGATTTTACCTTTGCCGAAGCATTTATTGGCACCATCCCCGGCTCCATGGGCGAAACTTCGACGCTTGCCTGTCTGCTCGGAGCGGCCCTGCTTCTAGTCACTGGCGTGGCGTCATGGCGGATAATGCTGTCCATGCTCATCGGTGGATTGCTCGCCGCATCCGCTTTATTTTTCTTTGCCAGTCCGGAAAACCCGCTCAACGGTATACCGCCCCATTATCATATGGTGATGGGAGGTTTTGCTTTCGGTCTGGTCTTCATGGCAACCGATCCCGTATCAGCCGCTCACACTCCCCAGGGTCAGTTGATGTATGGTCTGCTGATCGGCTTACTCGCCATTCTCATCCGGGTGGCTAACCCGGCTTACCCGGAAGGGGTTATGCTGGCGATTATTCTAGGAAATGTTTTTGCTCCGCTGTTTGACTATTTTGTCATCCAGGCCAACGTAAAAAGAAGGATGCTACGTCATGGTTAATATAACCGCTGCCAAACCTTTCTACTCGGTCCTCGTTTTGGCCTTCTTCTGCTCCCTTATGGTGGCTGGGGCGGCTGTAGGTCTGCGTCCTCTACAGGAGGAAAACAAGGCCCTGGATATGAAAAAGAATATTCTACTTGCTGCCAATCTCTACGACTCGACAAAATCGACTGAACAACTTTTTGCTAACATCGAAACCCGGATGATTGAGCTGGCAAGCGGAGAGTTTGTAACCCTTGAAAACATCTCTCCCCAGGACTTCGATCAACGAAAAGCGGCCATGACCAGTGAAATGGGCTTATCGCTTGGTGACGATGAGGATATTGCCGGAATTGGCCGGGTTGAAAGATACTCTCTCGTCTACTTAGTCAAGTCGGATGACAAACTCGACCAGATAGTCCTACCCGTACGGGGTAAGGGACTCTGGTCAACACTCTACGGCTATATCGCTATAGAAGAAGATCTTACCACCATCAATGGCATCTCCTTTTACGAGCATGGCGAGACTCCCGGACTCGGAGGAGAAATAGAAAATCCCCGCTGGCAGGCAGGTTGGCATGATAAAAAGATCTACAATGAGGCTGACGAGGAGGTCATTCGCATTGGTGGTAAAATGGGCGATAAAGCAGAAGAACACTACGTAGACGGAATTTCCGGAGCCACTCTCACCACCGATGGCGTGGACGATATTATCACCTTCTGGTTCGGCGAAAACGGTTTCAAACCTTTTCTGAGCCAGCTGGAAGCCCAAGGAGGAAAAATAGATGGCTGAAACAAAGACTGAATTAATTGCCAGGTCGATCTTCAGGCGCAATCCCATTGCCCTTCTGGTTCTGGGCATCTGTTCCGCCCTTGCGGTTACAGGGCAAATGGCCACCGCGTTTGTGATGTCGATCTGCGTAATATTGGTGACGGGCTTTTCCAGCCTGATCATCTCCATTGTCCGCTTCCAGATACCCAATAGCGTTCGTATAGGTATCCAGATCACCGTTATTGCCACTCTGGTTATCATGGTTGATCAGTTCCTCAAGGCCTTTTATTACGATCTTTCCAAACAGCTTTCCATTTTCGTTGGCCTGATCATTACTAACTGTATTATCATGGGGCGTGCCGAGGGATATGCCATGAGCAACCCACCTATTCCCAGCTTTCTTGATGGCATCGGCAATGGCCTTGGCTATGGCTTTATCCTGATGACTGTGGCTTTCATCCGCGAGTTACTGGGTTTTGGTTCAATCTTCGGCATGGAAGTAATGAAGCTGACCACCAATGGCGGCTGGTATGTGCAAAACGGTATGCTGGTCCTGCCGGCCAGCGCCTTTTTTATCATTGCCTTGATCATCTGGATTCTGCGTACTCTCGATCCGGAACAACAGGAGACCGATTAATGGCACACCATTTTGACATAATAATCCGCTCCATATTCCTGGAAAATCTGCCACTGGCTTTTTTTCTGGGGATGTGTACTTTTCTGGCCATATCCAAACAGGTCAAAACGGCCGTTGGATTGGGCAGCGCCGTGCTCTTTCTTCAAGTGATCACCGTTCCCCTGAACAATCTTCTTCTCAATCATGTTCTCGAACCTGGAGCCTTTGCCTGGGCAGGCTTTCCCAACGTCGACTTAAGATTTCTGGGACTGCTCACCTATATTGCTATCATTGCTGCCACAGTCCAGGTTCTGGAGATGGTTCTCGATCGCTACATCCCTGTACTCTACAACACCTTGGGAATTTTTCTGCCACTGCTGACGGTCAATTGCGCCATTCTCGGTGCCTCTTTATTCATGGTGGAGCGTGATTATACTTTTACTGAGAGTACGGCGTATGGATTCGGTGCCGGAGCCGGTTTTTTCCTGGCAGTTGTGGCTCTTGCCGGCATTCGGGAAAGACTGGAATACGCCAACCCGCCGGCGGGTCTGCGCGGACTTGGATTGACCTTTATCACCGCAGGGCTGATGGCTATGGCATTTATGGGACTTGCCGGATTTTAACTCTTCAGATTGATGGAGCTGTAGAATGGATGAAATATTATTCGGAGTAGGTTGTTTTCTCGTCATCCAGTTTATTTTGGTTACGCTGATAACCGTTGCCAAAAAAACAATGGTTCCCGATGGCGAGATAAAAATAGAAATAAATGAAGATAAGGAAGTAATAACCTCACCCGGGGGAAAGCTTCTAACCGCTTTAGCTGATCAGGAAATCTATCTCCCTTCAGCCTGCGGTGGCGGTGGTAGTTGTGCCCAATGCCTAGCCACTGTTGAATCTGGTGGTGGTGCGATATTGCCTACCGAAAAATCAAAGATAAATAATCGCGATGCCCGCAAGGGTGTGCGCCTGGCCTGTCAAGTCCCGGTGAAACGCGATATGAAAATAAAAGTCGATCCTGAGGTCCTGGAAACCCGCAAGTGGACGTGCCGAGTCAAGTCAAATAAAAACGTCTCCACCTTTATTAAAGAACTCGTGCTTGAGGTTCCAGAAGGTGAAGCGGTTGATTTCAAATCGGGCGGCTACATTCAAATTGAAGTGCCGCCCCATACCATTGATTATGCTAATTTTGAGATTGACGAGCGCTTTCTCAATGACTGGACTAAGTTCAAAATGTTCCAGTACAAGTCGCATGTCCATACCCCGGTAACCAGAGCCTATTCTATGGCCAACTATCCGGGAGAAAAAGACATTATTATGCTTAATGTCAGGATCGCGACACCGCCTCCCAATGTTGATGAGGATAACATCCCTCCGGGACAGGTTTCATCATATATTTTCAATCTCAAGGAGGGCGACGAAGTCGTCATATCGGGGCCATACGGTGAGTTCTACCTCGAATATAGCGATGCCGAAATGGTATTCATCGGCGGTGGTGCTGGCATGGCACCGCTAAGAAGCCATCTCTTTCAGCTATTCAAGGCCGATAATACCAAGCGTAAAGTGTCTTTCTGGTATGGCGCCAGGAGTAAAAAAGAGTTGTTTTATATAGACGAATTTGAAGAGCTGGAAAAAGAGCATGACAATTTTTCCCTCCACGTAGCCCTTTCCGATCCGCAACCTGAGGATGACTGGGAGGGAGATACCGGCTTCATACATTTAGTTCTCTATGATAAATATCTCAAGGATCACCCTGCCCCCGAAGATATCAAATATTATATGTGTGGACCGCCGATGATGACCGTCTCCGTTTTGGAAATGCTCGATAACCTTGGAGTAGAGCGGGAAAACATCCGCTACGATGATTTTGGCGGATAATAGCTGGAGGTACAATGGCTGCATTTCTCACAACTTCCATAATTACATTCTTGCTGTTCGCCCTTGCTGTTCTCATCATTAACTTCTGCAAGGCACGGGCAGCAACGAATACCAAGCACGAACTCACCGGTATGTGCCATCGCAGCGGCGGAGCATGCTGCAGCAGTATCGCCAATCTCAACAATACCACATCGTGTTCAAAGGTAATAAAAAGCAAGGGAGAAGATAACAACATTCACGCAGGCTGACCATGGAGGAGTAGAAGATGATTGTCGGAATACTCAAAGAAATCAAGACAGCTGAACATCGTGTTTGTATGACACCCGCCGGGGTGGAAGTAATGCGGCAAAACGGTCACCAGGTGCTTGTAGAGCATGACGCCGGGGCCGGTAGCGGTTTTGCCAATGAAGGCTACATTAAAGCTGGTGCTGAAATAATAAATTCGCCAGAAGAAATCTACAGCCGTGCTGACATGGTTATGCATGTCAAAGAACCTCAGCCTTCCGAATACCCTCTTATTCGTGAAAATCAGATCGTTTTCACCTATCTTCACCTTGCTGCCGAACAGAAGCTGACTGAAGCGCTGGTTGAAGCAAAATCAATCAATATAGCCTATGAAACCATCCAAAAAGCCGACGGCTCCCTTCCCCTACTGACCCCCATGAGTGAAGTAGCCGGCCGCATGGCAGCTCAGGAAGGTGCCAAGTACCTTGAGCTTCATCAGGGCGGCAGCGGTGTGCTTCTCGGTGGCGTTCCCGGTGTTGCGCCAGGCAATGTAGTGGTCATCGGTGGCGGAATTGTCGGCATCAATGCTGCACGAATGGCTTGCGGTCTGGGTGCCAAAGTATATCTGCTTGACACCAACCTGGATCGGCTCCGCTACCTTAGCGAAGTTATGCCCAGCAACTGTATACCATTGATGAGCAACCCGCCGACAATAAGGGAGCTTCTGCGCTCGGCTGATCTTGTCATTGGTGCAGTGCTAATCCCCGGCGCCAAAGCACCCAAGCTGCTCACCCGTGATATGCTGGGAGTAATGAAACCCGGATCTGTAATCGTTGATGTAGCCATAGATCAGGGCGGCTGCTTTGAGACATCAAAACCAACAACACATACCGAGCCAACCTACATAGTGGACGGCATTGTTCATTATTGTGTTGCCAATATGCCCGGAGCTGTAGCAAAAACCTCCACCATGGCACTCACCAACGCGACCTTGCCATATGCTGTCCAACTGGCCAATTTGGGCTGGAAAAAGGCCTGCCAGGACAATCCCGAAATTACCCCTGGGGTCAATGTTGCAGAAGGCAAGATAACATATCGGGGTGTTGCAGAGGCATTCGACATGGAGTACACCGATATTAAGACCTTGATTTAACGGGGATCCATTGTTCACCAATCCATTGTCCCGCCGGGAATCAACATCTCCGGCGGGAATTTCTTGCTCTCAGCCTTTTACTCCTGCAGATAGTTGCAACCAACACATCATTGACAAATGACCAGGACTTCCCCAAAGAAAATAGAGGAATATAAGGGTTTCGAACAGGGTCCCATTCGTCCTCCCAGTGAAGCTTCTTCCCTGCTTATTCGGGTCACTCGCAATTGTCCCTGGAATCGCTGTACATTCTGTCCGGTCTATAAAGGCAGCTCGTTCTCGCTCCGCCCTGTTGAACATGTGCTTCGCGATATAGATACAGTCCATCATTTCATAACTCTTCTTCAGGAAAAGTCTGCCGACATCGGTGCAGATCTCTCCGCTCTGGCCAAAGACCTTGATCATGGCGACCATATGGCACTGAACGCTGCCATCAACTGGATGCGTTCCGGCATGCGCTCAATTTTTCTGCAAGATGCCAACAGCCTTGTCATCAAGCCAGATGATCTTATCACCATCCTCAAACATCTGCAGGGTTATTTTCCTCAGACGGAGCGCATCACCTCCTATGCCAGATCCCATACCATCTGTCGGATCAAGGATGAGAAATTGGCAGAAATGCGGACAGCAGGACTGAATCGAATTCATATTGGTATGGAATCAGGCTCGGACAAGGTCCTGAAGCTGGTGAAAAAAGGCTCCACGCAAAAGGATCATATCAATGCAGGACTCAAGGTTCGTAAAGCGGGGATGGAACTGTCGGAATATGTCATGCCAGGTCTTGGCGGCCGCGAATTGTCCCGGGATCATGCCTTGGAGACGGCTGCAGCTCTCAATGGAATTAATCCTGAGTTCATCAGACTGCGTAGCCTGGCCATTCCCAACCATGTTGAACTGTTTGAAAAATATAGTTCAGGAGAATTCACTAAACTCACCGACCGGGAAACTGCTGAGGAGATCCTGCTCTTTCTGGAGCATCTCGAGGGAATCGAATCAACTTTGAAAAGTGATCATATTCTCAATCTCTTTGAAGAAATTGAAGGTAAGCTCCCCGAGGACAAGGACAAAATGACAGGGGTCATCTCCACATTTCTAGCCCTGCCGGACCACGAGCAGATGCTCTATCAGGTTGGTCGCCGGACCGGTATTTTTCGATTATTAGCTGATCTTCAAGACCCAGCAAGAAGGACGCAGGCCGAATCGACCTGCGACCGTTTCAATATAACCCCGGAAAACGTTGACGGAGCAATTGAGGAGTTGATGAAGCGCTTTATCTAAGCCGTTCTCCGGATCACCTGCCAGCTACTCTTTGTCCCTTTCATCTATATGTCTCTCCCCTTGTCTAGAGTCGCCAGTACATGACTGGAGATATCACCGATTTCTAAACAGATAATCTAAGTTAGCCTGGATTAGGAGCCCTGCCAGAGAAGGAAGGAAGTCAGGAATGAATCGATGTCACCATCGAGTACACTGTCCACATTACCGCTTTCATGATTGGTACGGTGATCCTTGACCATGCGGTAGGGTTGTAAAACGTAGGAACGTATCTGGCTTCCCCAGCCAATTTCCATCTTGTCTCCGTGGATACCTTCCTGTTCCTCTGCCTGCCGTTCTTTTTCGAGCTCATACAGGCGGGCTGCCAGCATCTTCATAGCCATATCCTTGTTACGGTGTTGAGACCGCTCATTCTGGCACTGCACCACGATGCCGGTTGGCAGATGGGTGATACGGATTGCCGAGTCGGTCTTGTTGACATGCTGCCCCCCGGCTCCGCTGGCTCGATAGGTATCGATACGCAGATCCTTATCGTCGATGTCCACCTTGACGTTATCATCAAGCTCCGGCATAACCATGACCGAAGCGAATGAAGTATGGCGACGACCGCTGGCATCAAAAGGTGAAATGCGGACCAGCCGATGAATTCCAACCTCAGAGCGGAGATAGCCAAAAGCATATCGTCCCTTGACCATGATGGTAACACTTTTCGTGCCGGCCTCATCTCCTGGCAGATGGTCGAGAATATCGGTTTTGAATCCCTTGTTCTCCGCCCAACGCAGATACATCCGCATCAGGATTTCAACCCAATCCTGGGCCTCGGTACCACCCGCCCCGGCATTCATGGTAATTATGGCATTACCATTATCATGCTCGCCGCTGAACATGCACTCCAGTTCAGCAACAGCGATATTTTTTTCCAAAACAACCAGGCTTTCGGCAACCTCAGCCTCACTGTCCGAATCGTTTTCCTCGACAGCCATCTCCAGGAGCAGTTCGATCTCCTCAAGCTCAGCCCACTTTTTCTCCCATCCTTTTATGGTATCCTGCAGCGTACCATGGGCCTTTTGTATTTTCTGAGCTGCTTCCACATCACTCCAGAAATCCGGTGCCAGTGTCTGCTGCTCAAGCCGTTCAAGTTCTTCCTTTTTGTTGTCTAAGTCAAAGATGCTCCTTCAAGGCAAACATCCTTGTACGAAGATCCGCGATTTTCTGTTTTAAGACAGCTGCTCCACTCTCGGTTGACATGTTTTCCCTCATATATATGCGTTAACTCTTACTATCAGTTACTATCTATTGGCAATTAGCGATGAATATTATCTCAAATATTGCGCAAGCTCTTTTATCATATGGTGATACATTGATGTATCTTTTTTTTTGGCCTTCTTCAAATCTTACCCATTATTTCTAGCGGTTGAAATACCTTTTTGCTGAATTCGACCGATAATCCTGCTGTAGAGATACTTGGTAAATTAAACTGTAACCACCAGGCACTTTATAAACCGCGGCGCCTTATACAGACTCCTCCTGCAATGACCGTCAACAAGAAGCATAGTGGTCCAAAAAAGTAGCCGTACCGGCTGTAAAAACTGATTTCTTCGACGAGTTTGACCGGCATGCTCTCCGCCCAGTCGACAAAAATTGGGGATGACTTCAGCACTCTACCCAGAGGATCGACAAACCCGGAAATTCCTGTATTTGCTGCCCGCACCAGGCTTCGGCGACTCTCAATGGATCGTAGAACACTCATGGCCATGCTGTGCACTGGTGCACTTGACCTGCCATACCAAGCATCGTTGGTGAGATTGACCAGAACATTTGCCCCGGCATCAACCCATTTTCTGGTTATATCTGGAAATATCGATTCAAAACAGATGAGGATGCCACAGCGAGCCTTTCCGGACAGCAAAGGTTTTTCAACTTTACCTGGACTGAAATCACCAACTGCCTCTACCAGCGGGGCAAGAAAAAACAAGAGCTTTTTCAGCGGTACATACTCTCCGAATGGAACTAAATGTGACTTGAAATAGAGGGACGGTTGCTCCCCGTCTGGGAAAATGAGCATGGCCGCATTGAAAAAATTAACTATCTGCTTTTCCGCATCTTCTATTTCAAACCAGGGTGAACCGGTAAGCAGACTTATGTTACCAGCGGAGGCCAGCCGGGGCAGTGCATGGAAAAGAGGATTGCGTGTTGGATAAAATGGCAGGGCAGTTTCTGGCCAAACCACCAGTTTTGGGGGATCAGGACGGGAGAGGAGCTCGCGGGTCTGGACAAGGTATGTATCCATCGTCCGTTGCTGTTCTTCAGGAACCCACTTCCTGCTCTGATCTATATTCCCCTGAACAACCCCGAAAACCATGGTATCACTTGCGGCCAAGTTTTTCTCAAGTTGATTGCTCCGCAGGTTACCATAGAAAGTCACCGCCACAAACACCAGGGCAACAGCAATCAGCTGCACTGCCACTTTCCTGTTTTTGCCGTGCTGAATTGCCAGAAAGATTGCGCTATTGGCCAGGACAATTAAAAAGGTGAGGAAATGGTGACCGAAAAGATCAGCAGCCTGGACAATGTAGGGTGACTGCCACAAACCGTAACCTATATCCATCCACGGAAATCCGGTAAAAAGAATGCCTCGCAGCCAATCAATACCCACCCAGAGACAAGGTGCCAGCCAGAGAAAGGCGATGGCTCCCCAACGCTGCCAGACTGCACCGGCTACGGTTGTAAAAAAAGCAAAATAGAAGGACATATAGAGGGCAAGAAGCACTGTTGCCGGATAGGCAAAATACCAGGGCAAACCGCCATAGCGCCCGAGAACAAAGACAATCCAATAGAGTTGCAAAAGAAAGTGGAGAATCCCCACCGCCAGACCATAGCCGAAACGTTTTTTGGCAGAGCCCAGGGTCACGGTGAACAACACCGGCACTAGAGAAATAAACAGTACAGGCCACAACTCACCACCTCCGGGAAAACCGAGCCACAGCAATCCGGCGGAAAGCAAACAAAAGGGAAGCAGAGCTTTTTGCGGAACGCTCATCATTCCTGTTGCTCCGCATCTTTGCGACAAACCTCGACAATATTGATGTTTCTCCTGGTCGCACTCTTAATGGTAAATCGCAACTCACCAACTTCCAAAGCATCACCAATCCTGCCGATCCGACCGAGCGTGTGAATAATGAGCCCACCTACCGACTCATATGGTCCCTCAGGCAACTCAATATCGAAGTGCTCTTCGACCTCTTCAATGTCGATCTTACCCGGGACTCGGATAATACCATCACCTAACACCTCGACATCAACTTCTGCAGTGTCATATTCATCGTCAATCTCACCTACTATTTCCTCGAGGATGTCCTCAAGGGTGATGAGCCCCCGTACGGTACCAAACTCATCGGTTACCATGGCCATATGGGTTTTATGTTTTTGAAATTCCCGGAGAAGCTCGACAATTGGTTTATTTTCTCTTACGAAATCGGCTGGCTTGAGATACTCAGTCAGGACCGGGTCCCCTTCGGAGGAGTTGTTACGGATTTTGAGAAGGTCCTTGGCATGGAGAATACCGATAATTCTATCCGGATTATCCTGATAGATGGGAATTCTGGTAAAACCTTCCTCAATTATCGTTGCAGAGATTTCATCTACCGTGTTTTTCGCATCGAGGCTGACAATTTCTGCAGCAGGTGTCATTATCTCAACAGCGCGAGTTTCTCGAAAGTCAAAGATGGAGGTGATCATCTTCTCCTCGAGACTACCAATCAGCCCCTGTTCCTCTCCTTCTTCAAGAAGCTCCTGAATCTCGAGTTCCAATGCTTCTTTAGTGTCAGGTGATCTTCCCCACCTCAGATATTCAAAAATTCGCTGCAGTAAACCTTTGGTCGATGGGGGTTCCGGCGCATCGGCTGAATTATCGTTTTCGGTCATTTTTGTATTTGTTCACCTTACAAATAAAAACAGTGTAGTTTATTTCCAAAGCGGGTAGTTGTTTTGCCATTTCTCCAGAACTATCAAATCCTGATAAAAGATGACAACAATCTAGCCCCGTAAGCGCGATAAGTGCCTTGGAGCTCCCCAACCCAACTTGGCAGTTGCTGATACTTTCCGTTTACTTGTTCTTTTAGACAGAAAAATTTTTTTAAGGCACTAATACCTCTTATAAAATTCCAATTGTAATAATAACAATCCCTGATTGAGTTGCTCAACTTTAAGATCATTTCAGGTAATTTGCAAGGATATGCGCAGAACGAGTCATTCTATGTGGCGTTTACGTAAGCTGGCAAACCTGACAAACAAATACTTGAAACTCTTCGCAGCCAGCTCATAGGACTGTGTTATTGTACGTTTATTTTTAAAATTAACAATATGTTATTGGTCGTACCAATTTTTCCTCTTTAATATTTTCAGCTCTATGGCTATAGTGTCGATTCCGGAATGCCGTTGTCGGGCAAAACAGTTGATAATTGGGAAAGAAGAGCAACTATCTCTTGTATTCACGAAAGTTAGAAAACGAGGATAAATTTGGAAAATAAGGTTCTCATAGCCAACAGGGGTGAGATAGCAGTCAGGATTATGAACGCCTGCAAGGATCTCAACCTCGATTATGTTGTTATATACACGGATGCCGATAAGGATTCAGAGCATGTCCAAAAGAATATCACCAGCGGTCCTGATCAGAATGCCTGGAGAATAACCAGTTATACCGAGCCAAACGATATTTTTGCTGTGGCTGATCACACGAATTGTACCGCAATTCATCCGGGCTACGGCTTTTTTTCTGAGGATTTTCGTTTTGCCAGACGGGCAACGATTCGAGATCGGGCTCTTACCTTTATTGGGCCGAATTGGGAAGTTATCCGAGATCTCGGTGATAAAATAAATACCAAAAGAGTAGCCAATAGTCTCGGCATTCCCACCATACCGGGAACCGACGCCCCCATTTACAATGAGATGGAGGCAGAGGAAATTGCTCAACGCTTGCTCAACGATCAGCTTGAAGAAGGCATCGCTGATCCCTCCATTCTCATAAAGGCTGCCGCCGGTGGCGGTGGTATGGGCATCGAAGAGGTCAGAGAAATAGAGCAGTTCAGGAGGGTATACCGTCAGCTCCAGAGTTATGCGAAAAGACAGTTTGGTGACGGGGGTGTGCTCATTGAACAATGTCTCCGCGATTATAACCATCTCGAGGTGCAGCTCCTCTGCTCACGTCACGGCGAACGGGTGCACTTCCAGACCAGGAATTGCACCATTCAGTCCACTGGCAGACAGAAGCGCGTGGAGGCCGCCCCCGGTTTTCATTCCTCCTGTTTCTCCTATGATTTTGACGAAGCAGAGGTCCTGCGTCAGATAGAGGATTATTCCCTGCGCCTGGCCGAACATGTTGGCTACGACAACGTCGGCACCTGGGAGTGGATTGTCTCCCGTTCAGGCAAACCTTATCTTCTAGAAGTCAACACCCGCATTCAGGTAGAAAACGATATTTCCGCCCGAATAAGCTATCTCGACGGCAACCAGCCCAATTTAATCCGCGAACAAATCCGTCTGGCGCTTGGGGATAAAATGGGTTACAGCCAGAGCGATATAGAATTTAGAGGGGCAGCCATCGAATTGCGTATTGTCGCCGAAGATACCAAACGCGGATTTGCTCCCTGGATCGGTACCATCTCTAAGTTTAAATTTCCCCAATATGAATGGTCAACTGTCTACACCCAGGTACCTTTTGACAGACCCTACACCATCCCCAGTGACTTTGATCCCAACCTCGCTCTGGCACTTGTCTGGGGAGACAGCGTTGACGAGGCCAAAAATCGTGCCGCTAAGATTCTCAAAGAAATTGATATTCGCGGCAAGGACTCCAGTGGTGGTAAAATAATCACCAACCTTGCCTACCTTAAAGAAAATTTAGATCGACTGTTAACCTTTTAGTACTTCGTCATCCTTTCTGAAAAGGGAGTTCGTGAACAGACTCAGCCCTGTTTAAAGGGTCAGCAGAGGCAACAGCGAGATATAGATATATGAATGAACAGCAAAAAAAGCTCTTAAAAATAGAAGAACGCATCAACTACCTCATCCAGATTAAGGATTTTTCCAACTGGGGCAATCTCGATGGCTTCAAGAAAAACTGCGATACCCTCAAAACCAGTGTCTATGAACTGACCGAGGAACAACTCGACCTGCAGATCCGCAAACTCGACGAGTCAGTAAGCTTCCTTGAGGAACGAGCGGAAGAACAACTCACCCCCATGGAACGCGTCCGCATCGTCAGAACCCCGCAACGTTTCAGCCTCAAGGATATTCTTGAAAATGTCTACGAAGATTATACTGAGCTCGGCGGCGAGGGTGATGCCAACATAGATCCAGCAATGATCTGTGCCAAAGCTACTATTGCTAGAAGGATCAAGAACAAGCCTTATACTGCCTCGGTCATGGTCATCGGTCAGGAAACCGGACATGGCGAAGAGTTCCGTAATGGCGGATCCTGTAAGCCAGAAGGCAACAACAAGGCGCTGAGATTCATGAAAGTAGCCGAAACCGAGGGTATTCCCATCCACTTCTATATATTCACTCCCGGCTCCTACCCCGTCGAGGAAAATCCAGGAGCAGCGCAACAGATTGCCAGAAACATCTTTGCCATGACCAAGTTGCGAGTTCCCATGATCTCGTTTATCTCCGAGGGTGGTTCCGGTGGAGCTGAAGCCATTGGTCTCTCTGACTACCGCATGATGGCCAGCCACGGCTATTACTCGGTCATCTCTCCAGAGGGTGCGGCGGCCATAGAGGGAAGAGTCAAAGAAGGAGAAAAAGTACCTAAGGAGCTCATTGAAGTATGTGCCGACCGGCTGCGACTGACAGCCGAGGACAATCTCAAGCTGGGTACCATTGATAAAATTGTGGTAGAGCCACCCCTGGGTGCCAAACAGGATGATTTCGCTTTTTTCTCCAAACTCAGAGCCGAGATGATCAGCGCCACGGACAAGGTTGTCCTGGCAACAAAGAGTTTCCGTACCTTCCGCAGCAATGAAATAATGCGGAAAAAATCTGAAACTACGGAACTCCAGGTTGAAGTTCCTTGGGATATGGATCGCGACGAGGTGAAAAAATTACTGAAGCTGCGCTCGCGGAAGTATCTTGACATGGCCTCCGTCGGCTACAGCGGTCAGTTGAGTCAATCGGAATTCTTTTACAACAAGGTCAAGGTAAAATCGGAAAAAGTGTATTACAACCTCCGTTACGACATATTCAGAAACCGGCAGAAGCAAGTGCGGCGTGCCTTGAAGGAAGTTTCGGGTGAGGGATCCGTGATGCTCAAGCGCATTGTCGAGCCATTGAATGTGGTTCTCGATTATTGGGAAAAGAAAACAGAAAAACCGGCACCACCTCGTTTGCTCACCCAAAATGACGCCCCCTCTCAGTCAACAGCTCCCAAGGCTGACACCCTGGAAATGCAGGATACCTATACATCTCCGCTGGCCAACAAAGACAGAACCATAACCTGTCCCAATCATGAACGCTACGGCTGTAAAGATCTTTGGATTCCAGATCTCTACGGCGAATTCGCCGGTGTGTGCGAAACCTGTGGTCATCACTTTCCCCTGGAACATCAGTGGTATCTGGAAAACATTTTTGACCCCAATTCAGTTAGATTTTTCAATCCGGAAATAACCTCGCACAATCCGCTACGCTATACCGGCTTTACTGAGAGGCTGCAGAGATGCAAAGACAAAACGGGACGTAATTCCGGCAATATGACCTTCACCGCAGAGGTGGACGGCATTCAGATCATCACCTCGATGCTCTATTCGGATTTTCGCAATGGAACCGTTGGCTCGGCCGAGGGAGAAAAGTTTGTCAAAGCCTGCAAGATTGCCAAACGCCAGAAAAAACCGCTGCTAGCCTACGTCCACACCACCAGCGGCATCCGTATCCAGGAAGGAACGCTCGGGGTTATCCAGATGCCCAAATGCACCATGGCCGTGCGTGAATACATTGATGCCGGCGGTTTATATATAGTCGTCTATGACAACAACTCCTATGCAGGTCCCGTCGCCTCATTTCTGGGATGCTCACCCTACCAGTTCGCCATACGTTCCAGCAGAATAGGCTTTGCCGGCCCACGGGTCATCCGGGAAACCACGGGAATCGATATTCCACCCGATTATCATTCTGCCAGAAATGCGCTTAAACGCGGCCATATTCAGGGAATCTGGGACCGGCGTGAGTTCAGACGTAATCTGCATAAGGCTCTGCACACCATGGGCAGTCCAAGTCTCTACTATCGCTAGCCCGAACATTGTATGAAGAGAAAAATCTATTTGGAGAGAAAATAGTATTATCGGTATATTAGAGATACTATTTGAAGTGTTTTGCTGGGTACAACGTGTACCGTGATAGAAAAAGATTCTTTTCACCCATCGGGCTAGTTAAATCGCGATATGCGCTTCTCCTTGTTTACTCTCTTGTGGCTAAGAAGAAAGAGTAAAACCGCCTCCTACTCTGATGGGAACCGCGACCAAATTCTGGTTACGCATAAAATTGACACGCTCCTCAATATACTCAGAAGATGGGGAACGGAGATCGGCAAGCTCGTATTGGCGCTGCAGGTTGGCGTAGGTTGTCATGCCAAGGCGATGATAGGGCAGGATTTCTATTTCTCTAAGTTTTGATAAACCCGAAGCGATACGAAGCATATGACGCAGGGTCA
>JAAUYI010029672.1_pt1 | contig 38575 bp, 35 predicted proteins | sample 7278041 | NCBI WGS metagenome assembly JAAUYI01 (sample SAMN14350216, study PRJNA611818) | marine sediment metagenome | isolation source: surface marine sediment (0.6m) | place: French Polynesia: Moorea | collected 2018-08
GGGCTAACCTCAAAAGGAGTATTCGTTCCGACAATTCAGATATTCCTTTTCATAAAAAACTTGATAAACACATCCTTAGAATGTGTACTTAGTAACTTAATTTACTATACTGGGAGAAAATCAAGTAAAGGAAAAGAATTTGTAAATTATGACAAAGCGGAGGAGTTGATCAAGTACCTTCATGATTTAGGAATTAATTTGAGTTCTAAAATAAAATATCACTCTTTTATAGAAGAGTTAAATAATTTACCCTTTGATGCAAAGTCTTTGAAATATGAGGGTGTGCATTTAGATGAAGAAATGCTTGAAAGTTGCAAAAAATTTCCATTTCATCCCAATGTTTACTATAAAGGTAAGGGCTGGAAAGATTATGGAGAATTTTTATGTACTGGGAGAAAATCAACTAAAAAGAAAGAATTTGTAAATTATGACAAAGCGAAGGAGTTGATTAACTACCTTCGTGATTTAGGAATTAATTTGGATTCTCAAATAAAGTATAAAGAATTTATAAAAGAGTTGAATAATTTACCTTTTGACGCAAAGTCCCTGAAATATCAGAGAGTGCATTTAGATGAAGAAATGCTTGAAAAGTGCAAAAAACTTCCACATAGTCCCGATGTTTATTATGAAGGTAAGGGCTGGAAAGGTTATGGAGATTTTTTATGTACTGGTAGAAAATCAGTTAAAGAGAAAGAATTTTTGGATTATGACAAAGCGAAGGAATTGATTAATAAACTTACTTCTCGCGGAATTAATTTGAGTTCTAAAATAAAATATCACTCTTTTATAAAAGAGTTAAATAATTTACCCTTTGATGCAAAGTCTTTGAAATATGAGGGTGTGTATTTAGATGAAGAAATGCTTGAAAGTTGCAAAAAACTTCCATATAATCCCAATACTTATTATGAAGATAATGACTGGAAAGGTTATGGAGATTTTTTAACTACTGGGAGAAAATCAAATAAAGGAAAAGAATTTTTGGATTATGACAAAGCGAAGGAGTTAATTAATAAACTTACTTCTCGCGGAATTAATTTGAGTTCTCATATAAGATATACAAAATTTATAAAAGAGTTAAATAATTTACCTTTTGATGCAAAGTCTTTGAAATATGAGGGAGTGTATTTAAATGAAGAAATGCTTGAAAGTTGCAAAAAACTTCCATCTCGTCCCGACGATCACTATTATGAACAAATTTTATGTATTGGTGAAGCAAAAAGACAAAGGCAAAACCTGATTGAGAAACAGAGAGGTTTAGCAGAGAAATATATACTGAGGGAATTGAAAAAACCAGTAGAAAGATACTCCCCAAGTGAATTGAGGAGAATTTTAACAGCTAATCTAGATACAGAAGAAATTACTGAATCAATAAATTCAGAGGCTCAAGACAGTGATCAAAAAACAACTAAAAAGAAGCAGTATAAATATCCAAGCTTTTTCACTTTAGCAAGAAAAATGAAAAATACAAGCGGTGCAGAAATGCATAAATATTTTGGAACCGAAACAGGGAAAGAAGCCTGGAATGAATACCAGGATTATTTAGATAATCTTTATAAGAAGGGCGAGATAAAACCTTTGGACATAATAATCACTCACTATCTTATGCCAAAAACCCAATCTATTTTTGGGTTGTCTAAAGGACCTAAAACAATTATGAACCTTGGATGTGGAAGAGACTTATTGGGTGAAAGAATGGAGGAACCTGCAACTCCTCAAATGAAAGGAAGTTTACAAGATTGGTTAGGTAACAAAGGAGTAGGGGAAATCAATATAGTTGATTTAGATCATGTTGCTTCATCGGATTCAGTGATGGTTGGTGACATTTCTACAATGGTGGATAGTGGTAAGATTGCTCAAGAGTCCGCTGATTTAGCAATCTTCAGTTTATCTTTAAGAGGAACAAATATAGGAGATAATCTCATTCAATGCTCTATGGCATTAAAACCAGATGGAAAGTTACTTATTGGAGATCATAAAAATGTATTCAATAAAGAAGAGAGAGAAAAACTCGTTGATTCTCTCCTAAATTTAGGTTTTTCAAGAGTATCTTCTGAAGAAGTAGGAGATTACTTCTTTCTTCTAGCAATGAAGTAGGTGAGTGTAGGTTGTGCTGGCCATATTTAAAAAGTCTGTGATTAATCAGCTGCAATTGATACGGAGCTTCTATTTAAAGACAAAACTTCAATGGCTTCTTTATAGGAGAATTTCTTCTCATATAAAGCTTTTCCAGAGATTATGCCTTCTAAATTCGAAATATCTCCAGTTTGTTCACGAATACTTTGTAAATCCTCAAGAGAGCTGACACCTCCTGATAAGATACAATGCATTTCTTTAAAGCTTTTACAAAGTTGAATGGCTCCCGAGATGTCTGGCCCTTTTAACATTCCATCTCTTGTGACATCAGTGTATATGAATCTGCTTAGACCAAAAGCTCTGAGTCTGTTCAATAGATCTTGAATGGTAATTTGTGAATCTTCTAACCAACCTTCAACCGAAACTTTTCCTTCTCTAGAGTCCAAAGCTAATATGATTCTGTCTTTGTATACCTTTAAGGCTCTTTTCATGAGCTCTGGGTCTTTTACCGCTGCAGTTCCAAGGATTACAAGTCTTATCCCTAATTCAAATAAATGTTCTATCGAATCCCATGACCTAACACCTCCACCGAACTGTACCTGAATTCCAGTGGATAAAATTTGTTGCAAGCCATGAATATTAACTAATTTGCCTACTTTTGCGCCATCTAAATCAACAACATGTAGTCTTTTTACTCCTTGATCAATCCAATAGTTTGCACATTCTAAAGGAGATCCATACTCTGTTACTTGGTTGTAATCTCCTATTTTGAGTCTTACAACCTTATTGTCAAGAAGATCAATTGCTGGTATTAAATCAATCATCAGAAAATCCCTCAGGAACTAGCTGATAGCCTTTGCCATATATTGTTCTAATATATTTTTTTGGTTTACCACCTTCATCATCTTTGGTTTCTTCTTCCAATCTTTGTCTTAAATGTCTGATATGAACACGAATGGTCTCAATATCATCATCTGGAGAGTAACCCCAAATATCATGAAGTAATTGATTTGGAGAGACTGTCTTTCCTAAATTTTGCATTAGGCAATAAAGTATTTCAAATTCTATTGGAGTGAATCTAACTATTTTGGTTCCAACCTGTGCTTCTCTACTTTCCGGCATGAGAGTAACTTCACCGGCATGAAGTATTTCAGTTGGTAGATTCCCAGCTTGTTCAATAGGTTTGCTTCTTTGTGTCCTTCTGAGGAGTGCTTTAACTCTGGCTACCAATTCACCGATCTCAAATGGCTTAGTCAAATAATCATCTGTTCCAGCGTCGAATCCTGCAATTTTGTCGTCAATTCTTGTCATTGCAGTTAGCATGAGTATTGGAATGTCTTTTGTTTTTCCATCAGCCCTCAACTGCTGACAAGCTGTAAACCCATCAAGCTTTGGTAACATTAAATCCAGAATAATCAAATCAGGATTTTCTTGATTATTCAAAGCTATTCCTTTTATTGCATCTTCAGCTATGACGACTTTATAGTTTTGGATTTCTAAATTGATCTTAATAAGCTCAAGAATAGAGGGATCGTCATCAATAACAAGTATTTTCTCACTCATTTTTTACTTTTATTATTTTGTTTCTATATGTTCTGTGTGAACTCTTTTGAATGGGTTGTATTTCTTTAGCTTTAATTTAGCTGTATTTTTATTCCTCTTTGTCCAATAAATGGAAGGTGGAAAATACTCTCCATTTGGTCCTGGTTCTTTATCAACGAGCTTGATAACTAGTCTATCCTTCTTTTTCTTAGCCATTTTGCTACTTTAATTCATGTTTGATTAATGAGGAGTATTAGATTAGCATACAAGCCTAATTAAATTTATTTGCCAAGTCAGGGAGAAGGCTTAGTTTAGTAATTTTTAATAATGTGCTTGAAAATTACTATGAATAAATCATGTATGAGTTTGATTATCAAACAAGAAAAACATATAGAAAGTATATTCAATAAAAAACCATCGCAACTTTTTTAGTTGAGTCACGATGGTTAAATAAAACTTACTAGAAATAATTTTGCTTAAGCAGGAATTTTTTGAACATCTTCAATTTGTTCATCTGCGACTGCTCCTTCAATTGGACAGGCAGCTAAGCATGCACCGCAGTCAATGCATATGTCCCACTTTACATAAGCATAAGCAGTACCTTTGGCGTTTTTAGGTTCTTCAACCAGTTCGATACATTCAACTGGACATACCGGAATACAGTCCGCTACTCCTTCACAAACATCAGTGTAAATTGTATATGGCATAGTTATTACTCCCCAAAATCTAAAAGATTTTCACTAAGAAATTTGTATCAATTGATGGATACAATTACTATGGATTGAGAATTATTCTCAATAAGGAGTTGATTATTTTGCCTTTTGTCTAGTGAAGGGTATATAGTTCAAATTTCAATGAAAAAATTTTTTTTATTTCTAAATCTCTTATTTATATTTTTTACAAGCACTTCTGCTTTCAGTATTGATTTATTGAAAATAACTGATTTTTCAAAAAGTCCCAGGTTTATAAAAATTAAAATTCCCTTTGATTCAGCTCAAGCAGATCTAGGTGTACACAAAAATGGATTTATTGCAGATAAGGAAAAGAAATATTCTTTAAAGTCTTTAAAAAAATATAAAATCAAGCTGAATGCCTCAGCCTCCTACAGTTTGTATTCTATTGAAAATGAGAGAGAAAAACTTATTGGTCAGTTGAAGCTTCCTATTTTGGTTGTTGATAATTCTATTGAACCTGCCGTTTATTTTAATAAACACTGGTATCACGGCCAGATAAAGATTGATTCGTTTGATTCTGGAATAGTTGGTATTAATGGATTGGATATTGAGCAAGCAATAGCTGGAATTATTGGACCGTTGACGAGAGTTAATGACTCTGTGGATGCAATTAAATCGGCTGCTGTTATTGCTAGATCCTCTCTATTTACTCTGGGGTTAACTTCAATCGATCAATATCACTTGAATGGAAGTTTGTTGAATTATCAGGGGGTTTCTGGAGAAAAAAATTTTGTAAATAACTTAATAAAGGATACTGAAGGTGAAGTTCTTTATTCAATAGATGGAGAGCTTCTCTATACACCATTAAGGGCTACGGCAAAAGAGGGTAGTCTTCCTTTTGAGCTTATTGGCAAAGATACTAAAGCCTGGGAAAAAGTGTTTGAGTTAGAAGAAATTGAGAGGATTTTGAATTCAAATGGAAGTTATGTTGGAGTTATTAGTTCTATAAAACAAAAGCCTATAAAATCCTCGATTGATCCTTTTGCAATGCAGAATGGACCAGTTTTATCCATTGTAGGTTCTAATAGTTCTTTCCAAATATCCTCGGTAAAAGCAAAGGATATTTTTAAACTTCCAACTGAATTTTTCAGAGTCTACTCATATGTTGATGAAAGAGGGATAAATAAAGTTCAGTTCATTGGGAGTATTCTTAGCGCTCCATACTATAGTCAAGAACCAACTTTCAACCTTGTTCGTTCGATTTATGAATTGAGCAAGCCGTATGAAAACTATCGAAGTATTTTGAAAAAAATGTATCCCGAGTCTTATCTCGGGAGAGTTTAAAAGAAATTGCTTGTTTGTGTGTATTTAATATGCCAAATTTCTCTTATCATTTATATATATTTATTTGCGATTAGTGTCTATTTAAGATAAATGGTTAAGTACGAAGATTATTATGAAGTTTTGGGTGTTAACAGAAATGCTAGTGAGGCTGATATAAAAAAGGCTTTTCGGAAACTGGCAAGGGAACACCACCCAGACAGACATAAGACGGATAAAAAAGCTGCCGAAGCAAAATTTAAAAAAATCAATGAAGCGTATAGTGTTTTATCAAATCCCGAGAAAAGGGCTCAATATGATCAATTGGGACGTATTCCACATGGAAGTGAATTTAGACCACCTCCCGGATTTGATTTCTCGGGAACCGGAGATATGGGTAGCTTTGGCGAGCTTTTTGAAATGCTTTTTAATTCCGGCGGTGGTTTTAGAACCCAGTCTAGTGGTGGTTTTTCTCCCTTTGGCGGTCCTTTTAATTCTTCTGGAAGGTCTTCGGGATTTCAAGAAGCTCAACATGTGAAAGGCAATAATTTAACTTCTCGACTCGAGTTGAATCTCGAAGAAGCCTATAAAGGTTGTACAAAAAAATTAAGCTTAGGAAAACATGGTTCAATTGAGGTGAAAATCCCCGCTGGAGTCAACGATGGAAATAAAATCCGTTTGGCTGGTAAGGGATCTCCAAGTCCATATAGTGGGCCTCCTGGAGACTTATTGCTTGAAGTGAAGTTGAAAACCCATGATGAATTTAAACTTGTTAATAACAATATTGAGAGTAAATTGCTCATTTCTGTAACCGAGGCAATTTTTGGAAGCGTGAAAAAAGTAAGGACTCTTAATGGCTCTGTGGATTTAACAATTCCCTCTGGAATTCAGGGTGGTCAAAAATTGAGAATTGCAAATCAAGGTTGGCTAAAAAAAGGAGGTGGAAAAGGAGATCATTTGGTTCAAATAATGATCAGAATCCCTAAAGACTTAGGTCCAGAAGAAAAAGAGTTATATGAAAAATTAAAGTCACTTGAAGAGTCACAATAATTAATTAAGTTAAATAAAAATAGAATATTAAAATGGCAAAAAAAATCTTATTAATCGGCGGAACAGGCTTCATCGGTAAGTCAGTCTTAAAAAGATTAGTGGAGGCTGGTCATAATGTTATCGTCTTGAGCAGGAAAGAGATTTCTTCTAAAGAGGAAAACGTTGAGTATATAAAAGGTAATTTATTAAATATTGATTCGTTGGTAAATGCTCTAAATGGTATTGAAATAATAATTCAGGCTGCGCAGTTCCCAGGTCACCCTGTCGAAAGACCATGGAAAGGAAGAGCATATACCTATGAAGGTCTCGATGCAGAAGGTACTGAAAATGTTTGTAAAGCCATTGAGTCAGCCGGTATAAAAGGAAAATTGTCTCAATATATTTATTTGAGTGGTGCTGGTGCTGATATGGAAAGTCAATATCCTTGGACAAAAGCAAAACAAAGGGCTGAGCGAGCGATTGCTGAACTTGGAATTCCTTATACAGTTTATAGACCCTCTTGGGTTTATGGTAAAGGAGATCAGTCAATGAGTAAGTTCATACTTTTTGCAAAGTATTTTCCATTTTTTCCTGTCATTGGTAATGGAAAGGCACCGGTTAATCCATTGTGGGTGGAAGATTTAAGCCAAATAATATTTAACTCAATCGACAATGAAAATTGCTTGAATCGAATGATCAATTTAGGCTCCTCGCCTGAAATGAATATGAAAGAAGTTGCAAAAACAGTTTTGAGGAATACTGGAAATAAAAAACCTATAATTTGTCACCCAAAGATTTTGATGAAATTTGCCGGCTTGTTTGCACAGTTCATACCTATATCTCCTTTATCGCCGAACTCCGTGGAATTCTTAACAATGGATGTTCATCTCAATGATTTACAAGAAGAAATTAACGGAGTGAGAATAAAAAAACTTGAAGAAGGTTTGCAACTGAGTGGCATGCTTTGAGTATGCTCAGTAAGTTTTTAGAAGTTATTATTGCTTTGGAAAAGAAGATCTTTTATGTTTTCTTTTTGATCTTGATCACTTTTGTTACTTCTATATATTCGGTTTCTGCTGTTGAGCTTAAAATTGGTCCAGAAGATAAAAATATTGAGAGTTTTGTAGAAAAGACGAATTCTGTTATTGGTATAGATTTTCAAGGGGCAAATATTCAAAGTAGTAACCAGTTTTCTAATGAGAATTGTCAGAACCTAGACTTTTGTCCACTTTGTGATGTAGTAGAAGAATGGCCTTTGGATTTCAATGGAGATGACTTTGCAGAATTAGCTCAAAGACGAATTTGTACACAAAATGATTATTACGTTAGCCCTATAAATGGAAATAAAAACAAAAAAATTAGGCCGGAAGTAATAATTATTTTTTCCTCCGAAGGAAAACCAGTTATTTATAAAACTAATTTGAATACTTGTGGTGAAGAGCTTTTATACAGTCATTTCCAGAGATTTGATTTTAATAAAGATAATTTGGATGAACTAATGATTGTTGAGAGAAATATAAAAAGTAAAGATGACTTTGTTAGTGTTCTTGGTTTTGACTTTACAAAAAATAGAATTGTTGAATTGCCAATATTAGATTATGAAAGAGCTGTTACAGAACAATTGATTGCTAATAAGCGTCTTGAAGAGAAGATAATTGAAGAATACGAAAAATTGAATGGTAGTCGAGGATTTATTTTAAAAGGAAAAACCCAGCAGGAAAAAAGGATTTTTAGAGTTTATTACATTCAACACCGCCAAAATAGAAGCTTTCATCCTGTTAAGATAACTTATTTAAAGAGCTAAGGATAAATACTCAATAAATGTATTTGATTCGATCTATAAGGCTTTATGTTTTTTAAATGAAGTAAAATATGCAATATTCGATTTCTAACTAATGATGAATAAAAGCCTAAAGGAAGTTCCTAAAGAGATTATTCTAGCTACAACTAATAAAGGAAAGAAGTCTGAGTTTGAATCATTGTGTGAAGGTACCGGTATCCTCATTAAAAATATAGAACAGCCATTTGAGTGTGAAGAAACCGGTGATAGTTTTATCGAAAACGCAACTCAAAAGGCAAAACTTGCTGCAAAAATTACAAGATCCTATTGCATAGCAGATGATTCTGGTTTATGCGTTGAGTCAATGAATGGTGAACCCGGTATTTATTCTGCGAGATTTTTTAATAATGGTGCTGGAATGATTAAGATAATTGAAGCTTTGAGGAATTGCGTTAACAGAAATGCCTTTTTTGTCTGTGCTTTAGTTCTAGCTTCTTCCGAAGGGCGAGTTTTATGGCAAACTGAAAAAAAATGGGAAGGTACAATTTCTCAAAAGCCTCTTGGCAATAATGGCTTTGGTTATGATCCTATTTTTATACCAAATGGATATTCTCAGACAGCGGGAGAGTTAGATGAAAATGTTAAAAAAGAAATTAGTCATAGAGCCAAGTCCATATTGTCTTTTAAAGAATTCTTTTTGAGTCTGAATAATTAATGAGTCTAATCAATGAAATTACTCAGCAATTGGATTCCCTCGAAAATCATGGAATCGTTAAGCAAATACACGGTCATTTTTATTACGTTGAAGAGCTGAAAAGTTTTTTGCATGGCAGTGAAAGAAATCGCTTACTGCAAACTAAAGAAGAGTTACTCCCTCTCACTTTACCGACAAGACTAAAAAAGGAAAAGGTAGAAGCTTATGTTGGAGATATAGTAGAGCTTAGCCAGGAAAATAAGATTATTAAGTCTGTTTTCAAGAGATTGTCTCTTCTTTCGAGGCCAAAAGTTGCAAATGTTGATCTGGCTGTTATTGTTGTATCCAGTGGAGATCCTCCCTTGGAGAGTGAGTATTTGGATAGGCTTTTGTGTCACTCAGGGTTGACCTTGCCTTTGCAACCGTTGATTTGCATTACAAAGTCTAATACGTTTTCTCCTCCTGGGATTTTAAAAGAATATGAAGATTTGGGATATACGATAGTAAAGGTCTCTAATAAAACAAAATATGGCATTGAAGAGCTTAAAAATCTTTTGTTAAATAAAACATCAGTATTTGCCGGTCAATCCGGCGTTGGCAAGTCAAGTCTTTTGAACAGCTTGTTTCCGGAGCTGAATTTAAAAGTTGGAGAAGTGAGTTCTAAGTCATTGAGGGGAACACATACGACCAGACACACTCAGATTTTTGATGGTAGTTTTAATGGCCAGTTGTTTCATATATTGGATACCCCCGGTTTTAGTAGATTGGATTCACAATTTACACCGTTTGAAATTGCTGACTTTAGAGCATTTCCAGAAATTGCTTTGAAGAAAACAAGCTGCCAATTTAATGACTGTAAGCATTTAGAGGAAGAAGGTTGCGCTGTAAGATTTACGGAATCTAGAAAAGCTTCTTATCGAAAAATCATGGAGGAGGCAAAACAATATGAAGAAGATCAATCGCAAACTTATACAAAAGAAAGAAGAGAATCAATAAAGTCTGATTCAAATACCACTATTCCAAAGTTGAAGGCTTCTTACCGAACAACATCTAGAAAAAAACGTAAACAAGATTTTGACTATTGAAGGAGATTTTGATTGATATTGATTTCAAGTTAATACCGAATGGATCTTAGGCAATTTGCTATTATCAATTGAATTACGAATCTTGAAATAGCTTAAATATGCCAACTAATCCAGGTGGTGACCTAAATGTTTTTTTAGATACTACATATGATCCTAATTCTTTTACTGCGATTGATGAGCTTTTTGAACCAAAACAATCAAATCACTTGATTTCGACTCCTTCAAAGTTGGATAAAGATTCTAAAGATCAAAAAGTAGTAATTCTTGATTTCGGTTCTCAGTACTCTGAGTTGATTGCTAGGCGTGTAAGAGAATTGAAGGTTTATTCTGAGGTTTTACCGTTCAACGTTTCTATTGAAAAGATTAGATTGATGAATCCCAAAGGAATAATACTTTCCGGTGGGCCAGCTAGTGTTTATGAGAGAGGTGCTCCGGAGATAGACTCTGAGCTGTTCGATTTGGGCATACCAGTACTCGGTGTTTGCTATGGAATGCAAGTAATGGTATTAGCTACCGGTGGAAAAGTATCTCCGGTTCATATGGGTGGCGGCGAGTATGGCAGAGCCAAGCTGTTTATCGATTCGAGAGAAGGATTATTCAGTGGTTTGGAAGATAATTCTATAACTTGGATGAGTCATGGAGATTCGGTTGTAACTCTTCCCGATGGTTTTCAGATAACCGGCCATACTGCTAGAACTCCAATAGCGGCAGTCGCAAATACTGAAAAAGATCTTTATGGTGTGCAGTTTCATCCAGAAGTGGTCCACAGCGAAAAAGGAATGGAGATTCTTGCAAATTTTGTCTACAGAATAGCCGATTGCTCACCGAACTGGACTACTGGACGTTTTATTGATAATGCAATCCAAGAAATAAAAAATACTGTTGGAAATGGAAAGGTTCTTCTTGCTCTTTCCGGAGGAGTAGATAGCTCCGCTTTAGCGTTTTTGCTCAATAAAGCGATTGGTGATCAATTAACCTGCATGTTCATTGATCAGGGATTTATGCGATTGAATGAACCGGAAAAATTGGTTCAAGTTTTTCAGGATCAGTTCAAAATACCGGTTCAGTATGTCAATGCAAAAGAAAGATTTCTCAATAAAGTTAGAGGTGTCGAAGAGCCTGAATTGAAAAGGAAAATTATTGGAGAAGAATTCATAAGAGTTTTTGAGGAAGAATCCCAGAGGCTTGGACCCTTTGACTTTTTGGCTCAAGGAACTCTGTATCCAGATATTATTGAATCTGCTGGAGCAGGAGCTGTTGATGCCGCTCCTGGAGAAAGAGTAGCCGTGAAAATAAAGTCTCACCATAATGTTGGAGGATTACCGGAGAATATTAAATTCAAGCTTTTAGAACCCTTTAGAAAGCTTTTTAAGGACGAAGTTCGAAGAGTTGCAAGGGAGCTTGGAGTTCCGACAAGAATTACCAAGAGACACCCTTTCCCCGGTCCTGGTCTTGCAATCAGAATCATTGGGGAAATAACAGAAGAACGTTTAAATATCTTAAGGCAAGCGGATTACATTGTAAGAGACGAGATTCAAGAAGCCGGTTTATACGATAATGTTTGGCAAATATTCGCTGTTCTTTTAGCTAATATCCGTTCGGTTGGTGTTATGGGAGATAAAAGAACTTATGCTTACCCAGTTGTTATTAGGGCGATTAAAAGTGAAGATGGTATGACAGCAGACTGGGCTAGATTACCTTATGAGGTTTTAGAGAAAATTTCAACCAGAATTATTAATGAAGTTTCTGGGATTAACAGAGTTGTTTACGATGTAACCTCTAAGCCACCAGGAACAATAGAGTGGGAGTAAATATTTTCGTGCTTCTTTTTTGCGAATAATCCGCAGTTCTTGTAGAAAGTTTTGAAATATGTAAATTGAAATGATTGGTTGTGGCTAAAGAGGTAAAGAAAGTGACTAAGATTAAAATTTTTATAAATTTAATCTTAAGAAAATCTTAAATTTATCTTGACAGCTTAAAAGATTTAATGGCAATATATTCCATGTCTAAAATCTCTTAATTGTTTGTTAATTGTCATACGATGCGTTACCTTAATAAAAGTTTTAAGAACACATTAAAAAATATCTTGACAAGTCAGTTGCAAGATGCGATTATGATGATTAAGAGAATAATAAAGCTCTATTAAATCAAATTTAAAAACCCACATATTTTATATGGAGAAATAAAAAAACATTATGTCTAACTTAACAGTTGGCGGTTTCCCAACATCAACAAAGATGGTTGTTCAATCTGGAGGAGCGGATACAGTTCAATCTTCACCATCTAATGTGGAAGTTCATCCTGGGTTAATTGATGCTAAGAGAAGAATGAACTCTTCGTCTCAAACCATGAATTCTTCTACACGAGTTAAAAGATCTGCTTCACACAAAGTGGAAAAGTTCAATGATAATCATGTAAAAGCAGCAAAAGCACTCAAAGAACTTATAGGTGGTGGCTTTTACGAAAAAATTGGGGCAAATAAAGATAATCATGAATGGACTCCAAATGATGCTTTTCACTCCACTGACAATTATAATGAGGTGAAAGCTTATATTAATGATTTGTCTGCTGATGCAAAAGAAGTTCACTTAATAAAAAATATTTTAACGTCTCTGTCTCCCTCTGATGGCAAAGAAATAAGTAAGGAAGATCTAGAAGCTAGAATTCAAGACCTTATTACTCATAATAAAGAGCATGGAACATATTTGATTGATAATGTGGCAGAAAATAAGGAAACTACTGAAACTGTTGATAAATTATTATCAGCTTTGAAAGGCTTAACTGGTGAAGAAGAAGAAGCTATTCTTCAAGCTTATGGACTGGAGCTTGATCCTGGTGAAGAGGGAAAACAAGGATCAGAAAGTTTACAAGCTTCTTTGCCTTTAAAGATTTTTGGATATGGCGCAAGTACTTTAGGATTTATTTTAGGATTGTACGCTTTATTTTCTCAGAATAACTCAATTAACCAAGTGAATACTCAGTTGAATAAGTTAGCTGCTGGATTGGGACAAGCTGTTGAAGGAGAGCATATGATAGATGAAAAAATTGTCTTATTTGCGAAACAATTAAATAAACTTTTGGAAGATAAAACCTCTGATGCAGTTGGAGGTGTTCAGGAGAATGTTGACAAACTTGGGAATAACGTAAATAGTTTAAAGCAAATGGTAAGAAATTTATTAGTGGGATCCACCCAATATACATATAACTCAGCGGCAAATGTGAGAACATCTAAATCCAAAAGTTTCAATAGTGCAAAACTAACTATGAATGCACAACAAGATGTATCGCAAACTGGTGTAAACTCTAAAAATGCTACTACTCCAGGTTCTCTGGATAAAGTTATTGCTACTAACGCCAATCAGAAACAGCAAATAGAGCAACAAGGACAGCAAATAGATTCTATGGCAAAAAATATGCCACATTTCCAGAAACAACAGCCTGTATCTACTCCATCTAGTGGTGGAGGTATGAGAGGTACTAATATATCCTCAGAGCCAAGCGTAGATCATAGATATAATCCTGGAAGAAATATTTGGCAAGTTCCTTCTCAACCAGGAACTCTTGCTGGTGGTTCCACGATATTTAGACTTGGTTCGCCAGAAAAAATTAAAAAATCGAGCACTAATACTTGAAAGTCTCTTATTCAATTAATCAGGCTTCCAGTAAGTAAACAGCAGTTAAAAAATTATCCCCCTTCAGAGGAATCCCCTCCCGCTGCGCTCCTTCCCCTTTATTAAAGGGGATTTTTTGTTTGGTGAAATGAGTGAGGTTATTGCTTTAGGAAGTAGCCTCTCACGAAAATCGTTTGTTGCTTAAGAAAAGAGTATTTGAGAATTTTATTAAACTTTTTTCATTTATTGTTTAATAAATGTGGCCTTTGCTTTTTCTTAATTAGGGATCACTATATTAGTAAGTAGGAAGAATTTGTATTGATTGAAGAAAAGGGGATTTGAGATGCCTATGCCGTTTGTAATAGGTGGTGCAGTCGCATTAAAGTATGCACTTGGTGGTACTGCGTTTTACGTTGCTTCTGATCAGCTTAAGGGGCATTTTACTGGAACTACTATTAGTGAAGATGTAACTGGTTTTCTTTGGTCAGGAGGAAAAAAGCTTGTGAATGCTGCTGGAGACACTATAGCAAAAAATTGGGAGAGGTCAACTAGCAGTAACCCTTTTCAATCCGAAGCTGGGGCAGTTGAAATTAACAAGATTCAAGGTGAAATTCCTGCTCCTACTGATGATCAAACTTATGATCAGAGAAAAACTAACTCCCAAAGACTGTTAAATGAAATTAATAATCGTTTGCAAAATAATAGTAATTGTAGTCCACAATTAATGGATAAGCTCGTTGGCAACTTAGTCTCTTATCTTGTATTTATGGGAACTCATAATAGCCAATCTTTGAATAAGGATACAAGATTTATAAGGTTCTTAAAAGAACAAATTAATAAACTTATTAACTCTGATTCATCAAACTGTATAAGCGAGAACCTGAAAAGAAATTTAAAAAGGCAATTAAAAGATTTAACTAAACCATCAGTTGGTACCAAAATTGCAGTTGCTGCTACAGGGATAACTATTTTAGTTGGAATTCATATATGGAATATTTCAACAAATAACGATGGTACGAATACTATAAGTGTGACTAATAAACAAGGTCAAGAAGTAGACAAAGGTAAGCTAAGTGCTTCATCTTTAGTTAATGCACTTGGTGGTCAAGATGTTGTATTCAATTGTCAGGTTGAAGAGCAAACTGTAAGTTGCAAAATTAATAAAGAAGGAAAAGTAGTATTTGCTGACACTAATGATGGTAACGAAGTCATCATTAATGCTGGAGAATTGTTTTTTACAGATATAAATAAACAGAAATTGAAATATAACATTTCAAACGGTACCTTGACCGATTAAAAAATAAACAATGTCGGATAAAGAGGAGTAGTAGACAATGACCAATCTTTATAGTGATGCATTTAATAGGTACTTTGGAAGTGGTGATAAAGCAATATCTTTATCTAAATTGGAGGGTAAATTAAACCTTGCAAAAAAAATAATTCAAAAATACAAAAATGATTCAAAAAATCAAAATTACACTTCTCCAGATATTCTAGATTCACAAGAAGAATTTACTCTGTTTTTAGATGTCTGGGGTAATTATGATAAAAAAACAGTACAAGGTAGAGTCTTTGATACTTCAATAACAAAAGTATCAAAGACTCAATTAGGTAATTCAAAAAAAAATACTAAAGCGGAAGCAGAGTTAAGAGATGCTTTTTTCTCTAATTCAAACGGTTCAATAGTTGTAAACCCAACATTTGCCCAAAGTGTAACGCCGGAGAAAAGTAGCGTATCTTCAAACTCAACTACTTCCCCACAACCAGAGGTTTCTCCTAACCCAACTACAACACCATTAACTGATACTAATGTAAAACCAACCTCAGAGGCTACTCAGGTTACTACAACACCAGCTTCTGTATTGAGTGTAGACAGTGTGTCTGAGCTTGATAGTAAAGTGAAAACCTACTTCAATTCGCATAAAGCTCAATTTCAAGAATTAGGAATTACTCAGCCAATTATTGATGATTTTGCTAATAATGAATTCAAAGAGGGTATTACCGAAATTTATACTTTAGCCGTTAAATTTAACGAGAGCAATCCACCATCCCCTAAAGAACTTCTTGCTTCTAAACAATATAAATTACAAGCTTTAGATGCTCTTTACATGATTTTAGGTAAAGATGCTATGAATGATGTGAAAAACAAAGTTCAAGCAGCTCTAGTTTCAAGTTCATTAGATAAAACTCAAGCAAAAGAATACTTCAACGATTTTATGACAGCTAATGCTTCGGATAGTAAGTTAACTTCTGTTGGTAGAAAATACAATAGCTTTGGGGCAGTTTGGAGAAATAAGCTTAATAAAAAACAAATAGAATTTTTCAATGCACAAAGGAACGCTATTGGTGCTGTAATGAAAGGAGATAATCCTGCAGGACCTTCAGTTCCCGAGAAAAAAGCTGCTGCTAAAGCCTGGATGGAAATGTACAGCCTTGGTATTGGTGGAAGAACTCCTCAAGTTATTCCTGCTGGTAATGCATCAGTAAAGGCTTCTGCACCAGGGAATGCTTCTGTTCATAAAAATCTCCCAGCTTTTGCAGTTAGATGGTTGCTTGAAGAATTGAAAATGGCAGATTTAGGTGGCTCAGAGAAGATCAAAGGATTCTTGAATAAGATTACTGGTATAGTAACTAGTGAAATGAATCCTTTAAACAATGTAATATCAGAAATTCTGAATTTAAGTGAATTAGAACGAAGAAACCTCATTGCTGGTGCTCTTGCCTCTAGTATTACAAAAATTACACCAAAAGGAGATGCTGGAAGACAAATAAATGTTGGAATTAAAGTTGCTACTTTCTTGGATGTACTTTTTAAGAGCCTTCAGTTAACTGGAGATCAGGCCCAACAAGCGATTAATAAACTCGATAAGAATAATCTACTTTATACAACAACCTTGAATCTTGCAAAAACAGATTGGGATAAATCTCAAAATGCCAAAGGTTCAACGGCAATGATAATAATGGATGAACTATTTAACACTCAAAATAATCCAAACGGAGGGCACAGTAGATATCCATCAACATTGACAAACATGGTTAAAGATATTGGTAATAATAGTTTTGTGGAAGTGAAAAGCCCTGTTTTTAAGCAACCTAACAGTGCTCTTCTGAGCGATGACCGAATAAGTAAATCAACAATTGATGAAAATACTTTTAATTCTTCTGAGGATTTAACAGAAGTTAATGCGAAGAACCTGGTTGCTACTTGGATGAAGGCTAAAGCAGGAGTCTTAGATGGAAATACTCAGGATAATTCAAATAATTTGGAGTTAGTTAACCGATTTACGATGGGAGATCTCAAAGGAGAATTCGTTGATGGCAATAACGTAATAAAATCAGATCTAGGAAAAATGGTTTATCAGAATCAGTCAATAGTGAGTATAGAAAAATTTAAAACCGAGGATGGAGGAAATACATTCACAGGTGTGTTTAACATTAAAGAAACCAGAATATTTGCAGATAATCCTTTAGATATTGAAAATTCTGGAACTTTTAATGAAAACTGGACGGTGACTTTTGCTAAGGATAGTAATAAATGGAAAATTTCCGAGATAAAGAGAGAAGGTTACGTTTTTTAATCCCCTTCCGCTTCGCTCCCTCCCCTTTGTTAAAGGGGATTTTTAGTGTTTTTTTGTTATTCTTTGTTAGAAAAAATATAAAAATTGAAAAAATTTCTTAATAAGTTCTTAAATTTAGCAGTTTTGGGTTAAAATCATTAAGAAATTATAAAGCAGTTCGCCTATGGTCTAATAGTAGAATTGCACCTTAATAAAAAGTTAACCATAAACCTTTCTTATAAATCCGAAGTATAAGTGGCTGTAACAAAGATAACAAAGCCGGCAGTGATGCGTCGTAATGATATTAAGCCTTTTTCTCGGCAAAAGGCTAAAAAAGACTTGCCTTGGTACCGTTCTCACGAAGCAATTTGGCTAACTTTAACTAAGCCAGGAAAAGGTGGAGCGAATATAAGTAAATTAACTTGGATAACGACTCTCCTTCCTTTATTAGCGGCACCAATTTTAATGGCTGGACTTACAGCTAGAAGTTTTTCGGATGTGAGTCTTAAGAACAATCAACAGCCTAATGGATTTGTAAAGCTTTTAAGAAATATCTATCCTGCAGCTTATTCCTTAATGATGGTTTGTGGGATCTTGAATGGGGTTGGTTATGCTTCTATTTCACGAATCTTGTCATATTCACTGCTGCTTTTAGGCGCAGGTTTTGTTTGGAATCAAGAAAATAAAAGAAACTCTTCTTTAGAAGAGCTTGCAAAACTTGGAATAGATCCTAATTCTCCAGATGTACCAAAAAATGTTCAGGATTTAAAAGATAAATTAGCTGATGCAACCGCTTCAATTTCTGCCTTTGCAAGAATTTATTACTGCTTTGCAATGTTTTTTACTTTTTTGGCTAACACAACTCAGGTATCTCCTAAAGTCATGATTAAGGGAAAGCTAACTGATTTCAGCTGTAAAGTATCAGATTCATCGAACATTAGAGATATTCTTAGTCACTTTGGTAAAAATTGGCGTGCAAACTTTCAAAAGGAAATAGCTGCTGGAGCTTACTATGGGAAGTCAATATTTAGCCTTAAACAATGGAAGCATATTGGTAAAACATTGGTTGGTAAGAATAAAGAATTTGAAGCCACAATTCCTGATACACAAAACCCAATATTGAGATTCCTATATCGTCTTGGAGAGCCTAATTGTAGTGGTACATTTACCATGCTCAATGGTCTTACAAGATTCTTTAGTGTTATTGGAACTGCTTTAGCAGTGAGTCAGCTTGGTATTCAAGTGTTTAACGATGAAGATCCTCTATTGAAGAGTCAAAAAGTAGCTCAATTGGAAAAAGAAAAACCCGCCATGAAAACTTTATTCGATGTCACCATGAATATAAATAATCTAGGAAATGCTTTTATGGGACTATGTTCATATTCTACAGGCTTTAATCAAGCGTATTCAGAGAAACTGGGTATGTTATCTGCTATTTTGCAGAGAATTGGTGCGACTATGCATATGTTATCGGTTGCTTGTGATACACAAGGTTGGTATCTTCTAGGTCAGGCGTTTAAACTCTTTAGTAATGCTTGTTTCCAATTGGCAAATGCCTTTGGAACCGCATTTAAAGCAGTGCCAAATTTAATCAGAAATAATTTACTTACGGTTTAAGTTAATTCTCCAAACTCGTTCGAAAGTTAAAATGAAAATCCTATGAATTGAAGCTGATACTAATACCTAAATTTATGAATTAATAACTCTTCTATAACTTAACTGGTGGTAAAAAGCTATTATATTTTATTGATAAACTTCTATTGAAAATTCTTAGGAATTTAAAGAAAAGCCTAAATGCCAGTGCAAGATAAACCCAAGTCAACTTTCTCAAGTGGGATCTATAATCAAATTAATAGTCCTAAAGAATCTTACGGTTTTGAGCTTTATGTACCGGGTCTTCCGCACATTGTTTTTGGAAAGCAAGAAATAAAGGGTTATGTTCTTTTAGCAACCTTTATTGTTTCGCTTTTGTGTCTTGCTTTTGTTTTAATTCCCGGACTCAGTCAACTAATCGGTAATTTACTGCTTAATCCTCTCGATAATAATTATGAAAGAATAATATCCATTCTCAATTTCCCAACCTCTTTTAGGTTAATCACTTCTGTCACAGTATCTTCATTCATCGTTTATTTAATTTTTGAGAATTACAAAGACTTAAAAAGTAAATTTAGAATTATTGAAAAAGATTTAAAGCCCTCTCTATTTACGGCATCTTTTAGTGGTTCTTATCTAGCTAATATCAGTCTATTAATAACCATTATCTTTTATGGGCTTTTCTTTAATTTTTCTCCAATTGAAAAAGAAAAAACAATTGAGATAGAAATGGTGTCTCCCTTTGTTGATAATCCAATAGTAAAAAAGCCACCTAAAAAAGCTCCTAAAAATGCCAAAAGAGTAGCAGTCCAGAATGCTGTTAATTCAGGAAGATTTAATAAAAAATTGCCTCTGTCTCCAGGTATCTCTCAACCAAAGCCTAAACCTAAAAGTGCAACTCCGAGGAAACCCAGTAAATCCGCAAAACCATCTCCTTATAAAAAACCTTCTCGAAAAAAATCTTTCAAGCCATTTCCAAAGTCTGCCCCTAAACCTAAAGCTTCAAGGCCAAAATCTCTCATTCCCAGTTTTAAGCCAAAAGCTAATTCTAAAACCAGCGTAAGTTCTAGCAATAATTCAAGCACCAAGACTCCAAGAAGTCTCAAACCTCTCTATAAAGGTTCTAGCTCTTCTAGTAGTAGCTCTAGAAAAGTTGCTTTTTCAGGTTCACCATCAAGAGGCCCTGTTTTACCTTCAAGAACCAGTGGCTTTAGTTCCGGTGCAGGTCTAGGTAATTCTGGTCCAAATAACAATCCAAATGGCCCCATAACGGTAGCAGCAAGAAAAGATGTTGATTATGGTCCTTTTATGCAAGATCTTCAACGGAGAATTCAGCAAGCCTGGAAACCTAGTGGTTCTGATAAGCAAGATAAAGTTATTTTGTCTTTTACCCTCAAAAAAAATGGAACCTTAGTACCGGGGTCATTGCGTACTGTTAATTCTTCAAATCCTTTAGCGGAAGCCGCTGCAAGACAAGCTGTGTTAGCTGCATCCCCTGGCTTTAGGCCTCTCCCAGATGGTGCTGCTGATCAAGTTAGAATAGACTTTACCTTTACTAGGACGGGAACACGCTTTATGGGCTTGAAAAAATATTAAAGAATACATGAATGAATCTTTACGAACATCATTAAGTTACAGAGGTTTTTGTGCAAGAAATTATTAATGCTCTTTATATAATCGCCAGTCCAATTGGTAATTTAGGGGATTTAACCGAAAGAGCGAAATTTATTATTTCTGAAGTTGATGTAATTGTTTGTGAAGATACCAGAGTTACATCTAAGCTTCTCAACCATATTGGATGCAAGAAAAAACTCATCTCTTGCAATGCTCACAACGAGTCAAATAAATCAAAGTATTTAATTGAGCTTTTGAAGGGTGGAAATTCTATAGGTTATTTATCTGATGCTGGGACTCCCGGTATTTCTGATCCTGGAAATTTATTGGTTGAGCAAGTTGTCGAGGCGGGCTTTGAAGTTATTCCGATTCCCGGTCCATCGTCAATAACAACGATTTTATCCATTTGTGGATTCAATTTATCAAAAGGTTTTTATTTTGAAGGTTTCTTGCCGAGAAAAGATGGAAAGCTTAAGAAACTAATTCAAACTATCATTGTTGATTTGAAGGTACCCTTAATAGCTTTTGAGTCTCCTTACCGCATTAAAAAAAGCCTTTCTAAAATAGCAGAATTCTCTCCAACCTTAAAGTGCTGCCTTGGAAGAGAGCTAACTAAATTGCATGAAGAAATTATTAGAGGTAACATCTCAGAAGTAGCAGCTAAAAAAATAACTGAAAAAGGTGAATTTGTGATTGTTTTAAGTGCTTAGCTAGAGCCTTTTTCAACATATATTTTAATTTGTCCTTTGTTGAGTTGGTAAGTACCTGAAATTTTGTAAGGTACGTTTCGTATTATAGAATTTATTTCTATCCAAAGTGGGTTTGAAGGATTAGAGGTATTTCTCAATAATTGTTCAGCAACACTAATTATTTGTCTTTGTAAAGCCCCTAAGTTTGCTGGCAAAGTAACATTTCCTTCGTATTTGTAACTTACATCTATCGCATTATTGTTATATGTTAAGCCAAATGAACCATTAGTTGGACCTATTTTACCAATAACCGAAAGCTTAGTAGATGTTAAATAGTTTTCAAGTTGAATCCTGTCTGGCTCTTCTAGACCTAGTTTAAATGGCTCCATAGCTCCTGGGTGCTCATAATTCAAACTAAGAACATGAATCTTTATATGCTCCTCCATTCCTGGTAACTGAAGTTTTTTTACTATATGTTCTCCACCACTATGATTTAAAACATTCTTTAATAAGCCTAGAGAAAGAAACTTATCAAAGGCTTCATTTGATATCTCTTTTAATCCTTGTAAATGAAGCATTGATTTTAAATATTTGCGCTCAGGTGTATTAAAGAAGGCATTAATTGCTCCTGTTCTTTGATTAAGAGCTAGTAGGTTTGCTGCTCTTTTGTAAGACTCTAAAGCTTTGTTTGGATTTCTTTGTTTTACATGAAAGTCGCCATTCAATTCGTGAAGCTGAGCTTGTACTTCCGAGGAGAATGAGTCTAAGTTTTTTAATTTTTCATTTATGAGAAAGTGCGCCAATTTTAATCTATTGACATTATTACTTTCAAGGTGTTCCTTAATTGCAGCTAGGCTTGTTGCTCTGTGTTGTTGTTGACTTTGTAGATTAATTGCTTGATGATTACTTTGAGATTGTGACTTCACCCGTTTTATAGAAGGATGAGAAGATCCACCCACAGGTTTGTAACTGATGCTGTTAATACTTGAATAGTATTGAAGATCATTGAATTTACGAAAGTTAAATCCTTCGTTGTATATCTTTTGAGTAATCATTGGTAATAAAGTTTAATACTAGTTTAAAGAGAATGATATTAGCTTGGATTGAATTATAATGTCAATATGGGTTGCGGGATTGCTTAATGAGAGGCAAGGCCTCTTTAAGATATACTTAAATTTCGCTTAGAAAGAAAAGATGTTAGAAAGATTGAACCTACAAAGCTTTGAAGAACAAGCTGAATATTTAATGGCTGGTGGTGCAGAGGTTTTGCCTAATGGTAAAAGTACCCTTGTAGAAAAACTGAAAACAGCTTCCGAAGAGAAGAGACCTTTAAGAGTAAAGTTAGGTATCGATCCGACAGGTTCTGATTTGCATTTGGGACATACCGTTTGTTTACAGGTTTTAAGAAGGTTTCAAAAACTAGGTCATTTACCTGTTCTGTTAATCGGAGGATTTACCGCTCAATTGGGAGATCCCACTGGAAGAAATGAAGCTAGACCTTCTCTAACAGAAAGTGATGTGAAAGAAAACTCAAAAACTTTTCTAAAACAAATAGAAAAAGTAATTGATTTGAGTAAATCTGAGATAGTTGATAATTCAGACTGGTTGAGCAACTTGAGTTTAACAGAGGTTTTAAAGTTAGCCAGTACAACCACAATAAACCAGTTAGTGGGAAAAGAGGCTTTTGGTGAAAGACTTGAGCAGGGACATCCTTTGTACGTTCATGAAATCTTTTATCCAATTTTACAGGGATATGATTCAGTAGCTATTAAAGCTGATATTGAGCTTGGTGGACACGATCAGAGGTTTAATGTTCTTTCTGGAAGAGCTCTTCAAAAACATTTCGGACAAGAACCACAGATCGTAATGATGTTTCCTTTATTAATTGGTCTAGATGGAAAAAAGAAAATGTCTAAGACCTCTGAAAATTACATTGCAATTCAAGATTCACCGAATGAGATGTTTGGAAAGACAATGAGTCTTCCGGATGAACAATTGATTAATTGGCATGAATTGGTGGTGGATTCAACTCCAAATGATTTAAAGAGAGTGAAACATGAATTAGAAACTGGAGCTAATCCTCGTGATATTAAGATGAGTTTAGCCCAAAGGATTATTGAATTCTATTACAATCCAGAAGAATCTAGTAAAGCGAAAGAAGACTTTATTGCAAAGTTTCAGAAACGTGAAATTCCTGACGAAATACCGGAATTCAAGCTGAATGACTCTTTAGGGTTAATTGACGTCTTAGTGGAAGCTGAGATGGTTTCTTCTAGAGGGGAGGCTAAGAGAATGATTGCTGGACAAGGAGTGAAAGTCAATTCAGAAAAAGCAGATAGTGAAACAAAATTGAAGCTTGGAGATGTTATCCAAGTAGGAAAGAGAAAATTTGTGAAAATTGTTTAAATGTAAAAGATAAACTCCCTCTCAAATATTGAGAAGGAGTTCTTTGAGTTGTTATTTCCTAAAGAGGTTCAATTAGCTTGAAGATACTTGAACTTGATTTAGGTTTTGAGAAGCATTCTCTACTTGAATTTGATTATTATTGTTTACCACTGAAACTGCAACATTGGTTCTGTAAAAGCTTGGTTTTGTATGGCGAACATGTGGAACACACTTCCATCTTGGACAGCAAGCTCCAGGATTGAGTATAACTAATTTACCTTTTGAACAATAAGGTTCAACTTGTGTGCACATTACTTTGTCACATTTATTAGCAACAACTTTTTTGCAAATCAACTTTCCATGCTCGTAAGTCTTGTATTCACCATGCTTGCAAACTAACTTTTTATGACAAGTCCACTTACCATTAACAAAAGCTTTATAGCTGTTGCTTGCACAAACTGTTGGCTTGTGCTTGGGTCTTTCGTAGCGGTGATGACTATATTTTACGGGAGCTGTATAAGGCTTAATTTCCTCAACTATTACCGGTACTATAGCGAATGCGAGTGCAAAACCCGTATAGTAACCATAAGATTCTGGATAATGACTCGAGAAACAATCGGTGTTTAAGCCACTATGATATTTGTTTGTATATGGAACACTAAGTGAGCTGAAGTAGTTACGTCTGCTGAAATTATGATATCCACAAGAGTGACCATAACATCCATCTCTTTGACCATTAACGGTAACTGTACTACCTGAACCACCAACCATCAATTGGTTTTGGTTTATCCCTTGAGAAGCTGAAAGCCTGCCATTACCCCAAGCAAAACTTGCGGTAGATATAGATGAGATTATGAAACAACATAAAATTACTAAACTTTTTATTTTGTTGATGCTTACCACTGAACTGCCTCTGAATAATTCTGTAAATCGATAATTGAATAAAACAATCAAAAGGTTTATGTTTCATTAAGATATCCAAAACTTATTCACTCTTAAATATTTTTTTAATTCTATTTTGTTGTAATCTTTTAAATCTCCTGAGATTATCTAACTTGTTGATACAATAGAGTCCTATGAGTTCCAACGAAAAAAAAATGAAAAAGAACTCAAATTTTGTTCTTGAATTTGAAAAGCCTTTAGGCAGTCTTTTAGAAAAAATTGATGAGTTAGAAGAGTCTAATGTTGAAGGCTGTGAGGATGTAATAGAAAGATTGAAAAAAGAATTTAAAGAATTGAAAGAGAGAATATACACCAACTTACAGCCGCACCAAAGACTGCAAATTGCGAGACATCCCGATCGTCCGTATTCCCTTGATTATGTTAAAGAACTCGGCACCAATTGGATTGAGCTTCATGGAGATCGATCTGGGAGTGATGATGGTGCTATTGTTGGCGGTCTTCTGGAATTAACCGAAGGACAGACAGTAGTAGTTGTTGGAAATGAAAAAGGCAGAGGAATAAAAGAAAAGCAGAAAAGGAATTTTGGTATGCCTCAACCGTGGGGCTATGAAAAGGCTATGAGGCTATTTAAACATGCTGAAACCTTCAATCTCCCAATAATTACCTTAATAGATACTCCCGGTGCTTACCCTGGATTAGAAGCAGAAGCTAAGGGGCAATCAATTGCTATTGCGAGAAGTATTCAGCTAATGTCGACTTTAAAGGTCCCAATCATTGCGGTTATTACTGGAGAAGGTGGCTCTGGAGGAGCTTTGGCACTTGGTGTGGCGAATCGTGTTTTAATGCTTGAACATTCGGTTTATTCAGTAATCTCCCCGGAAGGTTGTGCTGCTATTTTATGGAGAACCCGCGAAAAATCTTCAGAGGCGGCTACTGCTCTGAGGATCACTGCAAAAGAATTATTAGACTTAGGTTTAATCGATGAAATAATTACTGAACCTTCCGGTGGTGCTCACAAAAATTATCAATCTTCGGCTACGAATATTAAGGAAAGCATTCTAAGGCATTTAAATCAGCTTAAAGGTTTTTCTTTGGAAGAGTTACAGGAAGATAGAATGAAGAAATTTAGACACTTTGGTGCATTTATAGGTTAAATAAGTATTTGAACCTAAAAGCTTTTGTTTTTATGAACTCGAATTTAACAAATAGAATATTCTTTAATTCTTCAGGATTGTTTTTAATGATTTTTGCTTTTCTAACTATTTCATTGGCATTCCTCCATTATTTTTACGCGATTAAATTTCAATTGGAACGACTAGAGTTGATTGCCATTGCGATATTTACCCTTTGGATTTTACTGATTGGTTTCATCGATATAAAATCACGGGAAATACCTTTATGGCTAACCGCTCCGATTATTATTGCTGGGCTTATTTTTAGGCTGTTTCAAGATAATTTTATTAGTGAGAATAACGCGGTGCTCGGCTTGAATTTGCATTTTTTTGATGCAGCGCTTGGGATATGTTTTGGTTTTATTATTGTCGATATGATCACCCACTTTGGCAATTGGCTGGCTAAGTACCCGAGCTCTTCTCAAGGGTTGTTGCCAATATGGATCTCTATAATTCCTATTTCTTTGAGTGCTTTTATTCCGGTTTACCCATTGTGGGCCATATTTTTTGCTTTAATCATCTTTAGGTTCTTGATTGAATACTTGTATTCAAGAACTACATATTTGAAAGATTTAATTGATTGGTTGTGCGCTAATGCGTTAATTACTTACATTGTTTTGTTTACTATTCTTTTCTCTGTTGCATATGTCTTTCTGAATAATTCATCAATTTCACTTTCTGTTGAGAGAATTAACCTTGTTATTTCGATACTCTGCTTCAATTTCATTATCGAGGAAATTCTTTTACCTGTGATTCAATTCATATCCAGAAAGCTCAAAAATATTGCAGATATCCCTTCCGAACAAAAAGAGCAGACTGTTAATAAAGATGTTGAAGATGCTTTAGAGAAAAACTCTGTTCTGGGTGGAGGAGATGCAACGTTAACAGCTGCCCTTGGAGCTATTTGGGGAGCTGTGGTAATAAATAACTGTTTATTATTGGCTTTTGTATTAGCTTTAATTGTTTTTGGAATTGCTAAGCTTATTAGCTTCTTAACAAAGAACTCTGATTTAACCTCTTCAGGCTTAAGAGTGCCATTTGCTCCTTTTGTTACTATAAGCGCTCAGGTAGTATTGTTTGCCGAAATTATGCTTAGGTCCTCAACTGCTTCTAGCTCTTGTGTTGTTTAAGTTGAGAGAAGGGCTTCTATAAAAACTTTGAAAATTCTACGTGGAGTTTCTCCTGAATTTGCAATGAGTTGTCTAATGATTTTTGCTCTATCTAAATTTCAGGGTCTGCTTTAAGAGCTATAATGTATTCACTGAATTGTTGATTGGATCGATAACGTATATATAGTGATGGGAATTTTAAATAAGAACGGTAATGGATCACAAATGCTTTTAACTTGCTCATTCAGCTTCGCTATTTTACTCATTGTTCTGGCTTTAGCTAATGTACTATGGTGTTTTCTACTACCTGTAAAAGGGGAGGGACACCCTACTGTTCAAACACTTATAGAAATTGAAAGAACCATTAAACGATCGGAAGATAAGGCTGAAGCAAATTGGTCAATCCTAAAAAAACAAATAAAAAGAACGAAGATTCAGCTTTCTTCAATTAGACCCGATAGCTCTCTTTCTTCTCAGGATCTGGGAAATATAACAAAAATAGTAGAAGCTTTGCTCCTATACGTTGAAGGTAACTGGAGATTGTTTGAAATGAACGATGATCCTGAAGATACAAAGCGTCTATATTATAAATCTCAAAATATATTAAAAGAGCTTAGGAATAACAACTTGAAGTTTGCAGTTACTATCGATGCACAAAGCGGTGAAAAACGTGAAATTAACTTGAGTAATACGGTTGCTGATTTAACTAACCTTGTTAGAGATCAAATTCAGTTTTTGGAAGAAGAGTACGGAATTTAAAAATTTAAACTAAAGGCAGTTTATTTACTTCTTCGAAATAAAAGTCTTCAATAAATTCAGCTTCGACAACTTATTAGTCTTAAACAGAGAAATTACTTCAATGAGTTTCAGTATGAACATTGGATTGGATATGACTTTTTTTAAGTCAATTTTTTCTATTTTTGTCTGTTTTTCTAGATTGCTCAATTGTAATTGTGCTTCTAACACTTGCTTCTCTAGTGAGTGAACTAAAAGCTTTAGCTTCTGGACATTAAGAAAAATAACCCAACAAACAACCGAACATACAATACAAATAGCCGAAAAAAGAATTTCAGAAGCGATCACCCAGCCATTTAGAGTACAAACTTGCATATATTACAATTGTTCAATTCACCTAATTGTACATTCCACCGAGAGACTTAATATAAATATGTTCAAAGATACAGCTAAAGTAGTTATATTCTTTCTATTGACCAACTTTATAATAAACTTTCCAGCAGTTGCAGGTTATGAAAATTACTTAAATAGGGCAGTTAAGCAACATAAAAAGCATAAATATGATGCAGCAATTATAAATTACACAAAAGCAATTGATATTGCTGAGAATCATTCAATTCAGGCCCAAACTGGTCAATATTCTAATGAATATGAGGAATACCCCTTGGAATACTCTCTTGAATATTCTGTAGAGGATAATCTATCGGATTTGTATTTTAACCGTGGCTTGGCTGAGAGTGAAGCAGGTTACTCTAAAGAGGCTTTGGAAGACTTTAGTAAATCCATTAATTTGAACCCTTATAACGATTCTGCTTTCTTTAACCGTGCAATTGTGAAGTATGAATTGAGAATGTACAAGAGCGCGTTGCATGATTTTGACAGAACGCTTTCTTTGGTTCCAGGAGATGCTAAGGCTCTTTTCAATAGAGCGATGACAAAATACCAGCTGAAAGACATTAGAGGTGCTTTAAGTGATGCAAAAAAATCAAAAAAATATTTTAAGCAATTGAGAAAAAGAAATGAAGTTCAAGAAGTAAATGAATTTATTGAATCCATAAAAATGGAAAGAAGTTTTTTTAATTGAGAGATTGTTTGAAAAAGAGAACAAAAGCAAGCCCCAATATTAAAGAATATTAATGATAAGATTAATTTGAGTAAAGCTAGTTTGAACATTGGATTGAAGCTATAGGTAGAAGTCAAGGAGATTACTAGCTGATAGTTTCTAATTGAAGCTCAAGTTAACTTATATTCATTTGTCTGTTGACTTTGTAGAACATTGTTAACCATCTCTCTATCAAACTATAAAGTGAGAAACTTAGTTCTTTTCTAAATTCAAAGAATTGTTGAAGGTCTTAGAGAGTGAGTTTAAGCTGATTAGTTCTACCTCAAAAATAAACCGATTCCGATCAATAAAGGAGGTTTGTATGAAATTTTACTTTGCCATTTTATCGGCCGTAGTTTTACTAGTTTTTGGAGGACATTTTTACGCACAATCCATAACAACTGAAAACGAAGAAATTAGTCAACGCGAATATGAAATAAGAAAAGAAAGAATTATTAAGTTTTTCGAAAAGAGGCGAAAGCGCTATGAAGTCGTAACAACAACAAAAACTAAGTCTGGACAAATTGTTGACTGGATTAAGCCTGAGAGGCAAACTCCAGATGGGAAATTAGAGAAAGCTCCACCAAGGAATTTGCCAGAAATAACAAAATCTAAGGATGAAGTTGAAAACCCTTATTTAGAAACAAAGTTGCCCGATCGACTTAAGGAGGTCTTAGGAAAAGATGAAGTTGCAAGAACAGAACTGCAACTAGATCAATCTGTTTTAGGTCCAAAAGGAACTGTTCCGATTGTACGCTTTGATCTTGATTCCTATCTCAAAGCAAATCCGAACTATCTTCCCAAAGATCCGATGGAAATTTTTTCCAAGGTACCACCTCCAGCACCTGCTTCTAACGATCGTTATTATGCAGTTTGGCAAAGATTTGGAGATGTTTACGGTGGAATTGGAAGAATAAATATTTGGAATACCACCGGTCCAGTTGGCAATGAAACGTCTATTGCACAGGTAGCAATTATCCGAGGTTCACCAATGCAAGCCATAGAAGCTGGGAAAATTGAGCATGCATCATTCGCACCATCAAAACGTCCAACTCTATTTACTTATTTTCGTACTAATGGTTCTGCGAGAGGTGATTGGGTTGCTGGATATAACGCTTTAGTCGACGGATGGATACAAGTCTCTCGTACAGTGGCTCCTGGTATGTCTCTTGTTCCTTGGGAAAGCAGCACAAACGGACCTCAATACAGTCTCGATGTTGAAGTTAGGCTTTGGCAAGGTAATTGGTGGGTGAGAGCGGCTGGCGAATGGGCTGGCTATTATCCATACTGTAAAGGAGGAGATGCTCCACCTTGTGATGAAGGAACCCTTTTCTCTGCTGCCGGAATTAGAGATAAAGCTAACCGCTCCGATTGGTACGGAGAAGTTTTTGACTCTAGTGCTCCAGCAGCTACCTCAACGGATATGGGCAGTGGTGCTTTTGCCAATCAGCGTTGGAGAAGAGCCGCTTATTTCCGCAATATCTTGTACACTTGGTCTCCAACTCAAGCCTGGTGGTGGGGTTCCGGTTCTATTTCAGCAACCGATTCAGCTTGCTACAGTGGAGATGGTCCGTATTATAGTTCCGATCCTAATTGGAGGAATTGGTTCTATTACGGTGGTCCTGGTAAAGAAGCTGCCGGTTGTTTTTAAACTTATTTCACAATCAAATAAAAAGCCCCCTTCATTGAGTTTATTAATGCTTGGGGCTTTTTGATTTTCTTTGAAAAAGCTATTTTGTTAAAAAACGTTGGTATCCAAGTAAAGTAGAAAATTCATATCCATCTGAATCATTCCTACCATCGTCAAAACCAATTAGATAAATACCAAATTGTCCAGTTCGAAACGCTCTTTTAGGATCAAACTTAGATACATAGTCAATCTCTCCACCTCTAGTAATGTCTGGTACACCTAGATTACTTAAATCTAATGGGCATTTAGGACTTATACCTATTGGATTATTATAATAAATTCCATATGGTTTTCCAATGAGATTGCTACTTGTTCTAATTGATGAATTTACAGCAATTGTCACATCGCCTTTACAGTTTGGTTTCAGTTCTGTTTCTCTTATTCTATTTTGTACCTGCAAAACTATTTCTTGAATTTGTGGTGGTAATGATGAAATTTTAAGAGTTGCTCTTGGTGGAACTGTTTTTGTTACAGGAGTATTTGTTGTTGGTGGAACAAATATAGGCTCAGGTAGTGGACTTTTAGCAGTAACTGGAGAAGGTTGATTACTCTCTAGGGAAGGAACTCTTAATGTTCCAGGTCCTTCTCCAAAAGATAATTGCTTTATAAAAGCTTTTGCGTTCTTAAAAGGAATAATTTCTCTTTTACCAGACTTATTTGTATGAATAAGGTATAGTCCTTTTCTATAGGTTACACTACCATTTATTTCCAAAGGTTTGTCAATGTAGGTTAGGTTCCACTCTTTATTGTTTAAAGTAATCTTAGTAGATAAAAGACGAATCCCATTTATTACCTCCATACGTTGTAATTGAAGAGATTGGTATTCATTTTTTCCTATCGTTAGCGGTTCAGGTAATCCTGTTGGATTAGATATAAAAGTCAGTTTTACTTGATCATTACTTAATCTTTGTCCTCTTATTTCTACCGGTATATTTTCTATTACTATGGAAGGAACAATTGTAAAAGTTTTATTCCTTAAATTTTGTAGAGAAGACGGTACCTGAGCGAGCCTAATAATTTCATTGGGCCGATTAGTAGATTCTAAAGTAGGTTTTTCTTTAGCGAAAGCTTTGTGCTGTGAGCCGACAACTGCAACAGCTGATAGAGCGAAAGCTGTTGTGAGTTTCAAAGGTTTAAAACGTTTTATGGAGTTTATAGCCATATTCTATAGATACGCAAACATAATGTATTGCATAATACCTTTAAAGTCTATCTTAATCAATAGCTTTTCATTTAAATAGTAAGTTAAATTGCTTATCGGCAAAATTCTTTATTAACTTTATAAAAAGTTTTTCAATTAACAAATAAGTGATTGTTGAGTAAGTAATCAAAGCAATAAAGTAAATAGCTATATATATTTCTTTGTTGTAAACAAAGTTATGGCCAAAGAAAAATCTTAGAACCTCAATCACTAACAGATGGTTTAAATAAATTGAGTAAGAAATTAAACCTAAATATTTGAGTTTTGTAAATCGTAGAATTTTACTTATAACGCCTTTTTCGAAAGCAAATACTGGTAAGGCAAAAAGAAAAATGAAAGGAACAATAAAATCCGAAGAATCTCTATAAAATTCTCTGTTTAAAGCAACAAAAGTAATGAAAGACAAAGATAAGAGTTCAATAATTGAAATGTAAACAGTTTTTTGAACGAGTTTATTTTGATTCAAAAGCAAGTAGATTCTATAAGCGATTATTCCTAAGAAAAAACCATTCAATCCTCTCAAAAATCCTGCGCTAAATGTGTTGAAAACATTCTCACCAATAACGTCCAAGTGTCCAAAGTGAAGATATAAAACAATATATCCGAGCAAAGCAAGAAAGAATAAGTTGTGAGCTTTTGTGAATTTATTTATATAAAAAATAAAAACCATGTTTACCCAGAATTCTACTGATACACTCCAGCTGGGATAGTTCCATATCATCGTGTGACCAATAATATGAGATAGAGTTAAATTCTGAAATAGCTTTAATATAGAATGCTTAGCTTCAAAAGGATTAAACTGCCATGCCCAGTAATTGAAGAGTAAGAAAACTAGTAATGAAAAAACATGTAAAGGATAAAGCCTTGCGAATCTATTAACAATAAACTTGGGAATTGAAACAGGAGTTTCTTTAAACAGATATCTGTGACTGAGCACAAAGCCACTTAATATAAGAAAAAAATCAACCGCAAGATAGCCTGGAAATAAAACTTGAAAGTTTTCATCGAAGTGAAATAAAGCAACTATGAGCGCAAAGATCCCTCTAAAGCAATCTAATACTTCAAATCTAAAATTCTTAGGCTCCACTCAACTTTAAAATTTATTCTCAATAAATAAATTTTTCACACTAAACCCAAACTATTAACTCGTATTGTCTTTCGGAATTATCTGAAACCGACTCAACAGGTGAGACCTCATAACCGTCTGCTTTTAAACTTTTTGGAACCATTTCAACCGGTTCACCCAAATCAATGAAAATTTTTAGCTTTGAACCTTTGGGTAATTTATTTAAGGCTAATTTAGCTTTTACATAATTCAACGGACATTTAATTCCTCTAAGGTCCAAAATATCAATAGATTCGTTATTCATAAAAAAGATCCCCTTCCAAAGTTAGAAAACAAATAATGAAAGGGGATGGCGAAACAATTTATTTATTCCTCAGATTGATCTTCTTGGTCTTCTTTGTTAGATTCATTAGCAGTCATATCTTCCGGTAGCGGAGCAATTAAGTTGCCTTTTTCATCAATATACTTGGTACTTAAAGTAACTCTTCTTTCATCCGGTTTAATTTTTCTAACTAACGCTTTTATTTTCTGATCAACGTGGAACTTCTCTAAAACATCCTCTGAACTTTCTTCTTCCAAGCTAGGAATTTCATCCAATGGTAATAATGCTTCAAAACCACATTCATCAAGTTCGGGATCATTAAAGATAATTCTTACAAAAACTCCGAAGTTTGCAACTTTGTTGATTGACCCATCAATAACATCGCCTTCATTGATTTTTGTTTGAATGGATTCCCATGGATCTTTTTCTAATCTCTTGAGACTCAAACTAATTCTGCATTGTTCAGGAACAACATTTAAAACCTGAGCGGTTATTTGATCTCCAATTTTTAAAGCTTCGCTTGGGTGTGTAACTCTCTTCCAAGAGATTTCAGAGAGAGGCAATAAACCATCTATTTCAGTATCTCCAATTTTAACGAAGGCACCGAAATCAGTTATACGAACAACTTCACCTTGAACAGTAACTACTGTTGGGTCATTTCCTGCAGCGATTGACTCTTCTTGAGCTTTGAGAGCTGCAACAAGCTCTGTTAAGAGTTTTTCACGTTCTTCAGCATACAACTTAGATATCGCTATTTTCTGACTTAATATCAGCTTACTTTGTTGCTTATCAATTTCTAAAATGGTGCAGGGTATATTTTGCCCAACGAGTTTTGGATTATTGCTTCCACCTTTGACTCGTAAGTGGCTAGCAGGAATGAATCCTCTCAGGCCATCGAGTTCGACAACAACTCCACCTTTAACAACTTCTTGAATTACTGCTTCAAAAATTGCATCAGTGTTTCTCTTATCTTCTAAAGCGGCCCAACTTCTAGCCTGAGCTACTCTCTTAAAAGAAAGAACAATACGGCCATCAAATCCGCTACCAGCTTCGTCTCTTAGAATGTAAAACTCAAATTCTTGGCCGGTTGGTAATACTTCTTCTGGATCTGCAGATGCATAATCGGCCACTTCTTTTGATGGAACGAATGCTTCTGATTTAGCGCCTACGTCAACCAAAACCCCGTCTTTTTGGTATGAAACTACAACTCCGGATACAATTTGTCCTCTTTCAAAATAATAATCATAATTTCCGGAGGCTAAAAGCTCTGCAAATGGAGTATTAGAACTATCTAACACTTCTAAACTAGAGGAGACATTAATAACTGTTGTCGGGGAATTTTGTTTGGACACTATAAAATAAAAAAACGTAAGGGTACTAGATCTTGAAATTACTACTCAAGACATAGAATTATAACTTTAGATATACATAATATGCTAATTATTCGCTACTTTTACAAAATAACCCTTCACTCAATGGAAAGATGGTTTCTTAAATTATTAATTGAAGAAACAATACTTTTTGCTGGAAGCAACAAATAATCACAACTTCCAAGGCCGCCAAGAAATGGTATTTCATCAGCTTGTGCAATAATCCAGGCTAGAACTTTTTTACGAACTTGTGCAGGAGCTTCGTTCTTGGAATATGTAATTTTTATAGCTCTCATTAGTTGGCTAACATTCAAGTCAATTAAACTATCTCCTTCTATATCATCTTCTGGTAATCCAAAGGAATCAGCTTCAACTTGTTCCTGCCATTCGGATTCTAAAACTATTGATACCACTTCTTTGTCTGTCTGGAAATGAAGGTTAAACTCGGTAAAGTATTCATTCAGCACCACTTCAATCCCAGAATCCAACTTATCTCGAATTTGTGTAATTTCTTCTTCCAAAAGATTTTCAATCTGTTTGAGAGTATCTTTGCCGGAAGGAGCAACTTGAGTTGGGGGAACAGACCTCACTATTAAAATCGGTTGGTCCATAAGCTCTATTTTCATTAATTTAAACCCCTGTCAAGCCCCAATGTTGATCCAGATCAATTCTGAATATATTACAACCATCCATAAAAAATTTCCGATCATATATTCAGCAGTTGCTTTCAATACTCAAGCTACTTTTGTTTTTTTGTTAAATTTAATCCTAATAAAGCCAAAAGATTAAAAGTCAAAACTAGAACTATCAAAACAACTGCAGTAGCAAAAACTTTGTCTGGGTTATCATAACTTGTTGCTTGATAGTAAAGGTGAACCGCTAATGTTCTTCCAGAATCGGGCAGAAAAAAAGGATACTCCATACTAAACATTCGAGGGAAAGCCGTTATACTTCCTCCTGCTGCCAATATCAAAACAGCAGATTCTGCGATAGCCCTTCCTACACTCAGCATGACACCAGTGAAAATACCTGGAACTGCATTGGGTAAAACAACTTGAAAAATAGTTTGTGCCTTGTTAGCTCCAAGAGCAAAGCTGGCATCGCGATAGGATTGAGGTATTGAATTAATAGCCTCTTCAGAAGTCCTGATTATTACAGGTAATATCATAATAGCAACACTCAGAGAGCCAGCCAGCATCGAATGCTTAAAGCCCATGAAACTCACAAAAAAAGCTAATCCAAATAATCCATAAATTACTGATGGAATACCGGCCAAGCTATCAATTGCAAATCTAGAACATTTAGTGAGTAGAGACTTTGGATTTGCATATTCTCTCAGATAAATTGCCCCAAAAATCCCAATTGGAGAGGCTACAACTAGAGATCCAACGATTAGATATATTGTTCCTATTAAAGGATATAATACGCCACCTTGATCGTTTCTTCCTCCTTCTGGTGGGGTGAAAAGATAATTCCAAGAGAATGCCTCGGCACTGCCTTTAGTGAAAATATAAGCAAGCGTAACAGCTAAAATAAGAAATACAAGTGCAGAGCTAAGCCACAATAAGAAGAAACCAATTTTTTCTTTTATCCTGTTTTTCCCTGTTCTAACACCATCACTCGAGTGAATGAAAATGTTTTCGTTATCTTGTCTTCTAGCGAAATGCTTGCTTGAGTCCACATTCGTATCTTGGTTCATGCTTTTACCCCCACCGAGAACTTTTTAAAGAGATAAGCAATATAGTTAACTAGCATTATCACAATAAAGAGAACTGCACCAGTTGCAAATAGTGCCTGAAGATGCGAACCCTCACGAGCATACTCAATATCACCAATAATATTGGTAGTTAAAGTTCTAGCGGGGCTTAGGAGACCAAACCAATATTCTGAGCTGAAGTTTGGCATGGTTTGAATGTTTCCAATTACCATCTTTACAGCCATTGCTTCTCCAAAAGCTCTGCTGAGAGCCAAGACAATAGCCGTTGTTATTCCTGGTCTTGCAATTGGCACAATCACTTTCATAATGGTTTGGAAATGTGTGGCGCCCAGTGACAAACTTGCTTCCTTCATTTCTTTAGGAACACTTTGAATAACGTCCTGGGAAATACTCACAATTGTGGGCAAAATCATTATCGAAAGAATTATCACGGCTGCCAGTATTGATAATCCCGGTACTTGAGCTAACCCTTGAACCCAAGGGGCAATAACAGCTAAGCCGATTAAACCGAAAACAACTGACGGGGTTCCAGCTAATATTTGAACTGCTGCTTGAACCGAGATTTTATAAGTTCCAGAGGCGAGCTCAGCCGCGTATACAGCACATGCAATTCCAATCGGGGCACTAACCAACAATGAAGCAATTGTTATATAAAAAGAAGTAATGATCATCGGTAAAATACCGAATTGTTTTTGAGAAACCGGTTCCCAATTGAGACCCAGAAAGAAATTAGAAAAACTGACTGATCCAAAAAGCTTGAAGCCGCTGAAAAGAATATATAGAACAATCAAACCGAGAGATGTAATTGTTGTAATTAGACTGATTCTAAAAATTATTTCAAAAATTCTGCCAAAAGCTTTCCCTTGCCCTTTGTTTTTTGTGTTAATTGTTGCTTTTGAAAGCTTGTCTAAGATTGCCTGCATTTGGCTTGCTATTAATTAATAGTCTTCAAAGAAATTAATACATTTATAACAAGTTTGCAATTATTATGAAAATTATTTCCTATTAATTCTATATAGCAAAAAAGTAATCTTCTTATTCATCCAACAATTAAGTAAGATAATCATCAATTGAAATTGAATGTGAGATTTTGTATTTTTAAAGGGCTCAAGGTCCTATTATTGTATTTATTAGGATAAAAAAATATAATAGCTTCTTCGTTTGGATCTTGAGGTTCAGCAAAATAGATTCGATCTCCATTTTTTAGTATAAATCGTGATTTATTTGAATAGTTTGGGATAGTTTTGAGGGGAATACCACCAATGCAAAAAATTGTGCCTGCTCTTGCAATATAAATATTGGCCGGATTGTTTTTATCAACTTCATACTCATTTTTATTTGGATTATAGTTCCAAATCACATATTCATTATTTCCATTTCTTTCAAAAATTATATTGAGCTTTTTTCTGACTATTGCACCAAATTGTGTCTTCTCATATTCATTTTGTTCATCCTTGAAAATCGTTCTAACATTATCTTCGTTCAATTCAAAACGATTTTCTTCAGATAGCTTTTCATGCAACTTTCTGGAAGCTGCATGATTTTGAAAATTTTCTTTCAACCAATTTAATCTATTATCTTTCAGCTCAATAAGATAGTAAAAAAATCCTCCGAAGGCGGGTAAAAAATGGAAAGTAGTAAGAAGCGGATTCAAAGATGATATTTTATTTAAGTGGGCTAAATTATTACCTAAAATACCTAAAGAGCAAACCAAGACCGCTTTGCTGAAATTTACATTTCCGTCAAAAGAGAAGCATGGTGGATAATTATTTCCTGTAACTTTTCTAATTGATTTCCTCTTATGAGTTGAAGAATTAAGCGGTTTACTTATCCTGCATTTCAAATAATTGTTCTGAAGATTTATTGTTGTACCTATACTCATTGTCTTTTGAGCAAAAATAATTAAATTTATATTCAAGCTATTAGAATGCTACAGATCAATTGAGCTATACATACCCTCCTATAGTTGAAAAAAAGTTAATTAAGTTTTCAAAAAAAGAAAATGGGTGGGTTTGAATTTTAATTAATTACAAAAGAAGTCTGAGGAGCTTGTTCTCGTCTATAAATTAAGTTGGTTAATTTTTCCAACCACCAAAAAACGTTTTCTATTCGAAGAGCAAAATTATTATTGTCTTCAGGAGGGTGAAAGAATAAAATACTTTCTGGATCATTGTGATCTAGTGGGTAAGAAAAAAATATCCTAGCTGCTTCACCCAATTCTAATGTTTCCCCGGAAGTAATTTCTCTAATTCGCATTCCTCCAATTGGCAAAACAGTGTTTTGATTTTCTTGTGCAATGTATATTGATCCTATCTCTTTATTTGATGATTGATTCCAAATTTCATAGCTACCTGATTCAAGTCTTCTAATTAGTATATTTAGATCATTGTTTAATACAAAATCTATCTGGTTCTGAAAATTTTCATAATTTGCGACCTAAAGGAAAAAAAGAGACCTAGATTATGAAGCTAAAACATGATTAATCATCTGAATCTTTCTCTGGAAGGTGATTCCCTGGTGAACCCTGACAAGCTTTTTCAGA
>JAAUYI010120126.1_pt1 | contig 38498 bp, 33 predicted proteins | sample 7278041 | NCBI WGS metagenome assembly JAAUYI01 (sample SAMN14350216, study PRJNA611818) | marine sediment metagenome | isolation source: surface marine sediment (0.6m) | place: French Polynesia: Moorea | collected 2018-08
GAAGAGAATGCAGATATAAACGCTGCAAAGAATATTTTAGCGGCAGGGCATGCCGTGTTAGCCTGTGAAGAGGGTGCGTTAGCAACTTCTAAGAAGCAGGAACCTCTGAACGTGGGTGACCTGGTTTCAGTCTGAGCAATCAGGAATCTCCTTCCTTCTAGGTAGGAGAGGATGTCAAAGCATATTTTTCTGGATTTCCATAGAGAAAAATAGAATGTTGCTTCCAATTGTTTAAAGAAAGCAAGCTGCCCCTAGCCACCTTGCTCACGATTTCATGCAGCAAAAAAGGGTGGGCTTCGCTCACCGCTCTTTCTTCTTAATTGCGCGGCAGATCTTCGGCGCTGGATGTCACCATGGAAATCAGCACGATGGGCGCTTCTTGCCCTTGAAACTTGTCAACGGTGCCGACCTTGGCATTGTCCGGCAGAATGGAGCGCAGGTAATTGACCTGCACATTGTACGGGGTAACCACTAAAATATCATCCTCGGTGATCGGACGTGCGGTGCCATCACGGTCGGTAAACGCTTGCCCAAGTAAAGCATCATAGTGAGCTTTGATGATCTCGCCTTCTTCTACGCTTTTTTGTGAGCAGCCTTCATGCTCTGCCGGGACCATGACAATTCCCTCATTGGGTAGATCAACGCTTTGCAGGTTCAAGCTGCGCTCGGCGGTGCTTTCATGGGCTGTCAGTCGGCCATCATAAAAGGCATCAGAGATAAACTGGCAGATGCTCGGGCGCATGCGGCGCGTCTGACTGAGGAAAATACCGCGCTCAGCCGGGATGGTGGAATGAGCGCCCAGCAGGAATTCCAGCACTGATAATCCGGCCTCACCCGGATGGGTACCTTGGATGGGCTGCCCGAGCTGCATCTGATCACCGACTAGGATAATATTCTTGGTTGCTGTGGCCATGGCCACCACATTGGCCGTGGCGACTTGTCCTGCTTCATCAATGAACAAATAATCCAGTTGACCATCAAAATGCGGGCTAGCAAAGGTCCAAGCTGTTCCAGCGAATAGATCAGCGCCAAGGCTCATAGTGTCAGTCTTGATTTCTGATCGGATAAACTGTCCATCAAAGATGGTTTCACCCTTTCCGCTGCTGGCTTTTTTGAACCCAGAAAAGTTCACACCTTTTTCAGCGGCAACGCTTTCCACTTTTTCGAGCAAGTTATGAATGGCCTTATGCGAGTTCGAGGTAACCCCGATTTTCTTCCCGCGCTTGATCAGGTCCACAATGATGTGGCTGCTGGTGTAGGTCTTCCCTGCGCCCGGTGGCCCTTGAATAAAGAGATAACTGTTTTCAAGGGCGGCTATGGCTTTTAGTGCATCGCCTTGCAGATCATCGGAGGTGATGACCACTTCTCCCGGCTGCTTATCCTGAAGGCGCGGTACATTTCGCGCCAGCAATTCGGTGGCGGCGTGAGTGCCTTCCGGCGCTTCCAGCACATGATCGGCATAGCGGTAAATGGCTGAGCGAATGATCTTGCTGTCAATCGGCCCCGATGGGCCAATCGACAGACTTTCTGGCAATGGCTCTTTACTATTCCCCCGCTTGATTTTAACGATGCAGGCATCCTCATCGATCTCAACGATAGTGCCTGCGGTTTTCATGGCTGCAATATCAACAGCCTGAGCGCCCACCTTCAGCTTGTATTCCTGCGGTGGGAAACGGTAGCGGTAAATCAAAGAGCGCTTTTCAGGCTCAGGGTCGCCAACCTGCTGCAGGCCGCCCAGACACTCCGTATCGTCAATCAGCTCATCGTCAAATTTGTTTTGCCGTTCAAAGCTGCTCCACCATTGTAGCTTGGCTTCTCGGTTGTGAAACTCTAGTAGATGCGACAGCCGCTTACTGATCGGCTGCGGGTTTTCTTTTGTCATGCCAAGGCGGGTTTGGTAGTCCTCATATTCGATTTCCCAATCCTTGCGCTGCAGCTCCCCATCCGCAGCATCTTCTGGCAAGCCCTTAAACCATGGCGCATCTTCTACCTTAAGTGTGAGAAGCCAATCGCGCAGCAAGTGGGTGGAGATGCAATCTACCTTGTTATACTCAGAAATCTCCTGCAACAATTCATCGCCGCCCGTTTCGCGCCACTCATTGTAAACGATGATGCTATCGGCAGCAGTCGCCACGGCATTCGCCCGCTTATCCATATAGAAGGTTTCCATGTTCTTGATGGAATAGCCGGGCTCAGAGGTGCGCATACTCTCACGCACTACCAGGTAGAGATCGATGAATTTCTGATTGCGAAGCAGATTATCGAGCTGCTCTTCACACACCACATAACGGCAAGCCAAGCGTTTCAGGGCTGTGGTTTCATAATGGTTGTAATGATAGATATGGGCATGCGGATGTTCAGCCAGATGATCAGCCAGAAACCCCATAAAGCGTTTGAAAGTTTCTTTCTCTTCGTCATGATCATGCGCCCAAAACGGCTTGAACAGTTTCTCATCACCCTTAAAATAATAGACCCCAAACAAATACTCCAAGCCATTTGGATAAAGCGGGTCGCCTTCCATATCAAAGAACAGATCACCATCATCTGGCACAGGCATGCGGGTAAAGCCCTTGCCCAGCGGGAATGGAATGATCTCCCATCTATCTTCGCCTGTGGCGGCTTTGTGCTGTTGCAGAACTGCTTGTGAGCGCAGGCGCAAAAACACATCGCGGCTCAAATTAGGGATTTTGGTATCAAGTGCTGCGCCGGCCAGCTTAGCAACGGTGTGGATGCCAGCTTTCCGCAGCTTGTCCATTTGTGAACGCTGGATATTGGCCACCAGGCTCAAATGATCATCTTCCTCCCACTGCGCTTTACAGCCCTCACGCCATGGGCAGAAATTGCAATGGCCACAAGGCTCAGGATATAAGTCTGCTGGCAAATTTTGAAGATAGCTCTCAAAGCGGCCTTTGGCGCGGCTGTAGTAATAGAAAAAGTCGGCCACGCGGAAGCTGTGTTTTTCATGATCACCCAGAAATAGATGCATAGCAGCTGGGCGCAGCCCTTGCAGGTTAGTCAGCAGCTCGGAATAGACACAAAGCTGCATGATATGCTTGGGTTCGGCTGTGCGTGCCAGCTTGGTATCCAGCACCTCATAGCTAAAATTACCCAAGTCGGACGGCATAGCGCACTTAATCAGAAAGTCTGCATCACCCCGCCAAGGCGGCGTAAAGAACACGGCCTGATAAATGACGTCCGCACCGGATTGCATGGCTTCCAGTGTTAGCTGTTCGCGATCATGCAGATTGCAATCTTTTGGGATTTCAACAACGGATTTGCCTTCGTTTTTGAGCTGTTGGAGATACGCAGCCTCATGCTCCAAGCCTTTTTTCTGCAGCAACTGGCCCGTGGTACTGGTCTCGGCCTTGTCCATGTTCTCACGCAACGCCTTCACATCAAGAAAACTCGCATGATGGCATCCCAAAAAGGTGACCAAGTCTGATGGTGAGTAGAGAATCTGATCGTTACCGTATTGCTGCATGACCCTGTCTTATCACTGGATTTTTTCGATAATTTACTTGATTGTTCATCCATTTTCCACTATTTATTTTCGATTCAAGTATCCTGAGAAGAGCAGTAAAGCTATGCCTAATGATGATATTATAACCGTGAAGAAACTCGCCGATTCCCTCAAGATTGCTGAGAAGACGACCTATCGATTTGCATCTGAGGGTAAGTTCCGGGCTTTAAAGTGGGAAGCGCGTGGCGGTTTTTGACACCCTCTCCTCCCTAAAGAAAAAAGGTTCCTGATTACTCAGCCTAAACTTAAAGTCGCCCATGTTTAGAGGGTTTCTACGATGCTGCTAACGCCTTTTTCTTTGCAGGCTAACGCGGCATGCCACGCCGCTTTTCGAAGCATACTCTTAGCCCGTGAATACTTTAAATCATATTTTCTATGGAGGAAATGGATTGAGAGCCAAAAACTTCAACATCAGGAAAGCACCTTATATCCTCCACCTCAAAGAAGAGGTTTTACGGCGTGTTTTGAAATAAAGTTTTTTCTCCAGAATTTTGGTTCCTGGATGGTTAGGATCAACAAGGTGCGCTAAGTCATGATACCTCTTTGCAATCTCTCTATTTCCAAGAGAGATCTGATAGAATCCCATGACAACCATGAAACCACGAAATTCGGAAATATGAAAGATTTTTTTTTTCGGATAAAGCTCCCGTAAATGCATTTTGTTATGAAAAATATCAGGAATTTTTTGAGCCTGTTTTCGCCTTAGACAAAGATCTGCAAAGTTAATTTTTGCGAAGAGATCATTGGGATTCTTAGCATAATTTTCCTCAATCAAATGGTCTGCTTTTCGAACTTTACGAGAGGAGAGATAAATATAGGTGAGAAGATTTAAAACCTCTGGATGATTAGGATGTTTCTCTCTAAAAGCTTCCACCCCTTTTTTAGCTTTTCGAGGATTTTCTAGTGCCAAAGCATAGAGGGTCAAAAAGTCTTGAAGATCCTTGTTGGAAAGGCTTTTTTTTAATTGAGAAAGATCTTGCTTCCAAGTAACTGTATGAGAGGGTAGGAAAAAGTTAGGAGTTTTTTGTTCTGGGATAAAAAGCGTACTTTTCATTTGCGTAAAATATATTTCTCTTTCTAAAATATATCCCTCTAGATTTAGAAATGATACAAAAGTCGTACGTCACGTGTCTACAGTCTTCAACAAAAAACTTATTTCCTTTGCTTTAAGTGTGATTATTGGGGGGTTCATTTGGAATCTTTCGCCTCCTGAAGGTGTCACAACGCAAGCCATGCACATGTTTGCGATTTTCATCTTCACGGTGATTGGTATCATCTTACGCCCTGTACCCATCGGGACTTTTGCATTTTTAGGGCTTGTTCTCACTGTCACAACTAAGACGCTAACATTTGAACAATCCTTTAGTGGGTTTGTTCACCCTATCGTTTGGCTGATTGTGGTCGCTTTCTTTATTTCAAGGGGTTTTATTAAAACGGGGCTAGGTGAGCGAATTGCTTATGTCATCATCAAATACCTAGGAAAAAGTACTCTCGGCATGGCTTATGGGATGCTATTAACTGATCTTGTTTTAGCCCCAGCCATCCCAAGCGTTGTGGCTCGAGTAGGTGGAATTATTTACCCTATTGTGAACTCTCTTTCAAAAGCCTTTGGAAGTGAACCCTACAGCCATCCGAGGCGTTTGGGTGCTTATTTGATTAAGGCAACTTTTCAAAGTTCAATGATTACGAGTGGAATGTTTCTGACAGCAATGGCTGGGAATCCTTTGATTGCTGATTTAGCGAAAAGTGTTGGGGTGAGTATCACATGGGGATCTTGGGCAGTGGCTGCATCTCTTCCAGGACTTGTCTGTTTAATGGTTATCCCGCTCTTTCTGTATCAGTTTTACCCTCCAGAAATCAAAGAGACCCCTGATGCGAAAAAATTAGCAATCACAAAGCTTAAAGAAATGGGAAAAGTAAGGCTCCAAGAATGGATTATGATCTTCTCATTTATTCTGCTCATTACTTTATGGATCATTGGTCCCTATATTTCTCTTTCGGCAACCGTCGCAGCTCTTATCGGTTTAGTGATTCTCCTCCTATCGTCTGTCCTTACTTGGGATGATATCATCAAAGAAAAGGGAGCTTGGAATACCCTTATGTGGTTCGCTATTCTTATCATGATGGCAACTTATATCAACAAGCTTGGGCTCATTGGCTGGTTCAGCAATTATATGGGAACACATGTTGCGCGTTTCCAATGGTTTACAGCTTTTATGATTCTTGGCCTTGTTTATTTCTACAGTCACTACTTTTTTGCTAGCCTTGTTGCTCATATCGGTTCGATGTATTCAGCTTTCTTAGTTCTAATGGTTGCCATGGGGGCTCCTTCAGTGATTTCAGCACTGACTCTGGGATTTTTTAGTAACCTCATGGGAGGACTGACCCATTATGGTTGTGGCTCGGCCCCTATTTATTTTGGCTCGGGGTATGTAAAAGTGACTGACTGGTGGAAGTTTGGACTTTATGTCAGTGTCATTAATATCATCATCTATTTCACGGTAGGATGTGGATGGTGGAAAATCCTCGGTTATCTATAAATGGATCCTTTCAAAGCCTATGAAAAAGGGGACTGGAAGATGCATCAAAGAACAAAACAAGGTCTTTCTCTTCTTCATCTCGCTGTTATCAAAGATCAACCTTTCTTAGTTGAAGCCCTTCTACAGAAGGGGGCAAAAAACCAAGGGGACCAGTGGGGAATGACCCCTTCTCATCTAACAAAGCTTTTGAATCGTTCTAATGCTCTTACTGAACCTAAAGAAAAGTCGCTCCTGATTTTTCGTAATCGTGATGAAAAGATCTACAAAATCCCTATTTCTGAGTTTGAAGAGAAACTCAAAATTACCTATACCGATACTCTTATTTTTGATTCGATCAAGACAATCCATCAGATTGCCAAAAAATGCGCGCGCAAAATGAAAAAAGAACTGCTGCGGCAAATGAATGCCTGGACTCTCGCCTTGTATAAAAAAGAACTCGATCAACCCCGTGAGCATCTATTTTATGTTAAATGGATCAATCGGTATCTTGGCTATGGGGTGTTTGCTGCGCAAGATATTCCAGGATTGACTTATATTGGGGAATATACAGGGATTGTTACAAGAAGAAACAACCGAAAAGACCGCTTCAATGACTACGTTTTCAGCTATGATCTCTGCGGCAAAGCCACGCGTTGGTCCATTGATGCTCGCGAGAAGGGGAATTTTACCCGTTTTCTCAATCACAGCGACCGTCCTAACTTAGCCTCACGTTGGCTGGTTAGAGAGGGGATCACCCATATTATTCTCTTTTCAAATCAACGCATTCCTCAGGGAAGTCAGCTAACGTATTGTTATGGACCTTGGTACTGGCGGAGCCGTTCTAGACCTACATCTCTTTAGCTTATCTTCGAAGTTAAACTTAATAACTCCCACGATTAAAAAATTTCTGATTTGCTAAGCTAGAGAAAATGCTTGTTGAGACTTTCTATTTTTTAGAGAGGCTGCAAAAAGGCCTGAGAAGAGAAAAAACATCAAGCGTCCTGAATTGTAGACCCACAGAAAATGGTCAACAAGTCCTAACATTAGAAATATGAAAAAGATTGAGCCTAAAGTAAGTCTTAATGGGGTTAGCTCTCTTTTCCTCATTAGCAATAGGATCGAAGCAATAAAAAGAAAAAAGAGGATGAGACCAATGGCCCCTGTTTCAGAAGCAATTTGCAGGTAAATATTATGAGGGAACATTCCCGTAGGGTTCGCTCCTTCAAGCGAGGGATGGATTGTTTCATAAGGGAAGAGAGCGTAACTATTAAACCCAATGCCTAAGAGAGGATGGGAAATAAAAAGCATCAGAGCTAAACGATAATGAAGAAGACGTTCGCTATCAGAAGCACTTGCAAGCTCATTATAATGAATAAAGCCTCCTCTTGCGATAAGTTGCTCAAATAAAACAAATAAGGCTAGAAAAAATCCTGCGCTAATCAGTAGAGTGAGGAGATAAAAACTTTTCCGCTCTTTTTCAGAAAACATTTTTCTTTTTACAAAACCTAAGGTGAAAAAAGCTAAGGTTCCTACCATCGAGGCAAAAATCGCACTTCTTGAAAAGGTGAGTCCTAAAGTCATGATGTGGAGGGGGATTAAAAATAGTAAGGCAATCCTACACCCTTTTTTTGTCGTTGTAATAAAGAGCATATAGGAAAGGAAAAGAGCAATGCTGAGGTAGGCGCCGAAAATGTTTGGATGATCAAATGTTCCCAAGGAGCGGAGACTATTCGTCTGTCCTTCGGGAATCCAGGGAAGTTTATCAAAAAGGGCGCGATTGCCCTCTGTTAAAGGATAAATAGCGATATTTTCCATGTAAGGGGTGATTTGAGGTTCAGCAAGAAACCGTAGCCCTAGACTTTGTTGCGCCAGGAATTGACCGACTCCAATCAAACATTCAAGTGTAGCGATTCCGACAAAGGCATACAGGATGGGGATCATTAAATCTGTCCGTTTAGAAAAGAGGAGATAAATCAAAGGAAAGGAAAGGAAAGCAATTATCAGATTGATAAGGGTTGTGTATTGGTAGAAGTAGTTGGAAAAACTGGAAAAGAGAATCGATAAAAATGCGACTCCGCTATAAAGGGTTAAAAAGCGAGAGTGACGGTTAAAAAAAAGGTCTTTGAAGCGCACTTCCTTTAAGAGAAAAGCTCCTAGCATCAAACCGACAATCCAAAAGTCGGTGAGGTGAAAATGTATATATTTTTGAAATAGAGGGCGCATCTGGAAGTTAAAAGAGGCATGCCGTTCGAAGGAGTGGACAAAGGAAACAGAAACTCCTCGAAAAACTTGATAAGAAAAGTTTAGAAAGGGAAAGAGGACAATGAGCAGCGCACTCGATAGGTAGAGGTTTTTTTTCTTCATGGAGAATGATTATAATTTTTCGATTGGATTTCTTTCCACTTTTTTATTATCAACGCAGCAAGAGGAGCAGCCTCTTTACCATAATCACCAAATTTCAAATAAACAATGACGGATAGCTCGGGCATGTCGATCCGATAATCATCTCCCTCTTTAAAAGAAAGACCACCAAACCAAATATCTTTGCACATGAGAGGGGGAGTTTCTCGATCGAGAAAAGGGCGATACACAAACTCGGCAGTTGAGGTTTTCCCAATGAATTGACTTTGCATAGCCTTGTAGTCAGGAACCCATTTTGGATGTTCATAAAGGGCTCGAATGCGGTGGGGTTGTGCAGGGCCTTTTTTCCCTGTCATCACCCGTTTCATTCCCTCTATTAGTTCTGTTCGAACACGTGAAGGCAGCTCTAAATACCGTTTGACTTCTCGAGTTTTCTCTGTCACCCCTGAAGAGTTTGCTTGCATTTTCACAATTTGAGGTTTGAGCACGGCGCCTCCATTTCCAATCGTTGCAAGCATTGAAGCAGCTTGAAGAGGAGTGACAGTAAGGGAGTGTTGTCCGATAGCAAAGGCGTAGAGACCTGTTTGATTATAGCGGACATCATCAGGGACATAGCCACCAATTTCACCATAAAGGTCAATCCCCGTAAGTGTCCCAAAACCAAAGCGAAGGGTGGTTTTTTGAAGGTCTACCGGTTGCTCGATAACCTCACCAGCAAGAAGAGAAAAATAGATGTTACTGGAACGCTCCATAGCGGTACGGAAGTCAACTTGCCCCAAAGTAGTATGACTTCTAGGCAGTCTTCCTCCCTTGTGGCGCCTAGTGATGAAAGTCCCATCCAAATAGCGCCCTAATACGATCCCATTAGCGGTTACAACTTTAGGATTCATCTCATCTATAATCTCCAGGGGATTTAAGTCATATAGCGGCAAATGATGGTCTTGGTGGAGAAGGTATTTTTGCTTGAGAGCTTCATAACCGGTGACAACCTTAAATAGAGAGCCGATAGGAGTGGCTTGTCCGTAGGCAAAAGATTTGCTATAGCCATAGCCATTTTGAGGATAGAAAGCTCCAGCCAATCCCTTGAGAGTCGAGGATTTTAGAGAGTAATAATCACCCCAAAGAGGATCGCTTAGCTCCTCGAAAGAACGGATCGTTGTCAGTAAATCAAGGGAGGGTTGTTGCTCTCGAATCCACAGAAGGACTTCTTTTAGATTTCCTTTAACCTCTTTACTTGTAACGATGAGGTGAAAAAGAAAAGGTTGCAGTTCAAAGTCAGAGGCGACATTTCCATAAATAAAAGCATCAAAGAACGTCCACTCATGTTCTTTCCAAAACTCTGCAAAAAGCTTTTTTTCCCCTTCTTCTAAATAGTCTGTATAGGGGTGCGGATAGGTTTTTCGTTCTTTTTCTTCTTTCCTTTTTTCTTTGAGATAAGCTTTAAAGTGTTTTTTTCTCCACCTTGGAAGCATCTGTTCATGGTAGAGGCTTTCAACGCGCTGTTTGACCTCTTTTTTTACTGTTACAAAAGCTTGTGAAAGTTCCCGGTATTTTGCTGGAGAAAGTTTTTTTGCTTCTTCAAGAGAGCGGTTAGAAAATGCGTTTCCAGGAGCAAGCAGTCGAAGAAGATCGAGAAAAAGGAGTTTATCCTTGTTGGATTGGATCGGTTTTAACATCGGATCGATCTCTTTGCGCATCTCTTTGACTAAAAGGGGTTCTTCTCCTTCTTTTTTTGTTTCAGGATAAAGAGCTTCAATTGTCTTGGCCATCGTTGCATTTTCGAGAACTTTTTGGAGAGCTCCCATCACATGTTGAAGGTGGACTCCTTGATAAATAGAGGGGAGTTTCCGCAGACTTTTTCTTACTTGGCAATTTAGAGATAAGACTTGGTCGAGATAGAAGTCCCAGGAGAGATTTTGCTTTTCGATGTAGTGTTCTCGTTCTCTTTCCATGGGAGCTAGGCCATCCCAAATCGCACCAATGTGACAGGGGCTTTCAAGCCATTTGTGGATTCTCTCGATTTTTTCCCTGCGATTTTTATCGCTTAAAATGAAGTCATTCGGATCCAACCGAGGATACGAAGCCATGGCAACAATTTCCCCAGTTTCAGGGACCATAGCAATAATCGCTCCTCCTTTGATCCATGGAGGATAAACGGTATCGTAGCCTTTTCCCGCTAATGAAAAATGATGCTCTCGATCTCGCTCATTCAATGCAAGAAGTTCTTCAGCATAAGCTTGAAGCTCAGAAGAAATTGTCAAAAGAATCCGATCACCAGGCTCCGCCTCTTTTCCTCCAGGAAGATCCCGAATAAAACGTCCTTTAGCACCGATTTCTACTTGATGTTTTCCATACATTCCTCGGAGCGGTTCATCGAACTTGCGTTCAATCCCTGATTTTCCGACATGAGCATGAATAGTATAAGCCTTTTCTTTGAGTTCTTTTAACCGGAGCAGAGCATCGTGAGAGTTGTGATATCCCTTGGGAAGGGGAAGGGGAAGATCTTCTTCTCTTTGCTTTATGAAAAAAGACAGCTTTTTGATTTCTTCAGCAATCGATAAATACTGCCTTTCATTGATGGTGCCCATGTAACCGATGATATCGGACCCAACTTTGCCTTGCGGATAATACCGCTTTGCTGCGCGCTGCATGCTCAGTCCTGTCCAATCCTTTTCCATCAAACGGAGGCGGTAGTAGAGCTTTTCAGAAATATCTTCTTTCAAGATAAATGGCATATTGGGGAAGATTGAGGCCTTGCTATAGATGAGATCTTCAATCGCTATCGGGTCCATGTCCAAAGCAGTTCCTAGCATCTTTGAAAGCTTTTCAACATAGAGCCGCCTTGCATAAATGCGTCGCTTTCTACCCTTCTCATCTCTTTTCCAACTCACCATAGGAATTTCACGAATCCGATCAAAACAAACCGCTGCATTGTATTGCATCTTATTGATTGCTAAAGGAAGATTAAAACGGTCGCGAATGGTTCCTCGAGGCGCTTTTTCAATAACCGTCCGTCTTTGAGGTTTCAGTGCTTTTTCAAGATATTTATCATGCTTCAGAGCTCCTAAGTACCAAACACGAAGAGCAATCATCAAAAAAACAATGAGGATCAGGCGAAGAACATGATTGGCTTTATGGGGGATGTCGCGGCTCATTGTCATATACTAGGGCACTTTTTACGTGAAGATAACAAAAAATGCGCTGCGAAGGCAAAAGAAAATCCCGAGAGTTTCTCCTCGGGTTTAAAGTCTATCGGTTAGTGTCGATTCAGGAACGGTGAACCTAAAATTTACTATCAAACATAGCCATTTCTGCTTTTAAGCATAGACGTTCCTTAGGTTCCCGACTCTCCGGTTCTGCAAGCGCTCATCTAACGGCAGTGTTCACACCTTGTGGAGTTTTTTTAGTCCTTGTTGCCCATCGCTATAAGGGCCTAGCTGGAGGGGAAGAACTTTTGGGTTAACACTTCTTCCTTTTCGAGATACTTAACCATGATGGCCTGCAACTCTTTTTCAGCAGGAGTTTGTGGGGCGGTTTTATCTTTACCAAGAGCTGTAAGGTGCTTGCGTGTTGAAGCGGATGCATAGACTTTCGGAAGGACTGTTGACGCGGTGTCGACAAGGGATTTGATTTTACCCTCAACAAGATCGCCTTTGCAGGCTTCGCTCATCTGCTTGATTTTTTCAATTTGAAGGACGAGGTAGCGCTTTTGAAAGGTTTCTTCATCCATTTTGTTTTGCGTGCTGGCGATTTCAAGCGAAAGGCTCTTAAGCCAGAATTCCGTGTCGATTTGGATCAGCTTGTTTTCGATAGGAGTAACTCCATCCCCTTTAAACTTCGTGCCAAGGTTATGAATAAATGCAATGCTTTCTTCTTCGTGCTTACTGGGACAGAAGAAAATCATGTCACGGACTTCACGACTGATTCTTTCGTTGGGGTGATTGAGGGCAATCTCAATCAACTCTTGGTCTCGGGCATGGTGGAGAGCGGCGATTTTTTGCTTAAATGCATCAGCTTTGTCAATCCCATAGTCATGAATCATGGATGAAAGCTTTTTGCGCTGCTCTAGAAGGTCGTTATTTTTCCACTTTTTTTCAGCTTCGCGGTGCTCGTCATCCACTTTCTTTAAAAAATTATTATATTTTCCGGCATGGTAATCATACAAGACTTCGTCGATCATTTTTTGCTCTGGAGAAGCGATTTGCCTTGATTGGACAGGTTCAGATTGGGCAAGTATTTCTCTTCCTGTTAGAAGGAGGGTTAGAGTTGTTGCTAGAAATGGAATTAGTAGAAACTTTTTCATAAAAATACTCTCTACATTTACGTTGGGTTGATAGCCTCTAGTATACAGCATTACGATTAAAAACGCATGCAAACAGGTCGAATTATATACAAATAAATCATTTTAATTTGAAAAGAGGTTGCGAACGCTCTTGAAAAAAATAGGGGAAATATGCTAGAAATGACGATTTACTAGTGAACCTTTGTGGAAAATCACAAAGTGCGCCTGTAGTTCAATGGTAGAACAATAGCCTTCCAAGCTATTAGTGTCAGTTCGATTCTGATCAGGCGCTTTTTTTACCATTAACCAAGACCGAAATCCTTCGCGAAAAGCAAGGATGCCGTCGTCAAACAAAAGGGACAAGGCTTGGCAACAACTAAACAACACAACCCTGTATCCATCAAGGATCTTCTAGAAGCTGGGGCACACTTCGGCCACCAGAAACACCGCTGGAACCCAAAAATGAAGCGCTTCATTTTCGAAGAGCGCAGTGGGATCTATATCATCGACCTAGCTAAAACAGTACAACAAATTCGGATTGCCTTAGAAGTAATCAAAGATATTGTTGATAAGCACCAAAGTATTCTTTTCGTTGGCACAAAAAAACAAGCGAAAGATGTCATTCAAGAGTGTGCAGAACGCTCGGGAGAATTTTACGTTGCAGAACGTTGGCTTGGTGGAATGCTAACAAACCTTCCAACCATCAGACAGTCGGTAAAAACGCTTGAGCGCATCGAAAAACAGATTGCTGCTGGCGGAGAAGGTTTTACAAAGAAAGAAATGACTCTCCTCAACAAGGAACGGGAAAAGCTTAGCCGCAACCTTTCTGGTATTCGTGCAATGAGAAAACTTCCTGGGCTTCTTGTTATTGTAGATCCTAGCAAAGAGCATATTGCTGTTACAGAAGCAGGCAAACTAGGAATTCCAGTCATGGCTCTAGTTGATACCAACTGTGATCCCGATTCTATCGATTATGTGATTGCTTGTAATGATGACGCTTTAAAGAGCATCAAGTTAATTGTTAAAGCCATCTCCGACACTGTCATCGACAAAAAAGGAGAACTCAGTATTGCCATTGGCAAGGAAGAGGAACAAACTGCAATAGAAGAGTCTAAAGGGGGGAGAAAAGAATGACGATTACAGCTCAAATGGTTATGGACTTAAGAAAACGTACCGGTGTTGGGATGGGCAAATGTAAAGAAGCTCTGAGCGAAGCTAATGGAGATATTGAAGAAGCCATTCATATCCTTCGTAAAAAGGGGATGGCATCAGCTGTAAAAAAGGGTGGGAGAAAGACCAATGAAGGAATCATTGGAATCGCTGAAATTGAAACTGCAGCCTTTCTTGTTGAAATTAACGCTGAGACTGATTTCGTTGTCCAAAACGATCGGTTTAAAGAATTCCTTAAAAATATCTGTGATGAGGTTGCAAGGACATCCCCAATATCTGTCGATGCATTTCTTCAGCAGAAGTTTAGCAAAAATGACGCTCTGACAATAGACGAATACCGCGCAGACATTGTCCAAACCCTTGGAGAAAATATCCGAATCAACCGGATTAAAGAATTTAAAAAAATGGGTGATCACTCGCTAGGGATCTACTCCCATATGGGTGGTAAAATTGTTTGCGTCGTAGCGATTAAAGGAGCAAGCGATCAAGAAGCTTTAGCACATGATATTGCCATGCATGTTGCTGCTGAAGCTCCAGAGTATTTAACACCTGAAGCTATTCCAGCGGCCGTCCTTGCTAAAGAAGAGGAAATCGCCCGATCTCAAATTCAGAACAAACCTTTTGAAATCATGGATAAGATTTTCACGGGTAAGCTGAATGCTTACTATGAACAGTCTTGTTTAATGAATCAGAAGTTTGTCAAAGATCCTTCGATGACAGTTGCAAAGTATCTCTCTGAAGAAGGAAAGAAGACTGGCAAAACTTTGGAAGTTGTAAATTTTGCCCGCTGGCAAATAGGTGAGTAAATTGGCAAAATCTCCTTATAAAAGGGTCTTACTTAAGCTCTCGGGTGAATCTTTAAAGGGAGAGAGGACGGGAGTTATTGATCATGAAGCCTGCGCTCAGATTGCAGATAGCATTCGCGAAATCTATGAGCTTGGGGTCCAAATAGGTGTTGTGATTGGCGGAGGAAACATTTTCCGAGGCAACATGGCACAGCAATTTGGATTCGCTCGCACCCCTGCCGATCACGTCGGAATGCTTGCTACAACGATCAACGGACTCATTTTAGGACAAATTCTATCAGAAAAAGGGTGCAATACGCGTGTGATGAGCGCCCTGAATTTCGATGGAATTGTAGAGACCTATAATTGGAATCATGCTCTTTACTCTCTTGATAAGGGACACATTGTGATTTTTGTTGGAGGAACGGGAAACCCCTATTTCACAACAGATACCACAGCTGCAATGCGCGCTAGTGAAATCGAAGCAGAGGTACTTCTCAAAGCGACAAAAGTCGACGGGGTTTATAGTAAAGATCCAATCCATCATCCCGATGCAGTGAAAAGGGATCATTTGACCTTTTCTGAAGTCTTGATGCAGCATCTAAATGTCATGGATGGAACAGCAATTGCCCTTTGCAGGGAAAGTGACATCCCCATTCACGTCTTCAACCTTTTTGAAAAGGGAGCTCTTTTAAAAGCGGTAACTGAAAAAAAGGGAGGAACACTCGTTACAAAAGGTTAATTATTTATGAGCGTTATGGACGAATGTAAACAAAATATGGAAAAAGCGGTTGAACGCTATAGAGATGAGCTCAAGAGTATGCGAACAAACCGCCCCAGCCCAAACATGCTAGACACTGTTGTGATAGAGGTTTATGGAGCTGAAATGCGACTGCGTGATATCGCAACCATTGCTGTTAGTGATAGAAAGCAACTGATTGTAACTCCCTTTGATCCCTCTACGCCGCATGCGATTGCTAAAAGTATTGAAAAGGCCAATTTAAATGTGCTGCCTGCCGTTGATGGCAATATTGTCCGCGTCCCGATCCCACCGATGAGTGAAGAGCGGCGCAAAGAAATTGCTAAAGATGCCCGCGAAAAAGGGGAAAAAACAAAAGTGACAATCCGTGACATAAGACGTAAGTCAAACGATCAGGTAAAAAAGCAAAAGACAAAGGGCGATATTTCTGAAGATGAGCAAAAAAAAAATGAAAAGCTGATCCAAGAGCTCACCGATAAATACTGCAAGCAAGTGAATGAACTTTTCTCTGCAAAAAAGAAGGATATCCTCGAAGTTTGATCTTGTAAGTTTTACGCTTCTTCTTTAGAATGCGCATACTTGCAATACAGCCTGGATGTTCCATAAAATCTAGAAAAGGTCTCAACAGGCTTTTTCAGAGGTGATAACATAAATTTTGGCTCTCAATATAGCTCCTCCATAGAAATATGAGTTGAAATATTCATGGGCCAAGAGTATAGTCTAAGATATTATAGCTGCAGGGCAGGGCCGTGTTAGCCTGTTCTCGAGGATGCACTCTATGTTAGCAAGAACCTCTGAACATGGGTGACCTAGTTTCAGCCTGAAAAATCAGGAATCTTCTTCCTTTAGGGAGGAGAAAATGTCAAGGTTTTGCAGAACAACCAGTACAAGGCCCCATCGTCTAGTCAGGCCTAGGACACAAGATTTTCATTCTTGCAACAGGGGTTCGAATCCCCTTGGGGTCATTTTGAGGCTTTAGCTCAGTTGGTAGAGCATCTCCCTTTTAAGGAGGCGGTCGTTGGTTCGAGTCCAACAAGCCTCAATGAGCCGGAACACCTGTTCCGGCTTTTTTCTCTTCAATTAAAAGGTTGCTAAGGACATAGCCTTTTACTTCTTGCGCACTTCCAGAAGAGTTGCTGTTGTCCCTTTTTGTTTAAGAAGAGAAAGGATTTTTTTTGCAACTTCAAGGGGAGCAAGAAGAGACGATAGTTTTTCATTGGGAAAATTCATGCGTCGCATTGGAGTCGCTGTTCTCTGTGGCACGATGGCGTTGATATGGAGATCAGGGCGCTCTTCTGCCAAGCCTTGCGTAAAATTTACAATCGCTGCTTTTGCGCTCGAATAAAGAGTATAGGATTTGCGTCCTCTTGAAAAAGAAGAAGAAGAGAGGTTAATGATATGACCACCAGGTTTGATGTGAGCAGCACGGCAACTGTAAAGGAGCGTATGGAAGTTTGTTTGAATCAGGTGGTTGATTTCCTCGGAAGAAAGGGCGTGAAAAGGTTTCAGACAAAGGCATCCCACACAGTTGATTAGACCATCAATAGGCCCTAATTTTTCGAAGAGAACTTCTGTAGCATCGTAATCTGTCAGATCAATGGGATAAGATGGGGAAGATTTTGAGAGAATCAAAGGTTGTGCCCCTTCTTTTTTAAGAAGTTTTACAAGTGCAGATCCAATCCCTCCAGTTCCTCCTGTGATTGCAAAAGTTTTTCCTCGCACAGAAAGGATTTCTTTAGGAAAGGGTTTGATTTTTCGGTGCATCAGTTGTTCGGCTAAGAAAAGGTCGAGCTCATTGGTAATTTTAATGTTATCTTCAGAACCGGAAACGATATGTACAGGTTTTTTAAGGTTGAGAATCAGGCGGCAATCATCTGATGTATTTTGGTCTGTTGCTTTTTCGTGTGCTTCTAAGATAAGAGGATAAGAAAAGCTTTGCGGGGTTTGTCCTCTCAGGTATTTTGCTCGATCGGGAATGGAAGTGATGGTATCGAAGGTTTCCGCGTGGACAATTGTGTCGGTTGAAGAAATGCATGTATCGACGGCATCATATTTTTTAAGAGCAGTAAGGTTTTCTTCAATAATACATTGAGAGACAAAGGGGCGTACAGCGTCATGGATGACGACATGGGTGGTTTCATTTCCGCAGGTAAGAAGGCCGCGATAGGAGGAGTCTTGACGTGTTCGCCCTCCTTTAATGATCCTGATCCGAGGGTCTGAAACCTCTTCTTTGACTTGATCGGTATACTCTTGATGGCAAACTAGGAGAATTTCCTTAAATTCATGAAAAGAAAGGAAGGTTTCTAATGTATGAAGATAGATTTTCTTTCCAGACAGATTGAGAAATTGTTTGGGCGTTGAACTTCCAAAACGCTCCCCATTTCCACTCATTAAAAGAATCGCTTTCGCAACAATCATTACACATTCATGGTTATTAGTTTTAAGGCTGATTGTAAAAACTCAGCCCTTTTTCGAGCGAGCTTTTCTTGAGGAATGGCTTTTTTTGAGGCTAATGAGAGATGACCTCGGCGCGCTTCAAAGAAAATCTTGTTCATATCTTGGTCGGTGAGTCCTTTAATCCATCCAAGATCTACACCAAGCTTGATGAAACCAATAGCGCCCAGGGCTTCTTTTGTATCGATTTGATACGAGTGTTTTACAAGACCAATAGCGCGGCTAATTTTATCCACAATAAGTGCGTCAGGGTTTTCCTTCAATTGGCTACGGAGCTTTTTTTCATGGGTGACTAATTGCGTTGCTGTTTTATGGACGGCTTCTAAAATATGGTCTTCTGTCAGTCCTAAGGTAAAACGATTTTCAATGATTACGATAGCGCCGATGAAGTCATAGGTTCCTGAGAGGCCGTTTGCTTGAACTTCCTCAGCGAGGTCTTTAATTAAAACCTCGTCGAGTTGGTCCAGTTCAATTAAACAGGGAAGATGGAGGAAAGCTTGAACAGTAAGGGCCGTTCCTGAGTTAGCGAGCCGTGAAGTGAGATACCCAAATTTATTTGAGTAGGCAAAAGTATGGTTTTTTGCTAAATATCCTTCCATATCGGTGAGTTTTTTCCAGGCCTCCTTCCATCCTGAATGCGCTTCTATTGAGTGGAGAATAAGGTGATCTTCTCCATTAATCATGGCTAAAAAGGTTCCACTTTTATCAATCACCAGGCCTGCTTTACATTCAGGATTTTGTGTTTCACACGTTGCCAAAAAATGCTCAAGGAGAAATTCCTTTTCAGCTGTTTTAATGGCATCGAATTCAAAAAACTGAGGACTTTCAAGACATTTAGAGCTTAAGAGACTTTGTGTGAGCGTTCCAAGGATTCTTTGAGAATTTCTACGGTCCATTTTTTGTGGAAATGGGTCGGATGCTAAGTTCCTTTGAAGAAAAAATCCTGAAGCAATCCAGACTGGAGTGTCACTTTTTTCCCAGAAGGTATTTTCTTTGAGCTGTAAAAAAGGATTAGGTTGGTTCATCAGATGCCTTGGTAAGAGAATTGATCTGATCCCGAAGCCATGCAGCTTCTTCATAGTTTTCCCCTTTTAGGGCCTCACCGAGAGCTTCATTAAGGTTACGGATGCGTGTAGTATTTTCAGTAGTTTCATCGATGAAAGGCGTTTTCCCAATATGAAGGGCAGGAGTTGTGCTTGCAGGGTTAGGTTTAAGCTTCGGTGAGATGAGTTGTGTTTCCATCAGTTGATCCACAAGGACATCTTGAAAGATAAAATAACATTCCTTGCATCCGAGAGGTTCTCCCATCAAAATCGACTCTAACGAGGTATGGCACTGGCTACAGCATAGACTTTCTTCTTTTTTAGGCGTTCCTTTTATAGGTGTTTTTCCCTCGAGTTTTTGCTTTAAGACAGGGCAATCCTGACACATTTCGGTGGTCGTTGTCGTGTCACCAATCATCTCGGTGTAGATGACATCGCCGCATTTCTTACATTGGCTACACTCTAATGGTCTTTCTGGCATATTATTAATCTATAGTAGAAATCTTTTTTATTATCAAAAAGGTTTATAGATTTTCACACAAGTTTTAATCCTTATATTGAGATAAAGGGGTAAAAGATGCGCAAAAGGCAAAAAAGAACAAAACTGACTATTGCAATAGATTCTAGGAAAAACAGGGCGATGAAAGATCTGCTATTAATTGGAGCCGAGATAGTGTCAAATATTGTGCTTCAGAATTGAGCGTGCGCTTATTTTTATTACCCTTTAAGCGCGACTTCCCTCTCTTTTCCATCTTTGAACACGACGTTTTTCAGTAGTGCGGGACAAAGATTTGCTGCCCAGCTTAGTGACATGCATTGGATGACATTTTGCCGCAACTTTTAGGAGGCTGACGCTTACTTTTCCAGAAATGCAAAATCTTACAGCGCAAAACAAAGCCGTTACTCTACTGCAATGACATAGTATGCGGGAAAAGCAAAGTTGTTATTTGGTCTTGGTGAAACGAGGAGGCTTACACGCTTTCCAACAAAATCGTCAAGATTGACTTGTGTACTGTAGACATACGCAATCGTCATGTCGTGATCTTTTAAAATAAAATCGCCAGGCTTATTCTTTACCGGTTCTTTGTAGGCCTCTAAGATTCCAGAAACCGCCCGACATTTCATCTTTTGATCGCTATAAAAATCATCCATTGTTTTTGCATGGTGCATAGAAGACCAGCTTAGATAAAGAGCTTCTTCTGCAGGCTCCCAAACCTTCATACGATCAGTAGGGGAAATTGCTTCACTGGGTTGGTAGGCAACCTCGTAAACATCTTCGGAAGAAATGGACTTACTCATTTTAGAAGCTTTGGCTTCTAAGAAGGCAACTTTTTTGTGCAAGTAGTCTTCTTGGATTGCAGAGAATTCTTCTACCGCTCGAGTTACAGATCTGGGAAAATCTGCGTAATCCGTAATGATTGACTGGTAACTATGAGTGATACGATCAATATCAATTTCTGGGAAGGCTTTGCGCATTTCTCCTTGGCTTAAGAGGTTTGTTGATTCAAGGAGTTGGGTAACGGTTGCCTTGCGCTTATCTTGAACTTCTTTGAGTTCAGGTTTTCCAGCATATTCAACATACTCTTTTGCAACGTAAAATCGAGATTCTTGTGGGATCTTAATTTCTAGCCATTTGGTATTGTCTTCACAGATTTTTCCATCGATAGAACGTCCTGTGCTATAGTGTCCAATAATGGGTGCATCTCGATCAGGAGCAAGGCGGACATTGACCCGATTGCCCTCTACAATATCATCAATGACGAACCCACGGAAGATATAAGCCTTTAAATCGCTGGGTGCTTCAACAGCATAAAACTCACCACTCTCTCCTTTCACAACAATATAGTCATCTTTCGAAAGCTCTGAGATAATGTGGCTATCTAAACCCGCAGCTATGCGCATCCGGACATTGTTTCCAATAATTTTTCCGGTGAAAGCTTTAAAGCTGGCGCTTTTTTGGGTGGGCATTTGTTCGACCGCTGTGATCGATGGGTCAATAGGTGGCGCTGCATCTGCAAATACAAAGGCTGGAAAAGCCCCTGCAATGACGGATAGAATCAAAACAAATGCTTTTGACATATTTTTACTCCTTATAATAAGAAACAATCTAGTTTCTCATCTTAGGAGACTTCGAGTTTAAAGGCTAGAGGAAAAATTCACTGTATGCGTTCACGGGGGGTGTTCCTTACCGAAAAGTAGTAGAGAGTGCGTCAGATTTTAAGCCATGCGATGATCCAATAGGCGCTATTGCTGCGCAGGAGGACAATGGTTTAAAGATGTTGCGTTCCTTCAGTTTCATAGGGAATTAAACCCTGTGAATGTGTAACGATTAACTGTTTAAAACAGTGCGAACATGTTCACAGTTTTTCTTACCACAGGTACAGCCGATTGGATTACCAAGGTAAACCTGATAGTGCTCTTCTGTGTTTAACGGATTGGAAACGATGTAGAGTTTATTCCCTTCTTGTTTGATATCCCAATCGCGAAACTTTAGATCTTCATCAGAAACTTCTTCTTCGACTTCTTCGGAAGCCCCGGATATCCCTTGGACAACGCGGGCAATTTGGCAATAAGGGCAATTACAATGAGGTTCAGCTTTTGTAATTTTCAGTTTTTCCATATCCATTCCTAAGGCTTTTGTAATCGAAGTGATTTTTTCAATCACTTCAATTGGCATTTCCGGAGCATTGGCCTGATTGGGGTTATGCTCCAGAAATGAAGTGGGGTTGAAGGGGTAGTTTCCTTCTCGCACCTGAGATGGTAACCCAAAAGGAAAAGAAATATCAGAATCTTTAGAAGGTTTGTACGTCTTTAAAGATTCAAATTGTGGTTCTTTTGTTTCTTGTTCGACATACCTTGAGTGGGCCTCAAAAATTTCTTTTATCAAAGTCTTTTCTATACCAGGAACATTGACGGATATCCCATTATGGAGAGCAATGATCAAGATAGGCTTTCCCTCGATCTCTTTCATATGGAGAGAGTGAATATTTTTCCAGGATGTGGAGATATAAGGGGGAATACTAAGAATTTTCTGATTAATTTTTTTCATTATTTACTCCATTAGAAGTGCTCTAGGTTTTACCTTCTATTATAATGACTTTGAGAATGAGGGTCAAGGGGGCAATTAGCGCTTTCGTGTTTTAATTGCTAAATAAAGATATAAGTATTTTATATACAATAGACTGCAATTTTATTGTTTTTTTGCTAATGTTTACACGTTTTGCTTGGCAGGAATAAAAATTCCCTTATAAATGAGTAAGAAGTATGGTGCACGACTTAACCTCCGAATAATCATGAGTAAAAAGGGAGTAAGCAGATGGCAAATAAGACTTTTGTCCTCGATACGAACGTTCTTTTATATGATCCTAATGCATTAGAAAAGTTTGAGGCCAATGATGTCGTGATACCCCTTGTGGTGCTAGAAGAGCTAGATAAGTTAAAGCGCTTTAGTGATGAACTGGGAAAAAATGCGCGTCATATTATCCGCTTCATTGATCAACTTAAAGGAGATATCTTTAAAGGGATTGAGCTTGACAATGGAGCGACTTTTTCGGTCTTTGTCGAAGATAAAACAATGTCAAAAGAAGGGTTTCCTCTACCGATGGGTAGTCATAAACATCGCGTCCTCTTTGCAGCTTACAAATTAAAACAAACGGGGCGTGAGGTTGTCATTATGATTTCAAAAGATTTTGTCCTACGAATCAAGGCAGCATTAATTGGGATTGAAGCTCAAGATTACGAAAACCTCAAAAATTCCTATGAAAATCTTTATAAAGGATTTAGAGAATTGGATCTTCCCAAGCAAGAGATTGACACCTTTTTAACAAAAGGATCGATTGAACTTCCTGATGAAGGGTTAGTGGCCAATGAGTATATCCGCTTTTATTGTCCTGAGAAATCAACAGCTTTTGGTCGTTTTAATGGAAAGAAGCAAAGGATTGAAAGGGTTGAAAGACTCTCATCAGAAATTTGGGGCATTAAGTCTCTGAATGATGAACAAGAGTATGCTATGGACATGCTCATGGATGATGATGTTAAGCTGATTACAATGCTTGGTCAAGCAGGGACGGGAAAAACTCTTATGGCTCTGACTTGTGGTCTTCGAAAGGTTTTTGATGAAGGGGTTTATAATCGCATGCTCATTTCGAGACCGATTATGCCTTTGGGTAAAGATATTGGTTATCTCCCTGGGACAAAAGAAGAAAAGATGCTCCATTGGATGCAGCCGATCTACGACAACCTTGAATATATTTGTGAAACAACGTCTGGTTCAGGAAATGGAGCGGATACAAAACAATGGATTATGGAAAGTGAAAAGATAGAAATGGAAGCGGTTACCTTTATTAGGGGGCGTTCTTTAGCCCATACTTACATTATTATTGACGAGGCACAAAACTTAACACCCCATGAAGTTAAGACGATCATCTCTAGAGCTGGAAAAGGAACCAAAGTCATCCTCACAGGTGACCCAACGCAAATCGATAATCCTTATCTAGATAAGAATTCGAATGCCCTAACTTATGTCGTGAATAAATTTAAAGCCCAGCCGATTTATGGGCATGTCATGTTCCAAAAAACGGAGCGTTCAGAATTGGCAGCCATTGCTGCCGAGGTTCTTTGATCAAAGAAAATAACGTTTACCTTCGGTATCTAGCTGTTTTTTTTGCAATTTTTTTAGGTTGCTTGACAAATTGCTTTCCCCTTTTTGTCCCTTCCCGTTTGGCTCGACTTGTTGCAGCTTTTTCTTCTTTTGTTAATGCATCGATCGCTTTCTTAGAAAGATAGCGACTTTTCTTCGGCTCTCCAACATAGCGCCAATCCTGTTTGGTCCATTGCGTCAATGCATTCGATTTCTTCTTAGATCCGATGTAGCTGCCTCCAGCTTCTTTATAGAGTTTTACTGCGAGCTGTGCTTTACGTGCCGACCATTGACCCGCTTTTCCTCCTTTAGATCCTTTCATAACGCCTTTTTTAGACTATTGCCATTTCTATGTTTGTGAAAACGAGAAATATGAAAAAATATAAAAAGTCTTTAGTTATGAGTAGGTTATGAATATACTTCGACGTTTAATTCATGACTATGGTAATATGACCATAGATACAAGAGGAGAGAGTCATGCCTTCGAATATAATTCCAGCGGGTGAGTTTAAGACTCATTGTCTTCAGATTATGGAAACAGTCAGAAAGACGGGTAAAAAAATTACAATTACCAAAAGAAACGTTCCTATAGCGCAAATCGCTCCTATAGAAAAAAAACAAGAGCAAGGGTTTGGTAAGTTGAAAGGAACTGTGCATATTGAGATGAATATTATCGATCCAATTCATGAGAACTGGTATGCCGATTCTTAAGGAACTTAAAAAGCATAAACTTTTACTTGATACGCATGTTTGGATTTGGTCGCTTCTGGGTAGCAAGCAATTATCAAAATCATTTCAAAAGGTTTTTGAACAAGCTTTAAAAGTAGATGCGGTTTTAATCTCATCCATGTCTGTTTGGGAATTGGGAATGCTTGTTGAAAAAAAACGGATAAAAATAGATATGGATGTATTGGATTGGGTTAAGCAGGCTTTAGATACTCCTGGGATGCAATTATGTCCAATTACGCCCAGAATTGCGATTCAAAGTACAAGGTTAGTAGGTGAAGTTCATGGGGATCCTATTGATCGTTTACTAATGGCAACAGCATCTGAAGAAAATGCAATTTTAGTGACCTGTGATAAGAAGATGTTAAAATATGCAACAGGAAAGTTTCTTTCTGCGCACAATCCTTGTAAAAAGTGAACCAGGTTTTCTGTCCATATCAGAAAATTTCCTAGATACGCTTATTTTAACGTTATACTAGTAGCTTTTTGCGTTATGCTAGTAGCAAAATGCCGTTATGTTAGTAGCATTTTTCATAGAGAAAAATTCCTATTAAGATCTTATTAAGAAGGGCAGAGGCAGACACAGCCTCTTATGAAGGGCTGCACTGCGTCTTATTTCAAAACACGCCGTAAAAACTCTTCCTCGAGTGGAGGATATAAGGCGCTTTCCTTATGTTGGAGTTTTTGGCTCTCAACACATTTCCTCCATAGAAAATATAATTTGAAATATTCACGGGCTAAGAGTATTCTTTAAAAACCGCAGGGTATTCCGTTTTAGCCTGCGCTCAAGCATGCATTGGCAACCTCTGCGAAGCAGGAACCTCTGGACATGGGTGACCTAGCTTCAGCCTGAAAAATCAGGAATCTTTTTCCTTTAGGGAGGAGAGGATGTCAATAATTAGTAAGTGCACAAGTAAAAGCGAGATAGACCGCTGGATCAGTGAGCAAGAACAAAAAGGCGCTGCCTTTAAATGAGAAAGAAGGGAATGAATGCCCATACTACAATGGCTAAATAGAGAAGAAAGCAGCAAGGAAACGGCGCGGGTGCCGCATCGTTTGCTCCAGGCTGATCCAAAATCATCTTACGGCGATGAAAATACCGAACATATGCTGATTCAAGGTGACAACCTGGATGCACCCAAAGCGCTGCTACCTTATGATATGCCTAAGGGTGCTAAATTTCCGGGAACCTTCGCTTTTGGTAGCAACAAGGAAAAAGAACGGATCGGCAAGGTCTGGGCAGAAAAATCTGGCAATCTATTCCTCATGGCATAGAAAAAGGACGATGATGTACTGACCGTTGATCCCGCAGGTAAGGGAACGACAAAAGGTGGTGTTCCCTCTATTGTCTCCAACTCTCTGGAAACGGTGTTGCCAAAACCAGCCAAGCTGGGATCGGAGTAGCCATTCCCGACACCAGCGGGCGCAGCATGGGAGCAGTTTGTATTCGAGTTGACTGCATCAAAGATGCTGTTGGTCTCATACGGGCAGATTCAGCAATGGCTAAAGCCTGAGCACCTGAAGATGAAACATCAAAATTCCGGCAACCCAACGCTGCAATGGACGTTGTTATGTTCTCTCGCTACTACGGGTGGCGGCATTTCTTGGCAAGATCAGGTGCTGTTGATCGGGTAAAAAGCAGAAGCAAGAGCTGGCCAATAAGCTTGGGTAGCCCTTCGGTCTATCAGAAGACCCAGCTTTTTGGAGCAAAAGTGACAAAAAATGCAAAGTAAGGTTTGTTATCCAAGCCGCCGCTAATGTGTTGCCACAGCTCAGTGGTTGAAAATGCTAGGTATAGACTTCCCGCGAACGGATCAATTGTGAAATCCTTGATTTCCCATGACTAAAAGCTCCCTACTGCGCTTTTCCAAGTGCGGTGCTTTTCAAAAAAGAGGCATATAGTGGAGAAAAATTAGAGAAAAACGGGGTGTTTTTAGAAAGAGCAAGTCAATGGCAAACAGCAAAAAAGTCTGCAAATGCTGGGATTTTACGCTTACGCTAGTTCGAGCATAGGAAAGTTTTTTTGATGTGAATGGCGGAAAGGGAGGGATTCGAACCCTCGGTACCCTTGCGGATACGCGTCCTTAGCAGGGACGTGCTTTCGACCACTCAGCCACCTTTCCACTATAAGAATACAAATACTTGAATCTAGAGAGATCTTAGCGGTTTACCCATTATTATTCAATGAGGTTGGCCTGGTTACTCTGTTTTCCAGTTAGGGCATTCCAATGGGTCGTACGCAGGGAACCATCAGAATTTTGGACAGTGATGCTATAAATAGGGAGGAAAACATCTTGGGTGCTCCGGATAGCGAAGTTGGTGCCAAAGGCAGCTTCTGCTGCTTTTTTGATCTGGCTAGGGGAATACCTACGGTGGATCTTTTCGCTTTGTTTGCAATTTTTTGTTACAAGCGGATCTACAATTTTTGTCGCAGGGGGCACATTGACTACAGGGCGACGCAGGTGAATCCGGTAATCATTGCCGTGCTGCACAATGAGTTTTTTCTTTCGTGCCCGGTCGACCCATTTCTCAAAAAGGTGTGTTTCCATATTGAGAGAGCTCATCAGGCTTTGATGGTCTGCTTTTCCCCCATTTTTTGCAATGGTTGTAAGAATTTTATAGTCATGTTCATCGGCATTGGCATGGATGCAATCCGCAAAACCATGTGTCTTATCCCAAGATTTTGTATCAAGAACCATTTCACCGTCGACTAAGTCCCAAAGGATCATCCCTTCTTCCGTCTGGTCGTCTGCAGTCGTAAACTTTACCTCCATCAGGAGATAAGGATGGAAACGGAGTAAAGGAGAGCTGTAACGGTGGTCGGAATCTTTCAAGAGAGTCGACCTCTCTTTTTCCATGATTTGAGCTGCAGTGTACCGAGCTTCCAGTGCGTGGCATGTGCTCGTATTGATCATTGCAATTGCTTGGTGTTTCAGCTCGGGTTGGGTGTTATTGAGCCAATAAATGCCGTAGCCCATGCCACCAAGAACGATGAGAGTGGTTAAAAAGCGCATAGATCTTCGTTTTTAAGAGTTGTTTTACCTATCGGTATAGCGTTTAGAATCTTTTTTGTCCAAGCTAAGACTTTTTGCGGCGAGCTTTGTTGTTTAGTCTATGCATCTATTCCGCAATGAGCAATTCTAGAAAATGTTCTAAAGGGGAAGATTTACACCGATGGCATAGGTTCATCCTGGCGCTTTTTTGGGATCTTACCATTCCTATCTACAATTACTCCGTTTAAGGAAAAGGATTTTGCTACTAAACATTCTCGATTTTTTGCGGAAGCATAAGCCTTATCTGTTATAGTAAGAGATTGCTAAACTAACTCTCAAGGAGGATTGATGTCCATTCGTTTGTTGTCTGATGAAACAATTAACAAAATTGCTGCTGGTGAAGTGATTGAAAATCCAGCTTCTGTTGTAAAAGAGCTGGTTGAAAATGCACTGGACGCAAAGAGTGATTGGATTACCGTTGAAATTGAAAGGGGGGGATTTTCTCTGATCCGTGTCTCTGACAATGGAACGGGGATGGGACAAGAAGATCTTCTTTTATCTGTAGAAAGGCATGCGACATCCAAGATTCAAGCGGCAGAAGATCTTATGCATGTTCTTACCATGGGGTTTCGAGGAGAAGCACTGGCTTCTATTGGGGCGATATCGAAGCTGAAAATTCTCACTGCACAAAAGATGGTGGATCATGGGTATGAGGTCTCTTGGAGCGGGGGGAAAATGTCAGCGCCCCGTGCTGCAGCACGAAGCCAAGGGACGACAATTGAAGTGCACTCTTTGTTTTACAATGTCCCGGCCCGCTTAAAGTTTCAAAAAACAATACAGGCTAGCCAAAATGCCATTACGAGACTGATAGCGAAATTCTCTTTAGCTTATCCTGAAAAAACGTTGCGCTATTTTTCTAATGGAAAAGAAATGATGCATCTTTGTTCTGGACAACTTAAAGAAAGATGTCGTGCGGTGTTGGGAAAACCTTTTATCGATGAAGCCTCTTGCATTGATTTTTCAGAAAAAGAGTGCTTTATCAAAGGCTGGATAGGATCGCCCGTTTATGCGAAAACAAATCGGTTAGGACAGCATCTTTTTGTCAATGGAAGGGCTGTGATTTCTCCACAAATTTCTCGGGCGATTTACGAAGGCTATGGAACGCGACTCGGAGCCAATCTTCACCCTAGTTATGTTCTACATATGAGTCTTCCTCCAGAATGTATTGATGTGAATGTGCATCCTCAAAAAAGGGAAATTCGTCTACGGGAAGAAAAAAGCATTCAAATGATGGTAAGACAAGCCGTTTTAGCAGGATTTAAAGGAAAGGAAAAAAGTATCTTTGCGCCGAAAATGGAGTGGAGTTTCGATTCTTCTTTTAAGCTGCAAGATACGTTTGAGGATCCGACTCAAAGTTTTACCTTTGATTCTAAAAAAGAAGATTTGCCTGTCATTGGTCTTTTTGATGCTTACTTAATTCTCTATCAAACACCTCTCATTGACCTTGCAAATGCAGAAGGGATTTATCTTGTCGATCTTGAAGCGGCTACAGCGCGCGTTTTATACGAACGTTTCTTAAAAAGAGACATGGCACCCTTGCAAACCCTTTTATTTCCGTTAACGCTTGAATTTACTCCTCATGAAAAAGAGCAATTACTGATCCACATTGAGGAGATTAAAACGATGGGAATCGATCTGCGTCCTTTTGGTGAAACCACATTGATTGTCGATGCTTTAAGTCCTGATGTAGAAGAAAAAAAGCTTCAGGGGCTTCTTGAGAGTCTAGCACAGATTTTCGATCAAAATTTAGTGCAAAAAGAACTTGAAAAAAGACTTGCACTTTCAGCAGCGTATTCTGCAAGATTACAAAAAAAAGGTTGGACGTTAGTGGAAGCTAAGCAGACAACAAAGGCGCTACTTAAAACGTCTTCTCCTTACAGCTGTCCAAAAGGGATGAAAACAATTGTCACTTTAAGTCATGATGCGATCAAAAAGTTATTTCAAAAAAAGAATTCTTAAGTTTCAAAAATTTATCTCTTCAAAGAAGTTGGATGGGTTTATTCTTGAAAACCCGACCGACCTCGCTTATTTCACGGGATTAAAACTTTCAAGGGGAAGGCTCTTGATTTCTCAAACAAGCGCTTTTTTGTTTGTGGATGGAAGATATTTCACAAAGGCAAAAAAAGAATCTCCTTACCCTGTAAAAAAGTTAGGGGAAAAAGAGCTCGAGAATGTTTTGAAATCGTGGAAGACGGCTACCGTGTTTGGCTTTGATACAGCCCTTTGCGTTGCAGCGTATAAAACTCTTAAATCAAGCTTTTCGCAAAACGAAAAGAAACTTAAAGGGTTGGATCAACCCACTTTTGCAATAAGAGCAGTCAAAGATGATAAGGAACTTGCCTATCTCAAAGAAAGCGCAGCCCTTTTATGGAAAGGGTTTAGCTACCTTAGAAAAAAGCTGAGGGTTGGCATCTCTGAAATTGAGCTAGCGCGTGAGTTTGAGTTCTACGTGAAAAAAAAGGGAGCCGAAGCTCTTTCCTTTCCTCCGATCATGGCCTTTGGAGAAAATAGCGCCCTTCCTCATCATCATAGCGGCTCTAGAAAGTTAAAGAAAAACGAGATGGTACTCATCGATGTTGGAGTGGTTCTGAATGGATACGCCAGCGATATGACACGTGTTATTTTTTTCGGAACTGTTTCAAAGAAAATAGAGGAGCTCTTTCATGTTGTAAAAAAGGCGCATCGGGCAGCTCTTGAGCAGTGTCGACCGGGCATATCTATTGCATCTTTAGATAAAATCGCTCGGAGCGCTATGGGATCGAAGGAAAAATATTTTGTTCACGCCCTTGGTCATGGTATAGGGCTAGATGTGCATGAATATCCTCGCATAAGCTCTGATCTTTTACATAGAAAACTTGAACAAGGGATGGTTATTACCATCGAGCCTGGGCTCTATCTTCCTGAAGTGGGGGGCATAAGGTACGAAGATATGATTGTGATTACAAAAACAGGATGCCAAAACCTATTTAAGGAAACACAACCACACTGACACAGAGGAGTGACCCGTCGCCCTGCGCAAGGCTCTTACAAGAGGTTGGCTGACCCCTATGCAATCATTTAGACAATTTTGGCCCGCGGCCCAGGGGATACGTAGATACGTGATAGCTTTGCAGCTAACCTTTGATCAAAAGCCAGAAAGACACGTGGAAATCCTTATCCCCTTTAGGGGATTGAGGTGAAAGCGTACTATTTACGTTTTTTCTTTTTCATTTAAGACTTAGCTGCAAGCTTCGGCGGGGTCGTTGACCTCTGTAAGCACTTGGTTAGAATGTCAGCCTCTTTAAACCATTCTTCGGGAATTTTGCAGTTTGAGCTATTAGGGCTTGGATTTGATTTATGTATTTTCAGATGGAGCGGCATTGAAACACAATTGCCAAAAACTAAGGCTTCACCCGGAATAGACTGTTTTATTTTACTTGTAAAATCATCAGAGACATAAGGCAGCGTTGCTTGGATATAGTGCAGATCTTTTTCATTTTGGACACGATGAATGATGAAGTTTGCACATTGGGAAAGTACAGTTTCTGATAATTCAGATGGTCTTTGCGATGAAACCATCAAGTAAAGAGAGTATTTTCTACCTTCTCGTGCAATTTTTTCGAATATATTTTCTTTTAGCAGGTAGTCGTAGTGTTTTTTTATGTAACGGTGTGCCTCATCGAGGATCAAATGAATTGGCTTTTTCCTGCGATTGTCTCCGTCCAAATTCTTCCTTTGGTCAAATAGTATCCTTGAAACAACACTAGTAAGTGTTTCAAGAATATCAGAACCTAACCCGCTGGTATCAATGATCACCAATTGACCTTTCTCGCTTTCTGTATCCCATAATTGCTTAACGGAAATTTCACTGGATTTAATTTCATCTGGATTACGCATAAAAGAGCAGTCTGGACTGTCGAGAAAATAATCAAGACGTGTCATCATCGTGGCTGTATAGCCCCTAATTTGTTTATTGCCTCTAACCTCTTCTTCTAAAAGAATCAATTCGGCTGCGATCTTCAAAAATTTGTGATCGAAGAATTCACCGCTCTTAATTTTCGAATTCACTGTTTCTTGAAGTTTATCGTCGATCTTTTTTTTTATCAAATCTAAGAGATCTGTACCATTTCTTGTTATCTTTTCGCCGCCTTGATAAAACGAGATGAATTCCTGATTTTTTTCTGCGTCGCTCATTATGCTGTTTGATAAAGTTCTTTTTTTAACTGCGTTAAATCCCACGTGCTTTGCGATACTGAGATATTAGCTTAGCATAAACAAATTTAGAACACAAACGCCTTATAGTCATCCACCTAAAGGAAGAGGTTTTAAGGCGTGTTTCGATAAGAAAGCCTAGTCAAAGTAGCTAGGGGATTTTTCTTAGGAGCTCACCAAAAGAAGTATAGAGAGATGCTTTCCAGTTTTCGATGTTGCGAGACTTGGAGCTAAAGTTAACACCAACAAGAGCGATTTCTTTTCCTTTTTGAAGAAATTGTTCGTGGTACTTTTTCTCCAAAATTTGGTTAAGGGCAACTTCCGCGCTGCTATCTGGTTTGAGCTCTAGAATATAGGTTGTTTCAGGCATTTCTATAACGAGATCGATACGTCCTAAATTGGTTAACTTTTCTCCGTAGACTCCAAATCCCATCCCTTTCAAAATCCCCAAAAGGATCCCCTGATAGGTGCTTTCCTTAGCCTTTATAAAAAGCTGGTAAGGGAAACTAGAAAGGGTTATCTTTATTTGATCAAAAAAGGCGTTGAGGTTCTGATTTTCCAGGGTCTCTTGACATTCCGTTGAGAGTGTGGGATCGATAGCCGCAAAATGATTGACCAGAGTTTCAAGAAAGGATTCCGTGACTTCCTGGTTGGGAAAATCGAGCTGGTAACGGTTTGTAAGCGAATCATAGCCGCTGATTGTAAGATAACCTGTTTGAAATATCAAAGCAGATAGATCGATTTGTTCCAAATTGCTGATGTCTGAAAGCATACTTTTTGACGCAGTGGTTCCACTTAACGGGACAATAGGTCTTGGGTGCTTGTTAATTTCATCAATAAGAAATGAAGGAGTTCCAGAGCTATACTAATAACTTTGAGCTTCTTTTTCATCCATGAAATTAAGTGTTGAAAAGGGGTTATAAACGCAGAGTTCTCCTTTTGAAAACGGTAGCCATTATACCACGTGCGCACCTCGTCTAAGATAGCCTCTTCTGTAACAGTTGTTTCTCGCTCACTTCGCTGCTTAGAGATCAGCTGAATATAGTCCTTAAAACTGTGTTTTAACTCTTCTTCAGTGTAACCCATCATTCCGGCATATCTAGGATCCATGGTGATATCTTTTAAGTTGTTCGGTCCGGAAAAAAGGGAGACTTGGGAAAATTTGCTAACGCCAGTAACAAAGGTAAATTTTAAGTACTTATCGAGACTTTTTAGGGTTCCAAAAAAGGCCTTTAGAAGGTCGCGATTTTTTTCGGCTAACTCAGGGTCTTTACGATTGTTAATAATCGCACTGTCATATTCGTCCACAAGAACAACGACTCGATTTTTTTCTGAAAGACGGATGATTAACCTGTTAAGTCTTGACAGGTAAGAGGATCCTTCAATAAGTATTTCATGGAGCTTTGAAACGTCATCAATGGCATCTTCCAGACCTTTTTTAAAGTCTTTAGAAGTGGTGCTTAGAACTTTTGCAAAATCAAAATGCAAAACTGGATGGTCTTGCCAGTCAAAATCGCTATCATAGATTTGACAGTCCTTGAACAGCTCTTTATTTCCTTTAAAGATTTCTTCCAAGGTATTCAGGAAAAGAGACTTCCCAAATCTCCTGGGACGCGACAGGAAATAATGCTTTCCATTTGCAATTAGATCTCTTGCAAAGCCTGTCTTGTCGACATAGATATGTCCCTCTTCAAGGATCTCTTGGATATTTTGTAGTCCTATAGGAAGCTTTTTCATCTTTTTGTTCCTGGTTCTTTCTCCAAGTTATACCATCCTTTGCTGGATTTCCATAGAGAAAGACACAACTTTTTGAAGAAAGGATACAAAAATTTTTCCTTTATTTTTCTCGAGAGAGAAACAAAAAAGAGCCTTCTTTTGACCGTTTTTTGTTTGGTTCAATCTTTGATTGTTTTAATTAAACTAATACTTTTCAGTACGCCTCTTATGAGTTATAAAAGGGGAATGTTAGTGATCACGGTTCAAGGAAATTTCAAAGAAGCTAAGAAAATCATTCAAACAGCCTCAAAGCTTGGTGATGCAGTAGAATTTCGGTTGGACCTCATGGAAGAAGTCGATTTTCTCCACCTTTCAAAACTCAAAGCTTGTTCAAAACTTCCCATTATTTTTACCCTCAGAAAGCAATCACAGGGGGGAAGGTTTCTAGGAAGTGAAGCGGAAAGAGAGGCAAAACTCCTCGAGCTTTTAACGTTAAAGCCTGACTATGTCGATCTCGAATATGATGCGAATTTTTTCGATAAAATTGACCCGGAAGTTCAAGTCATCTCTTCTTATCATAATTTGGAAAAGACCCCAGACAATTTGGAAAAGATCTTACAGAAAATGATGGATACACCTGCTGCCATTTACAAGCTAGCAACGATGGCTCATTCTTCCTTAGATGCTCTTAGGATGCTTTTGTTTGTGAAGAAGAGAAAGAGTGTAGCGGGAATGTGCACAGGAGCTTTCGGGGAAATCACACGCATTTTAGCTCCGGTTGTCGGGAGTCCTCTCGCTTATACTTTTTTGGACAAAGAGACGATGCCAGGACAAATCTCTATATACGAGCTCATCAACACCTACCACTATCCAACGCTCAATCAATCAACAGAAATCTATGGGCTGATCGGAGATCCCGTTACTGAAAGTATTGGGCATTTCTGCTACAATCAGATCTTCAAAAAAGCAAAAAAAAACGGGGTTTATGTAAAAATCTCTTTAAAGCCTTTCGAGGTATCTGAATTTTTCAGACTCACAAAAAAGCTCCCTTTTGTTGGGCTGAGTGTGACCATGCCCCTTAAAGAGACTGTAGCTCCTCATCTAGCAGAAATGGATCCTCAAACAAAAAAAGTTGGGGCGATCAATACTTTGGTAAGGAGAAAAGGGGAATGGTTTGGAACAAATACCGATGGAAAGGGAGCTCTTGATGCTCTGGAAAAAAAAGGAAAAGTTTGCCAAAAAACCCTTGTAATTATTGGCGCGGGGGGAGCTGCAAAAGCGATCAGTACAGAGGCTTCAAAGCGGGGCGCTCGAGTCATTATTACTAACCGCACCTTTGAAAAAGCTCAGGCCCTTGCTCATCAAATTCAAGGGGTAGCCATTCCTATGCATGAAATCGATCAATGTCCCTATGATATCATTGTGAATACGACGGCTGTTGGAATGGTGCCAAAAACAGGGGAGACTCCTATTGCACCTGAGTTTGTTAGAAAAAACGCAGTAGGTTTTGATGTGGTGATGCGCTTGAAAAAGACAAGCTTCCTCAACACTATCCAAAATAAAGGGGGAGATATTGTCTGTGGTTACGAAATGTATGCGCAGCAAGTTTTAGGGCAGTTAAAAGCATGGTCCATTCAAAGGATAAGCGATGAGGAAGCTCTTTCGTTAATTGAACATTTTACCCCATGAACCTATCCCGAATGAAAGATCTAGACAAAGCATTTAAAGATGCTTTCGACAAAAAGCAACCTTTAAAAAGAATCCCTAAATTCAAAAGGAAAGGGCTAAATGATAGCTTTAGACTTCTCGAGCCCAAAAGCATTCAGATAGAAAACCGTCGCATTCAACTTCCTAAATGAGGTTGGTTAGGTTTCCGCAAGAGCCAGTCTATTAGAAGGAACGATCAAAAATGCCACAGTTACAAGAAGTGCAGGCCAATACTACATCAGCGTTCAAGTAGAGCAAGAAGTCCAGCAGTCATCTCCTAAAGCAGATGGTGCCATAGGCATTGATCTTGGGATGAAAACCTTTGTCGCTTGGCTTCCGATGGGAAGAGCTTCGATTCAGCAAATGCTTTTAAGAACTTGCAGAGCAAATTCGCTAAGATTCAAAGACATCTTTCAAGGAAGAAAAAGTTTTCCGGAAACTGGAAAAAAGAAAAATTCAGAAAATCCACAGTAAGATCTGCAGTATAAGACGAGATTTTCAACATAAACTTTCAACGAAACTCAGCAAAAACCACGCGATGATTGTCACTGAAGGTTTGAAAATGAGTCATATGAGCAAATCCGCTAGTGGAACACCAGAGCATCCGGGAAAAAATGTTCGTGCGAAATCAGATCTTAAGCAGATCTATTTTAGAGCAAGGATGATCTGAGTGTAAAAGGGAGCTTAACTATAAGCTTGAATGGCTAGGGGGAGTCTACGATGTAGGTGAATCCCTCGCATACCTCTCAAAAATGTTCTTGTTGTTCAAACATTGACAAAGAGAGCCGGAAAAGCCAAGAGAAGTTTTGTTGCATTCGTTGTGGGTATGAAGAGAATGCAGATATAAACGCTGCAAAGAATATTTTAGCAGCAGGGCATGCCGTGTTAGCCTGCGCTCGACAAAAGCGTTAGCAGCATCGTAGAAGTAGGAACCTCTGAACATGGGCGAGCTAGTTTCAGCCTGAGAAATCGGGAATCTCCTCCCTAAAGGAAGAAGAGGATGTCAACAGTAAAAAATCGCTACAATCTTTGAAAAATTGAATGTATTTTGAGGGCGTTTTCTTGCTCATAAGAGAAATTTCACTTGAGATATTTGGAAACAATAGCTAGGATGCTGGTGGTAAGATATAGACTGAAGAGAGCCCCATGCAAAGAAGACTAAAGCCACTACTTGACATTCAAGAACTTGATATTAAGATGATCCGCTTAATGCGCGTAAAAAAACAGCGTCAGCGAGAGTTAAAGCAAATCGAATCGCTCAGAACAGAGCTTAAAGAGCAGCTGAAGCTTAAAGAAGAAGAGATCAAGGAAATTGAACCCCAAGTCAATGGTCTCGAAGAAAAAATTCAAACTTTGACAGATAAGTATAAAAAACTTGAGTCACAACAAGCTAGCGTGAAGAAAGTCGAAGAATTTAATGCGCTCATCCAAGAAATGACCACTGTAGAAAGAGAAAAAATTGCTCTTGAAACGCAAACTTCTAACATTCTTGACCGTAAGTCTGCTGAAGAAGAAATTCTAGAAAAAATCAAAGAAAACTTAGCGGTTTCTGAAACCAATAGTCTTGAACTTGAAAAAGACATCAGATCAAGCATTGATCAAATTAACACGGAAGGTCAAAAACTTAAAGCTGAAAAAGATCAAATCGTCGTGAATGCTGATCCTGAAATCTTGAAAATTTACGAAAGACTCCTGCGCAATAAAAGAGATCGCGTGATTGTATCGATTGAAAATCGCAGCTGCAGCGGTTGCCACATTGCTCTTACCCTTCAACATGAAAATCTTGTACGAAAGGGAGAGTCTATAGCGTTTTGTGAGCATTGCTCACGCATCCACTATTGGGAAGAAAGCAAAGTTGTCGAAGGTGCCACTGCTCAACCACGTCGCCGTAGACGTGGAACAGTAAAAGCGTAACTTTCAATAAATAGAGGTAAAAAACTACGGAGTAGGATGCAATCGCTGTTGCAAAAGCTCAGCTTATGCAAGAGAGGAAAGTCTGGACTTCATAGAAAAAGGTGCCAGCGAAATGCTGGGGGCCGTAAGGCTACGGAAAGTGCAACAGAAAACAGACCGCTGTCCATAGGATAGGTAGGGTGAAAATGTTGGGTTTAGGACCTAGCTCCATGTTAGTAATACCATGGTGATGCAAACCCCATCTGAAGCAAGAAAAAAGTTCCAGCTGTTTTTCGCAACGGAACTTTTTCAAGATCGCTTGAGGATCCTAGCAATAGTATCCCTAGATGAATGATTGCAGCTTGCAGCTTGCAGTTTGCAAGTGACAGAATCCGGCTTATTCCCCCTCCGGAATTTTGGGCGTCAACGCTTGTCGTTGACGCTTTTTTTTGCTCTCGGGTGAGCACGTTCATAAGCTTCTCGCTTTAATCTGGTGGAAACGCGTGTATAAATTGTTGTTGTTCCTAGAGACGAGTGACCCAGAAGAACTTGGATTGTTTTGAGATCCATTCCTTTTTCTAGACAATGGGTTGCAATCGTATGACGCATTATATGAGGAGTGATGTTTCCAGCAAGCCCACTTTTTCGGAGATAATTTTTAAAAAGTCGGTCGATTGAGCGCGCGGTTAAACGTTTTCCCCATTTATTTAGAAAAATAGCTTCGTGGTCTTTCTCGCAGTGCGGTTTTCCTTTTTCGTAGCGGCGGGGATCTTGCAAATAATTTTGCATCCATCTAGCCGCAGTCTGAGTCATCGGAACAACCCGTTCTTTCTTCCCTTTTCCTTTAACTCTAATTGAGCGTTCCCTGAAATTGAAATCAAAACGATTCAAGGATACGAGCTCACTAATACGAAGACCCGAACTATAAAACAGCTCCATGATAGATCGATCGCGTAGTCCAAGGAGCTTGCTGGTATCGGGTTGCCTAAAAAGTTCTTCAACTTCTTGATAAGAAAGCGCCTTAGGAATCGGTTTACACAGCTTGGGATTTTCAACATCAATGGCAGGATTTACATGAATTTTTTTCTTTCTCAAAAGGTATTTGAACAGGGAACGAATCGATGAAAGGTGGCGAAGGACGGTCCGTTTTGAAACCCCTTTCATTTGTAGATGTCCTAGATAGTTTCGGATGAGCTTTTTATCTACCTCTCTTTTTGCTACAAAGCTTTCAAATGCCTTCAGGTCGAGGTGGTAATTGCGTAAGGTATGTTCCGAAGCATTTTTGACCATTTCCATGTGAAGCATAAAATCTTGAATAGTTCTTTTTAGATGCATGAACGTATCCTATCATATTAGGGGTTATTTGATTTTTGAAGAATTTCTCCAGAAATTTTCGGTGGATTCTGATACACATGTAAATTTGCAAAACCCTTAAGAGCTTGTTTATGCTCACAAAAAATTTGTAGTAAAAAACAAAAATCTTTTACGTTTATTCCATGCAATGTCTATCCAAGCTATTCTTTTTTTGGTGCTTGCCAGGAATCATCCAATTTTTTGCGCTGGAGACTTCTTTCTTCAGATGGAGGAGGAAAGCGCGATTTCCTATAGTTAACTGTACAAACAGCCCCTCAAAAAAATCAAGGGGCAAAATAAATTTGTTGGTTACCCAACTCTCAGCC
>JAAUYI010092163.1_pt1 | contig 38277 bp, 34 predicted proteins | sample 7278041 | NCBI WGS metagenome assembly JAAUYI01 (sample SAMN14350216, study PRJNA611818) | marine sediment metagenome | isolation source: surface marine sediment (0.6m) | place: French Polynesia: Moorea | collected 2018-08
CTAGTGGTATCGATCTTTGTCGTGAATATCGTAATTTGGGTAATACTGCACCAGTATTGATGCTAACAGCTAAAGACACTACCACTGATAAAGTTAATGGCTTAGATGCGGGTGCAGATGACTATATTGTCAAACCTGTAGACGTTTTAGAATTACTAGCAAGAGTTAGAGCTTTAGGCAGGCGATCGCCTTTATGGCAAGGAGATACCCTAAATCTAGCCGATTTACGACTAGATTTAACTAATCTAAACTTAGAGCGAGGGGAAGAGAAAATTCAACTTTCAGTAAGGGAATTTCAATTAATGGAATATTTGTTGCGTCATCCACAACAAGTGTTATCCCGCGATCAAATTGAACAGGCACTTTGGAGTTGGGGAAGTGAACCAGAAAGTAATGCTGTCACTACTTTAGTCAGAAGATTACGACAAAGGTTAGAAGCCGTCGGCGCAAAAGGATGGTTGGAAACAGTTTACGGAATGGGCTATCGTTTGGATGTTCGAGAATAATTAGAATAATACTTAAAGATACCAATGATTATTAGTCATTAGTCATTAGCAATCAATTTAATTCTTGACACTACTTTTTTTCGCTCTGACATAACTCAATAAATTACCGTTAAAAAAAGCGCGATCTAATCTTTTAATCAAGCCCTTAAAATCTTTTTCATGATATCTGATAATTACGTGTTGCACTGCTTCTACCAAATCATCCCGACCTATTTTTCTCAATGGTTCGATCAACTCACGATAACAGTATTCTTGATAAGCATGGGTCAGATAACAAGTATCCAGTAATAATTTTTTAGAAACATCTGTCTCTCTAAAAGTAGCTGTTTGTTCCAATATACCCAAAGCTACCAAAGCCGTCATGGTGCAGACACACTTTTCACACTTACCACAGTTATAGTTTCCCTCACTGTAGCTCTCTTTCTCATTACAGACTCGCAGGTGCTTTAAAGCTACATCCCATTCTCCGACTAATTTTGTTTTCTCTAGCCGAGACAACGCTGCATTTTCATGACGAATTTGTAAATCTGTATTGCTGTATAAAGGGTCAATCAGAGGATGAGAACCCCAAGGTTCTAAATGAGCAATATCATAAGTAGAACCAATGGAAACCGTGGTTAGTCTGGGAGCAAAAGCATGGGCAACTGCTGCTAGGAAAGAACCAAGATATTCAAATCTCCAGAAACGATAGTCTGGGTCTAAATCTCTTAAATGAGCGTTGGTATTAGTATTAACTTGAATTAAGTTAATCCCTGCATCTTGAGCCATCTTTGAGATAGCATTAATAACATTATGAAAACTGGGGTCAAATTCATCTTCTCCATTCAGCACGCCATAGACTAAGATTCCATCTTTAATGTAACGGGGATGTTCGGGAGCAAAATTAAGATGGTTATCTCGGAGTAGAGCTAAAGCATCAATACCACCAGAGAATAAACATCCTGCTCTGAAAGGCTTTTCGGGGAACATAGACTTAGACTGGAGAGGAGCTTCAATGGGAATTACGCGACGATCGCCTCCATGCCAATTAATTAAGTAGTGCATGATGGTGGTTAAACCATCTTTTAATTCAGGACAAATAGGTGCATCGAGGGTAATTCTCTTTTCTCCATAGCGCATGGCAGGGAGAGTGCCAGCTAACAAAAAAGTGTTGGGATTACAAAAAAGATCATCGCCATATTCTGCTGTAGTCTCATAATAGAGGTCTTCCGATGGTCTGTCTCGGTCTTCCCAAATCATCGTCGCTGTAATTCTAACTAGATTATCTTTGGTTTCTTTTCTAAAATTCTCAATTCTCATAGGTAGTGCATTATATTAATTATTCGATTTTCAATCCTAAATATGAAATCAGGATGAAATCATTACCCAAGCAGGTAAACGCATTAAGCTACTTGAAGATATAACAATTTGTACTTCAAAACAATATTAGGTAGAAAACATGGTTTTCACCATCGAGAATCTACTTAATCTGGAGCAATTAGCCTTTAGGCAACAGGAATGTCTGATGATTCCTACGTCAATAATGCTTTGATTATGTAATACCTATTGCCCCAATTATTGCTACAAATCTTTCTCCGTGCCTTCCTTCCCCATGTCTCCGCGTCTTTTTCCGTCAGTGCTCAAAATTGTAGATTTTACGCTTTAATTTAAACTACCTTAGAAGATAAGCAATCTGGTTGGTGATATGCGAATCATATTGGTAGAAGATGAAAAAGATTTGGGTTGTGCTATCAAGAGTACTCTTGTTCGACAATCTTATATTGTAGATTGGGCAGAAGACGGCAACGAAGCTTGGGAATACTTAGATAATAGTTGGACACAATATACATTAGGTGTCTTTGATTGGTTACTACCTGGGCTATCGGGATTAGAATTATTAAAACTTCTCCGCCAACAGAATAATCCTCTTCCTGTGCTGATGTTAACTGCTAAAGACACCATGGAAGATAAAGTAATCGGTTTAGATGCTGGTGCAGATGACTATCTGGTTAAACCTTTTGGCATGTCTGAATTATTAGCGAGATTGCGGGCATTACAAAGGCGATCGCCTCAACTGCAATCTCAACAACTACAAGTGGGCAATATTTCTCTAGACTATACCACTAACTCTGTCTGGCTCAATGAAGCAGGAGTGCTAAAACAGTCTGTTTCTTTGACAGCCAAAGAATTTCAATTTTTAGAATACTTCATGCGACATCCAAAACAAATTGTTACTACCGAACAATTATTAGCTCAAATTTGGTCATTAGAAGAAGAGCCAATGAGTAATGTCGTAGCTGCCCAGGTAAGACTGCTAAGACGGAAATTAACTTCCATTGGCTGCGATCGCTTAATTGAAACTGTATATGGTCTTGGCTATCGTTTTGAGCCATAGTACGTCTGATGTGAATTAGGAAAAAAAGAGAAAATGCTTGCTGCGATACTAAGGTAAATCTAAACTAAGAACATCTACTAGGAAAGACCATTTATCGGCAATTTCTGCAATTACTTTGGTGGTTGGTTTCCCTGCACCGTGTCCTGCTTTAGTTTCTATCCTAATTAAAACTGGATTTTCTCCCCCATGGGCTTCTTGTAAGGCAGCAGCAAACTTAAAACTGTGTGCCGGTACAACGCGATCGTCATGATCGGCAGTAGTAATTAAAGTGGCTGGATATTTTTTCCCTTTAGTGAGATTATGTAAGGGGGAATAGGACAATAGTGTCTTAAATTCCTCTTCGTTATCGGGACTACCATATTCCGCACACCACGCCCAACCAATAGTAAACTTGTGAAAGCGCAGCATATCCATCACAGCTACTGCGGGTAAAGCTGCTGCAAATAAATCGGGGCGTTGAGTCATACAAGCACCAACTAGCAAACCACCGTTACTTCCACCAGCGATCGCCAGTTTATCTGTAGAAGTATATTTATTGTCTATTAACCACTCAGCAGCAGCAATAAAATCATCAAAGACATTCTGTTTACTGGCTTTCATGCCTGCTTGATGCCATTCTTCTCCATATTCACCACCACCACGCAGATTAGGAGTTGCATATATTCCTCCCATTTCCATCCAAACTAGATTACTAATAGAAAAACTAGGGGTAATCGAGACATTAAAACCACCATAAGCATAGAGATAAGTAGGATTATTCCCGTCTAGTTTCAATCCCTTTTTATGAGTAATAAACATGGGAATTTTTGTCCCATCTTTACTAGGATAAAAGACTTGCTTGGTTTGATAATCTTCGGGATTAAAATCAACTTTTGGTTGACGAAAAAGAATGCTTTCTCCTGTGGTCATATCGTAGCGATAGATAGTAGGAGGAAAAGTAAAACTAGTAAAAGTATAAAAAGTTTCAGTATCGTATCTTTTCCCCCCAAATCCACCAGCAGAACCTATTTCTGGCAAAGTAACTTCACGGACAAAAGTACCATCAAGATTAAATATCTTAATTTGCGATCGCGCATCTTTGAGGTAATTCGCGATAAATTGATTATTAATTAACCCGATCCCTTTTAATGGTTCTTCTACCTCAGGAATAATTTCTTGCCAATTGTTTTGACTGGGATTATTAATATCGATCGCAATTACTCTTCTACGAGGTGCATCTAAATCAGTCTGAAACCAAAAGATAGAGCCATCATTATCAATAAAACTATAGTCTGCTTCAAATTCGCTAATTAATTCGGTAACTTTTGCTTCAGGCTCGTGTAAATCTTGATAAAAAACTAAATTTTTGGGGTCTGTGCCTCGCCAAACACTAATAATTAAATAGCGTCCATCTTCAGTTACATTTCCACTAAATCCCCATTCTTTTTGGTCAGGACGATGATAAATTAAAGTATCTTCTGATTGAGAAGCTCCCAAGCGATGATAATAGAGTTTTTGATAGTAATTAATATCTTCTAGTTTTGTTTGTTCATTGGGTTCGTCGTAGCGACTGTAAAAGAAACCTTGATTATCTTTTCGCCAGGATACTCCAGAAAACTTAATCCATTTAATAATATCTTCTGTGTCTTTGCCTGTTTCTACTTCTCTAACTTTATATTCAATCCAATCTGAACCAGCAGTAGATAAACCATAAGCCATTAACTTACCATCGTCACTAATAGATAAACCAGACAAAGCAACTGTGCCATCTTCAGATAAAGTATTTGGATCTAACAATATCTTTGGTTCATCATCCAAAGAGTCTAGAGTATAAAGAACACTTTGATTTTGCAGACCATCATTTTTAAAATAGAAATATCGATCGCCCCTCTTAAAAGGAATACCAAACTTTTCATAATCCCATAGTTGCGTAATTCTCTGTTTGATTTTGTCTCTACCAGGGATTTGCTCTAAATAGCCAAATGTCACTTCATTTTGTGCTGTAACCCAAGCTTTAGTTTCCTCCGAGTCAGGATTTTCCAGCCAGCGATAGGGGTCTTTTATTTCAATACCATGATAGCGATCGATTTGGTTATCTTGATGGGTGTGGGGATAAGTTAAGGATTGAGAAGACATAGCGAGCAAAATATTGAGCAATCTAATTCTATAGTTTAATAATCTTGCTCAGTTTTTTGAAAGTATAGAGAAAAATCTCTTGTTCATTGAACCAAAAATCATGAAAGAGAAGACCTATTTATCTAACATTATTTTTACTGAAAACGGAGAGATTGATATTATTCAACTCAATAACTTATATCGAATAATTGGATGGGATTTGCATAACCGTCGAACGGAAATTGAGACAGAGGAAATGATTAGAGTAAGTCATTACTATATATCAGCTTGTACTCAGAATAAGCAACTAGTAGGATTTGCAAGGGTATGTGGCGATCCTTATATTGCTCAAGTTTTAGATGTTATCACCCATCCAAATTATCGTCGTCAAGGTATTGCTACAAGATGCATGACAGGAGTTTTGGCTTATCTACAAAATTCTAACTATGTTTCTGTAACACTTACTGACGGTAGTGGGTTAAAAGATTTTTATCAACGTTTTGGTTTTCAAACTATTGATATAGAAACACCAACACGGGTATGGCGGAGAGGAACAGACAAAATAAAAATTAGCCAAGCTAACCAAGAATAAATGCCAACTAAATAGTAATCTAAGAGTATAGATATATTTTGTCTGTTCTGAATTAAATGTACGGGCGAACGGCCGTTCGCCCCTACCTTATGACTAACTTACCCCCTTTAAACACAGATACGATTTGGGCAATTCTCAAAGAAGAAATTGATGATGCTACTGTTAATCGTTTAGTGTGGCATTATTTGGGCTATCGCTATGACGAAGCTAACCAAAGTTGGGATACCAGTAATGTTGCTGAAGAATGGAGAGAAAAGTATCCTGAACCCCCAGATTTTATTGAGAATCGTCCGCCAACGGTTCAGCTTACTCGTTCTATTCCCAAAGAGAATAAACAATTATTAAAAGAAAAGTTGGGTTTTAAAGGTTATAAAATCGGTGAATTTGGTCCGAGACAAACTCGCCGGGCAACTGCTGCCAATTGGTTGCTAAATTATAGCAATACAAACTTAAGTTAAGACATATTCATAAATTCCTAGTTAGATGAGATGAGGGGGACAAGGGAGATGTGGGAAAAATTGCTTCCTATACTTCCTACATCTAACTCAGTTCATCAATTCAAACTTGGCAGAGTAATAGTTTGCTCCTTTACTCAGCTTTGCTATGGTGAAAATTGAGAATGGGAGATAACTTATATTTGAAATCAGTATAAGAGTGTATCACTCTTGGACTAGTTTGATTTCTTTAACTTCGATTTCTACTGCTTCTGGAGTTGGATCGTGGTCGTCTTCTTTATGCATTGACTCTAAGCTAACTATTCCATAAATTTCTATAGTCTCATCTGGAGAGTATTGAAAGTTTTCTTGAGCTATCTCTAAAGTAATTTTATCTTGACCATCTGTAAAGATATAATCATCTTCTCCTGCTTCTTGGTCAATGATCTGACCGCGAATTCTGACTTCCATATCGTCTTTAGGTTCGGCTAAGATTTCAGAAATACTAGTTAATTCAGTATCTGCTAAGACTGGGGGAATAAATATCAGACTACTAGCAGCTATTAAACAAGTGACAGAGGTTGTCAAAAAGTTTTGCATGAGTTTTGTACTTCAAATAAAATTAACTAATCATAACTCTCTTTGCCTTTCCCATTTCAGAAGAAAATCGAAAAAAGAGTAATTAGGGCTTGCTGAAAAAGTCATAATTCTCGGTGGCGATAGAGCTTAGGTGTTAGGTGGTAGGTATTAGGGGAATTTTAGTGCAAAAATAGCTCTCCAATAATTTTTAAAAGTGCAAGAGTTTTGAGCTTATAGATTTGAAATTAATCTTATTAAGCAGAAAAAAAGAAGGCAAAGTTAACTTTCACCTTCCTATAACCAATAAGTAGCTATCTATATAGTGTGGTTTCTAAGCATCATCAAGAGCAAGAATACCAGGTAATTCTTTACCTTCAAGTAACTCTAGACTTGCACCACCACCAGTAGAAATGTGACTCATTTTATCTGCCACACCTACTTTTTCTACCGCAGCTACAGAATCACCACCACCAATAATAGTGATAGCGTCCTGTTTACCTGCTAAAGTATTAGCGATCGCTTCTGTACCTACAGCAAATTTATCAAATTCAAACACACCCATAGGGCCATTCCAAATTACCGCTTTACAATCAGCTAAAGCATCTTGGAATACTTTGACAGAATCAGGACCAATATCTAAACCCATCCAACCATCGGGAATATCATTAATACTGACAGTTTTAGCATTAGCATCGGGAGCAAAGTTATCTGCTATAACTACATCGGTAGGTAATAACAATTCAACCCCTAATTCTTTAGCTTTGGCTTCTAAAGATTTGGCTAACTCTAATTTATCTTCTTCTACCAAAGATTTACCGACGCTTAAACCACGAGCTTTATAGAAAGTGAAAATCATACCACCGCCAATAAGCAGTTTGTCGCATTTTTCTAGTAAAGTTTCAATCACCCCAATTTTACTAGAAACTTTAGAACCACCAATAATGGCTGCTAGAGGACGCTGAGGATTATCTACGGCATTTTGTAGATAGTTTAATTCTTTCTCAATTAAATAACCAGCTACACTAGGTTTGAGGTAGTGAGTTACTCCCTCTGTAGAAGCATGAGCGCGGTGAGCAGTACCAAATGCTTCATTTACGTATAAATCCGCGTTAGAGGCTAACTGTTTAGCAAATTCGGGGTCATTTTTCTCTTCTTCAGCGTGGAAACGGAGATTTTCCAGTAATGCTACTTGACCATTTTCTAATTTATTGACAGTAGCAGTAACTTCATCCCCTACACAATCATCACATTTAATAACGTCTTGTCCGAGTAACTCGGATAGACGTTTAGCCACAGGAGTTAAACGTAATTTTTCTTTTACTTCTCCTTTGGGACGACCCATGTGGCTACAAAGAATAACTTTACCACCTTTGCCAATTAAATCTTTGATTGTTGGTAAGGCTGCCCGAATACGGGTATCATCAGTAATGCTTCCCCGATCGTCTAGCGGTACATTAAAATCTGCTCTAACTAAAACTTTTTTGCCTGCTACATCTGCTTCTGCTAAATTGGCTATCGTTTTTTTTGACACAGCTATTTTCCTCCTCTTGCGGTTGAGATGATTAAATTTATTAAATGAGCGTACCGCTACTGAAAATTAGATTTTCCCTGAAAAATTAAAACAAACTAAAATTAGGGACTAGCATTAATCTACCAAAGCTTTGCACACAAAGGAAGTATTATCTGCTATCAAAATATTTAAGGTTTGAGTTAGGGAATTTACTTATTATGTAAGAATTGCTAGACCTATATTGCAAATAGGAGTTCAGAAGTTGCAGAAGTTGCAGAAGTTCAGAATAACTCTCTCCCTTCATAAGCTGCGACAACCAAGGAAACTGCGACAATAGGAGCAGTAACTGCCCTGAGAATACGACGACCAAGAGAAACAGGCTGATAATCAAGATCGATCGCTTGCTCTATTTCTGCTTCTGTCCAACCACCCTCACACCCGATCGCTATTACAATTTCTGGATAATATTTATCTTGTAAGCAACTCCATAATGAAAGCGGATTACCACGGGCTACGCAAATATAACGAGCAGTTTCGCTCTTACTAACTGTACTAATTGCTTCTGTGAAACTGACAGGATTTAAGATGGCAGGAACAAATTGTCTTTCTGATTGTTCGGCTGCTTCTGTGGCAATTTTCCGCCAACGTTCCAACTTATGGGGACTAGGTTTGAGTAAAGTGCGATCGCTAATCGTCGGCATAAATGTACTCACTCCTAACTCTGTACAACTCCGTATCACTTGCTCAAAATTATTACCTTTAGGCAACGCAGCAATCAAAGTAATTGATACAGGTAACTCTGTAGCCATATCAATTGTTTCAATAATCTGGGCTGATTCACCTGTAATTTCGGCTAGCCAAGACTTTCCCTGACCATCCATTGCCACAAAGCGATCGCCATTTTGCATTCGTAGCACTCGCTTAAGATAATGCTGTTGTGCGGAAGTCAAAGTAATATGCCCTGATTGCCTTTGTTCGGGAGTTATAACTAAACGATAAACCAAATCTTGTAGAGAAAACTATTTGCCTTTATCAAGCTTATACCATATACAGAAAAAATATCTGCGTCGATCTGCATACTCTATAGCAATCAGAAATTGTATGTGAGAATGTAAATGACAAAGCGGTGCATACTCTGCAAGGGAATGCGCACTAAGAGAGAACCAGTGATATTATCCCGCTTGACGGGACAAAAGACATTAGCTAAAAGAACTAATACTCATGCAACTTCTAAATCGAACTGAATTACCTAAACCAGAAGAAAAAATTACTCTCTATGGTGTTACTTGGCAACAATACGACACTCTAGTTTCTATGTTTATGGATCAATTTCCTGGTTTGCGGATGACTTTTCTGGAAGGAACATTAGAGATTATGGGGACATCTTCAGAACACGAACGACTCAAAAAAATTATTGCTCGTCTACTAGAAATGTATGCTGTAGAACAAAGAATCACTCTCAACGGTTACGGTAATACAACATTTAGAAAAGAAGCAAAACAAAGAGGATTAGAGCCAGATGAATGTTATTGCTTAGGAAAATTAAGAGAAGTACCCGATATCGCGATCGAAATTGCTATAACTAGCGGTGGTATTGATAAGTTATCTGTTTATCAAGGATTGGGGGTAAAAGAAGTTTGGTTTTGGCAAAACAATCAGTTTATTTTATATCGTCTTAGAGAAGAAGAGTATGCAAAAATTGATCGCAGTGAATTTTTACCAGATTTAGATTTAGTTTTACTCAGTAAGTTTGTTAATTACGATGATCAAACCGAAGCTGTAATTGCTTATCGAGATTCCCTATCAAACTAATTTAGACTTGCTCCAGAAATAATGTTGTTAATTTTTGTATCATCAAAGAGTTAAGTAATTTTTTTGATTAAGTGCGATCGTGACTTTAGAACAACTGACTATAAATAATAGCTTTGAGAAATTAGACTGGACTTGGGGAGAACACCAAATTCGTTACACCATTATGGGAGAAGGAAAGCCACTATTACTAATTCATGGTTTTGGTGCTTCTCTTGGACATTGGAAAAAGAATATTCCTGTTTTGGCAGATCGAGGATATCGTGTTTTTGCCCTAGATTTATTAGGTTTTGGTGCTTCTGCTAAGCCAGCTATGGATTACACCCTCGAATTGTGGCAAGAGCAAATCAAAGATTTTTGGTCAGTGCATATTCAAGAACCAACAGTTTTTATTGGTAATTCTATTGGTGGGTTAATTAGCTTAATGTTAATGAGTAATTACCCTGAAATGACAGCAGGAGGTGTAATTATTAACTGTGCTGGAGGTTTAAATCATCGTCCTGACGAATTAAATTTGCCTCTGCGCTTAATTATGGGTGGATTTACCAAACTGGTTAGTTCCCCCATAACAGGTAAGTTTATATTTAACACTATTCGCCAAAAACAGCGTATTCGTAATACTCTGTACCAAGTTTATCGCGATCGCGCTGCGGTAACGGATGAACTAGTAGAAATGCTCTATACTCCTTCTTGCGATCCAGGCGCGCAACAAGTCTTTGCTTCGGTTTTAACTGCACCTGCAGGTTCAACTCCTCAAGATTTACTACCAAAGCGTAAACATCCTCTACTAGTTTTATGGGGTGCTGACGATCCTTGGACACCAATTAAAGGAGCAAAAATTTATCAAGATTTAGCAGCTAATAACTCTGATGTAGAATTTTATTCTATCCCTAATGCGGGACACTGTCCCCATGATGAAAAACCCGAAGTTATCAATCAGTATATTGGTAATTGGTTATCTACTATTTAATAGTCATTAGTATTAACTCTCATTCCCGCTAAAACTGATTTGGGAAAATACTAAATTATGAAACGAAGGGAAATTGGTAGCTATATCGTTACCTTCTTCTCTCGTTATCTCCACAGATTTTGCTGAATTACTTTTTGTACTCAGATAATCTAGCCTGGCTGCGGGAATTTCCAATAAATCCGCTATTTTTTTCTTAAGTGTATCAAGGTCTTCTAAGACAGCATAAATTCGCTCTTCATCATCATTGGCAACAGAGTAGTAAGAGTTTTCACTCTCAGCAAAACTCAACTTTAAATAGATGTAGACTAAAAATCGGAGTATTCCTTGTAACTTATCTAGACTATTATCATTACCTCTAAAAATCTTGCTAAAAATACCTTGATTATTATTACTTTTTTCTCGATCGGGAGGTAAAAACTTGAGTTCGATCGAACCTTGATCTAAAGTAGCAAAATATTGTGCATTTTGAATTCTGCTAAAAACATTTTGCATTAGTTCATAGTCATTATTATTGATTCCCAGAAAGAATATGTTATAGAGATAAATTCCTAACATATGTAAATAGTAAAGACAAGGATTAATATTTTGGTAATATATACACCTTTTTAATTCATTATTAATATTAGCTCTACTAGTAAATAGTGGTTCTAAATTTGTTTCAAGAATATCTGGATTGGGAATAGATTTTAAGGCTATTAATTGGTTTCTAGTATTGACTTCAATTACTTGAAATAATTTATTATGACTTTGGTTTGTTGGCTTAATAACAATCCAATCGTTTCTATTGATTTTATTACCATATTTATCAGAAAAATAATACTTAAATTGATACTTATTGCGATTATCAATAGAATTTTCACCTTCTAATTTTTCCAAAGTTATTTCTCGATGCATATTGGAAAATAATTTAGGTACATAGGGATTTCCTTGATAATTACGCATCATGATTTTAGTGAAAACCAGATCGCTTCTTAAATCATTTTGATAAGCTTGTCGACTTCTATAGACAACAAAATTAGTATCTAAAGTTCTAGACTGATCGGAACTATTTGGTTTTCTAATAATAATATTTTGAGGATGTATTTCAGCAAAGTAAAAACTAGAGGAATTTTCTAAATGAGTTTTAACTAGTTTAGTTAGCTGACTAAAATACCATACTCCTTGTTTGAGACGTCGATCGTATTTTTCTATAGGTATATCTTTAAGATTTTGAAGTGCATCGATAAATTTCTCTTCTCTTTCTGCTGGATAGGGGGGAACAATACCTTTGTAGAGTAAGTTATTAGTTCTCACTATTTTAAAAGGAGCATATTGTCCTTTACCATGACCATCATCTTTGTATAAACCAATGATTTGTTCTAATAAAACATCTGTTGGTTCTTCTTCATCCATTTTGCTAGAATCAAAAAAGGTCTTTTGCGTTTTATACAGTATACATTTCAAAATTAATTCTACAATTTGAATAGGAGCATATTCTGCCGATCTCTGATCTCTAAAAGGCTCGAATATTTTAGTTACCCCTGGTTCATTAGACTCAAAACTATAGACTTTTTCGTAATATTTTATGAGACTATCAACATCAGATTTTTCTGTATCATAATTACTATGAATACTCTCATAAAAACGTTCGGGAGATTCACCACAAGTCAATAAATTAAAAGCTACAGCACCTATACCAAATAAATCCGTTCTTTTTCCCTGAACCTTATAAAAATTAGCCTGAGTTTGTTTCGATGGTTTTAAAATACTTTTATCATTATTATGTAATTCCAGAGTAATTAAAACAGGAGCATTTTTTTGTTCAGATATTTCTACTGTTTGGATTCTATAAGATTTCTGCTTATTTTTACTAAATATTACATAGTCACCTTTTTCAATAATAGTGTCTCTAAATTTTGGATCTCTAATAATTAAAGTTCTCTCATAATCGTTAGCAATTTCTACATTGGCAACATCACGAAATTGCTTTTGTTCGGGAGAACGAAAATGGATTGTACCTAACGGTAACTGATCGTATTTTCCTAGTAGAGACTTGGGTTCTAATTGACTTGTTTCTAAAAATCCTAAATCCCCAATAGCACATCTGACATCTTGACCAAAAGACTTAATGAAAATATTGGCTGGCTTTAAATCAAGATGAAGATAATTTGCTTTATGTAAATAATTAAGACCTTGAGCAATATCTTGTAGGTAAGGAAGGATATTGGCTATACGTTGTTCAAAACTCAAACATCTTAACAGATCGTATCCATTAAGTTCATAAATTTTGCTTTTAAGAACTTTTCTATCCTTTTCTAGGGTAACTTCTTGATTAATTGTTTTGTTTGCTTCTAACTTAGAGTCAAATATTTTTTGCTCCAGATAATCATAGCGGACAATACCAGAAGATTGGATCGCATATTTATCAATTCCTGTCTCTAAAAGTTCCTCAAGAGTTTTTTCATATTTTTCCATGACCAGACAATATTCAGATAGTCTTTCAATGGCAATACGCTCTTTTAAGGTGTTGAAAGCTGGAGATTCTTTAAATTTTTTAGTGCCAGCTTCAGTAAGCACAACTCCAGGAATATCGTTAAAGCTACCTAAAGCTTTTCTAATATTTTTAGAAGAGGTTATTTCAGAATCAAAACGTTTTTCGATAATATCTTGGCTGACAGAACCATCATATTCATACAAGATCTTAATGGCATATTCTTTATCATCTTTATCATGAGCAAGATAGACAGAACCATAATTACCATTTCCTAATTCAATTGGTTCTTGATTGGCATCAAGAGTAAAGTAGTAAGTTTTTCCTTCGTTATAGGCTTCTGTTTGAAAAGAGTATTTAATATCTTTAGTTAAATTGTATTTTCGGGGAGAATTAATTTTCGGTTTTTTCTGCCTCTTAATTTGTAGTAAATTCAACCATTCTTCTATTGATTGAGGACGATCTTGAACGTCAATTGCCATTCCTCGTAAGATAGCATAATTAACTCGATCGCTAATCCTCGGATTATATTCTTGAGGAGGCTTTAAGATATCTTCTGGAGATCGATCCAAGGCATGAATAGGAGTTTCTGCTGTTAATAAAAAATAGAAAGTCGCAGCTAAAGAATAAACATCAGTAGCATGGCATATTTGTCTAGTCGATCCTCCACATTGTTCGGGAGAACTATATCCAGGTGTATATATTTTAATAGTGGTAGTAGATTGAAGATTGCCATTACTGAAGTGTTTTGCTGTACCAAAATCAATAACAATCACTCGATCGCTATCATGATTTAACATGATATTAGAAGGTTTGATATCACGATGAATAAATTCAGCTTCGTGATGCAAATAGTTCAAAGCTTGACCTATCTGATAAATGTATTTTAATGCTTCTGCTTCTGTCAAAGCTCCGTTTTCTCTTATATATCGATCGAGATCTTTTCCTTTTATGTATGGTAGAAAAAGACACCAACGATGATCGATCTTCTCAAAAAAATTGGCTTTAATTATATAAGGATTATTTATTCCTATTAGCTTGGTAAATTCTTTGATTAGTACATCTTCTGCATAAGTTTTAATCGAAGAATTAGTATTAATAGTTTTGATGGCAACTAGTTCACCTGAATCTCTAGCTTGAGCTAAATAAGTAACACCAAAGCCACCTTCGCCAAGAACACGTTTAATAATATAGTGGCCTCTTTCTGTTAAAATTTCTTTCTCTAAAGACCAGTTATTCATAGCGCAGTATTTAGTAACTAACTGTTGTTCTTTCTGTGTATTGTAAAATGCTTCATCTCTAGAGATTTGTTATTTTTGATTTTCTTTACAAAAAATTTATATATCTAAATTCTTTTTCAGTATATTCACTCAAGAATATACATATGTACTTATGTTTTTATTGAGCAATTACACGTATTTATCTTATCAAAAAAAGCAAAAGAGACTTTTGAGAGAGAACTATAGTTAGTATTACTTTAATAACAGCTAGATTTTGCTATCTATACTACTTTTTCTAACCAAATAATTACTTTCAGGTTCTTAGCTTTTAGTTTATATCTTAATAGATAGTTCAAATAGACAACAGCTTGACAGCAAAGGTAGTTCCTTCTCCTATTTGAGAACGAACAGAGATACTACCACCCATCCCTTCTACTAAAGTTTTGACGATCGATAGTCCTAATCCTGTACCACCAGAGCGATTACGAGCTTCGTCAACTCGATAAAAACGTTCAAAAATACGGTTTTGCTGTTGCAAGGGAATTCCCATACCGCGATCACATACTTGAATTATAGTCTGCTGTTGTTGCTGCTGGACTTTAATATTTATGGCTTGTTCTTCGTCAGAATATTTAACAGCATTATCAATTAAATTTAGTAATACTTGTTTAAGACGATTGGCATCTGCTTTAACTTGAACTAGCTGATGGGGAAGCTCAATGTTAATTTGATGGTTGCTATACTGTTTAGTCATTCCCACTACTTCTTCTATTAAGTCATTAAGAATAACCGACTCTAACTGAAAATGCATTCTGCCACTATCTGCCCTCGCTAAATCTAATAAATCCTGCAATAATTGAACAGTGCGATCGGCTTCTGAAGAAGCAGTAGTTAAGGCTTCTTTTTGAATTTCTGTTAAATTGTCACCACGGCGCAAAGTACTTTGCAAATAACCAGAAATAATAGTTAGAGGTGTTCTTAATTCATGAGATACATTGCTAAGTAATTCTCTTTGATGTTCCCAAGCTTCAGAAAGACGAACTAACATTTCATCAAAAGTGTCTGCTAATTCTCTCACTTCACTAGGAGCATTTTCTAAATGAATATGAGCCTCACTCAATTTATCGGCAGATACATTTTCTGTTAGTTGACTAATTCTTTTTAATGGTCTAATTAAATAGTTGATATAGTGCGCAATAGTCAAAGTCATCACCACAATCATAATGAAAGTAGCAATACTCAAACTACGCATCAAATTAAGAAACATCACTTGATCTTTAGTAATGTCTTGAGCAATAAATAAATCACCCAAATATTTATCATCTACTTTCAGAGGTGTGGCACACATCAGCCAGTAACTTCCATTTAAATCTCTTACTTGGGGAATGGGAGGAACATCTTTTAAGGGGAGTAAAATTTCTCCTATGCCGTCTTTTTCTAAGTCAGCAGCTAAAGCAGTTACTTGACCTGAATTAGTTTTTACCCAAAGTAATTTATCTGCACTGGCTAGATTGTCGATCGCTTTTTGGGTAGCTACGGGTAGAGTAGCCATTTCTGTATAAATTTTGACATCTTGAGGAAAACGCTCGGCAATATATTTAATATTTTCCTTGTGAGTAACTATTAGAATGTGTTGCATTCGCATACCAGTCCAGATAGCTAAACTTCCTAATCCAATAGCAGAAAAAAGAGCCATTCCTACTGTCAGACGAACTCTTAAAGAAGAAGAATCAAATTTGTTTCTCAATTTTTTTATATTTATTAATTTGTTTGCTCTTAATTTCATTAATTTAAAATTTAGAACAGATAGTATATATAAAACTTTACTTCTAGTATTACGAACAATCCTGAGAAGCTCATGATAAATAGATGGGAAAATGCCAGAATTATTTTAATAGAGTCAGCGTTACTCCGCCGTAAAAGCGATGCGACCCTGGCGAGGTTTCCTCGCCAAGGGAACGCGCATCAAGACACGACGGAGCGAAGGTCGGCGTTCCCTTGCGGATTAAAAATTCCGCGGGGTCCGACCTCTGCGCTGACTGGTGTTCCCCAGTAAAGTAACTATGATTTAGCTGGTAACTGCTATGGTACAAGCCCCAATTAAAATAACAACTCAAGAATTAGCTCAAACAGCGATCGATTTAATTCGTCAAGCTGATTGTGAATACGGAGATATACGTATTTGCACCTATCGTAACCAAAGTTTAACTGCTCGTGATCGCTCTTTAAATAATCTAGCAGACAATGTTAGTTCAGGTTTTGGAGTACGAGTACTTTTAGATGGGGCATGGGGTTTTGCTGCTTCTCATCGCCAGAATCTATCAGAAGTAAGGAGAATTGTTAATCTAGCAGTAGAAATTGCTAAGGGTAGTCGTCTAACTCAACAAGAACCAGTTAAGTTAGTTCCTGTTGCTGCTTATCAAGATAAGTATGTTACTCCTATTAAAATCGATCCTTTTTCTATTCCTATTGCTGAAAAAGCCGAATTATTACTTAACATTAACGAAAAACTACTCAGTTATAGCGATCGAGGATTAAAGAAAGCCTTTTCTTTTTTACGCTTTACTCAAGAAGATAAATTTTTCGCTTCTACAGAAGGTTCTCTCATCGAACAAACTATTTATCGTAGCTATCCTGGTTATGGCTGTACTGTAGTAGCTAATGGAGATGCTCAAGGTAGAAATTACGAGCGTCCGCCTTTAAATATCGGTTACGAACATATCGATAAAGAAGATTTATTAGGTAATATAGACCGAATAGCCCAAGAAGCGATCGAGAAAGTTCATGCCCCTGAACTTGATGGCGATTCTCGCACTACTCTAATCCTCAAACCTACTAACCTCTTTTTAACTATTCACGAATCTGTAGGACATCCCACCGAATTAGATAGAGTTTACGGCTACGAAGCCAATTTTGCTGGTACTAGCTTTGCTACTACAGATAAACTGAATAAACTCCAGTATGCTGCTCCTTGGGTTAATTTTGTTGCCGATCGTAATCAAACTAACGGGCGTAGCACAGTAGCTTACGATGATGAAGGAGTACCCGCTCAGAAGTGGTATGTCGTCAAAGATGGTATTCTCAATGATTATCTTACCGATCGCGAAACTGCCTATAGACTGGGACGAGAAACTAGTAATGGTAGTGCTTACGCAGATAGTTGGGCAAGTGTGCCGATGGTGCGTATTCCCAACTTAGGTTTAGAACCAGGCAAAAAAGGAGGTGAGCATACAGCTAGTTTAGCAGAAATGATCGAAAATACCGAAGATGGTATTTTAATCGATGGCATTGGTAGCTATTCGATCGATCAACAAAGGCGCAACTTTCAGTTTGGTGGAGATGCTTTCTGGAAAGTAAGCAAAGGTAAAATTGTTGGTATGCTCAAAAATGTTACTTACCATAGTATGACTACCGACTTTTGGAATAGTGTAGATGCGATCGCTCCTGAGTCGGAATGGAGGCAATGCGGTACGAATATGTGTGGTAAAGGCGAACCCATGCAACTAGCACAGATGACTCACGGTTGTGTCCCTGTCAGAGTAAGGGATATTCAAGTTGGTAAAACATCTTAATCGTTAATAAGATTTTTAGTAGAGGGGATTCGTGAGGTAGCGTGTTGGGCGGGTTCCCAAGGTAGCGCGTTGCGGTGAAGTACTTGCGGTGGGTGGGTTCCCCGACTTGAGCAAAGTACTGAACCCGAAGGGGGGTTCCCCCCGTTATAGCGACTACCGCCGACTTGAAGCGACTACCGAACCCAAAGGGCGAATCGCCCCTACTAATTTTTCAACCATTCTTCTTTGGTAATGCCTAATTTATTTTCCTCTACCCATTGACCCTTTTTCATAAAGCCTTGGGGTATATACTCTATAAATGTCATACCAACTTTTTTTAAAACTTTTTCACTTTTGTGATTCCATAGTACATAACAAGATTCAATTTTTTCTGCTCCCAATACCTCAAAACCCAGTCTAAGAATGGCTCGAACCGATTCTGTCATATAGCCTTTTCCTTGTTCTTGGGGATGCAGCCAAAATCCTGTAGTCCATGCTCGATCGGAGTCTTTCCTGATGCTAATTCCGCCTAGTGCCTTGTTGTTTTCTTTCAAGTAAATAATAAATGAGTAGCTCTTTCCTTCATTCCATGTTTTAGTTACTCTCTCTTCATAGCCTTCTATCAATTCAGCTTCATTCTCTGGCGCATCCCATAAAAGTCCATCATTAAATCCTTTATATCTGGTTGCTGAGAAAATAAAAGGAATATCCTCTTTTTTGAGTTGTCTCAGCTTGCATCTGTCAGTTTCGAGAATTATATCTGGAGATAAGACCATATCCTTGTGATTCTTAATAACAAAAGACATTGAGAGTATCAAACTACAGCAACTATAAATAATCTTCGGAAAGGAAATAAAGTTTGACCGTTAGCTTTTACAGGGTAAGCTTTACGCAAGCGTTTGCTATATTCAGACAGAAATATTGCTTGCTCTTCATTGTCTAGAGTGTTCAGAATAGGTCTAAGACCAGTTCCCCTTACCCACTCTAATACGGGATCTTCTCCTTCAAGGATCTGTAGATATTCAGTTTCCCAGATATCGATTTGAGTAGCTTGTTCAGAGAGAAAATCGTAGTATGATTCTTTATCTTCAACCCACTTACGAGCAATGGCGTTTCTCAATTCTTCAGTCCCTATGGGTGCGCCATTGATACCTCCATTTGCCAGGGTTTCTCTCATTAGGCGATGAGAAGGCATTCCCCAACTCAGAGGCATTTGCACAGCTAGACAGCCTCCTTTGTTTAGCATTTCCAGTAATTTAGGAAATACTTGGTTGTGTTGGTTTAACCATTGAAGGGTTGAGTTTGAATAAATTAGATCTATTGGTTCATTGACAGACCAATTGCCAATGTCCTCCTTAACCCACTTAACTTTACTTGTTTCAGTGGCAGCTTTTTTCAACATCTCATCAGAGTTATCGAGTCCGTATACTGTAGCAGATGTCCAACGTTCAGATATTATTCTGGTTATATTACCCGAACCACAACCTAAATCGTAAATCACTTTAGGGGAGCTTATCTTTACTCGCTCTAAGAGTTCCAAAGCTGGTCTAATTCTATGATTTGAAAATTTTAAATACTGTTCTGGATTCCAAACAGTACCAGCAAATGTACCTTGATGAAATTGTTCTGACATATTAATTCCAACAATTAGCGATTAGCCATTAGCAAAATAACACTATATCTATTTCCCAGGAATTAATCCCCGCCTACCTTCCAAGATAGATAATTTCAGGAAATTATGTAAATGTTCTATGTATTCGTTATCAGCTAAGACTTCTAGTTGTTCGATCGCTTTAGTTAGAGGAATATAGTCATTATAAAGAAGACGAAAAGCTTTTTTTAACTTTTTAAAATCTGTGGGTGTAAAACCTCTTCTTTTCAGTCCAACTAAATTGAGCGATCGCACTTTAGCTGGATTTCCCTCGACTAACATATAGGGTGGTACATCGCGACTGATCCTACTCATTCCTCCCACCATTGCCATCCGTCCAATATGGACAAATTGGTGAATACCCAGAACACCACTTATTACTGCCATCGATTCTATCTTGACATGACCAGCCATAGCCACATTGTTAGCAATAATTACTTCGTTTTCGATAACACAATTATGACCCACATGGGTGTAAGCCATAAGCAGATTATCATTGCCGATAATTGTTGCTTCTCCTTCTTCTGTGGCTCGATTAATAGTAACGTATTCTCGGATACGATTGCGATCGCCAATTTTGACCCAACTAGCTGCCCCTTTATATTTTAAGTCTTGAGGCTCTAAGCCAATAGCTGCCCCAGGAAAAATCGAGTTATTTTCCCCAATTTCTGTTAATCCTTCAATGACAACATGAGAGCCTATAGTTGTATATGCACCTATTTTAACTCCTGCGGAAATGACGGCATAAGGGTCTACCCGAACTGTGGGATGAAGTTCGGCATCTGGGTGAATGACAGCAGTAGGATGAATTAAAACACTCAAAAGGATATCTCCAAGGGGCTGCGGTTTTTAAGTAAGAAGTCTCCGAATAAAGAAGTTAGTAGAGTTCAGAATAATGTTTGAGTTAAATTCTAATGACTATAGAAGTTTAAAGTTTTGTATTTAAAACCAGTTTAACTACTAGTTCTTTCTGAACTTCTGTAACTCCTGACTCCTGAACTACTTTTTATTAAGAAAAATTACAGCTTACAGCTTACAGGAGAGGATGCTAATCAATCAAGGAAAATAACATTTCTCCCTGTACAGCTAATTGACCATCTACCTCTCCTTTGCCCTGCATTTTCGCGATTCGATTGCGTTTTAAAGATAAAAGTTCAACAGTCATAATTAATTGATCTCCAGGAACTACAGGACGGCGGAAACGGACTTTATCAATTCCCGCAAAAGCAAAAAATTTACCTTTCATGCCTGGTAATTGAATTAACACAACTCCACCTACTTGTGCCATAGCTTCCACCATTAATACTCCAGGCATCAGAGGACGATTGGGAATATGTCCTGGGAAATAAGGTTCATTAAAGGTGACATTTTTTAACCCTACAGCTTTTTCTCCTGGTGTAAATTCCAGAATTCTATCTACCAGGGCAAAGGGATAGCGATGGGGCAATATTTGCTGAATTTCTTCAACGGTCAAAGTTTGTTTGCTAGAAGCTTGTTCTTGGTTTTCGATATTAGTTGTTTCAGTAGAATCGGTAACAGTTGACATTTTAAATATTAGACTTTGGGTAATAAGTTGATTATGGGCATTGGGGGAAGGGATGGCAAGATTTTCTCTTCAGATCAACAGCTACAAGCTAGTTAGCTTGGCTAATTCTTGCGCCAGTTGGATATGTAGTTTATGACTGGCTTTGTATGCGACAAAATGAGCTTGAGGCAATTTGCCCAGTAAACTAATATCCCCCACTAAGTCTAATAGTTTATGACGGGCTGGTTCGTTAGTAAATCTTAAGGGTGGATTTAACCAACCTTCTTGACTACAAACCAGAGCGTTATCTAGGCTCCCACCTTTGATCAAACCTGCTTTCTGTAAATGTTCTATCTGTTCTGCTAAACCAAAAGTACGGGCAGGAGCGATCGCTTCGGCAAAATTCCCTTCTTTTATACTCCAACTATGCCATTGATTGCCAATAGCTTGATAAGGAAAGTCAATACCATAGGTAAAACGAGTCTCAGGGGCTGGTAGGGCAGCAACAAAGGCATCTTCTTGGTGTATCCAGATGGGGGAGGTAGGAGAGATGGGGGAGGTAGGGGAGATGGGGAAGATGCCTACAGAAGCGATCGCTTCTGTCCATATTTTTGCCGATCCATCTAGTAGAGGTACTTCTGCACCATCAATTTCGATCTGGGCATTATCTACACCACTAGCAGCTAAGGCAGCAAGTAAATGTTCTACAGTTCTTACTTTGGCTTCCCCTTGTGCTAACTCTGTGGATAAAGTTGTTTGACTTACCGCTTCTATGGAAGCTGGAATAATTGGTCGATCGGGTAAATCTACTCTAACAAAATACCTACCTGCATCTGGCTTAGCTGGCATTACCCTAACTGTAGTAATCACACCAGAGTGTAATCCTACTCCCGATAACTCAAAAACATCTTTAATAGTATTGTTCATCTACTTAACTGCTCACTGTTAACCGATCGCTGTTAACTGTTAAAACCTTTCTCCAATGCCAAAATGAATTCGACTATCTCCTTCATCATTAATGGCATAATCTACTCGAATTGGGCCCAGAGGAGACTGAACTCTGACCCCAAGACCATAGCCAAAGCCATTCCCTGGTAAATCTCTTTCTACAGAGGGACTGCCTGGAACATTATCATCAGAACCAAGAGTAGTACCATAATCAAAAAAGAGTGCTCCACCAACTACAGAAAAAATAGGAAAGCGATATTCTGCTGTAGCTTGTAAAAAGCTTCGTCCACTACCGACTTCTCCGTCAGGAAAACCGCGAACTGAGTTACTACCCCCCAAAACAAAGGCTTCATAAGGAGGTAAATCTCCCAGAACCGTTCCTGCTTGGACATTAAACGCTAGGGCTTGAGGCCCATCGCTAAAGTTAATTATTTGAGCAGGAATATAGTAGCTGTAACTACCTCGTAAACGATTGAATAGGATACTACCAGAACCAATGGGAACAGTTTGGTCTACACTTAATCTTAATAAAGAACCTTGAGTTGGTTGCCTAGGATTATTCCGTCGATCGCGAGTTGCTCCGAAACGGAAGATAAAGAGATCATCTTTCCCACTATCACTGAAAGCCAAATTTTCTCCACCATCTTCATCTATCCGAGAAATAGGAGATAGATCGCCATCACTATTGTTTATTTGAACCCGTTGATACTGAAATCCTGAGGATAAAGTCCATTTTGGTCGAGAAAAGGGATCGTCAGCTAGGGGACGAGAAAAATTTATTCCTCCTCCTGTTCTGACTACACGAGGACTATCATTACCATCTTCTGTTCTAATATCTTCATCATCCCCATCAAATACGAGGGAGATTGAACGACGGCGGAAACCATTAACGGTATAAGAAGTACGATTGGGATCGCCAGCAATCCAAGGGTCGGTAAAGCTAATATCAAATAATAACTCTCTTTCCCCCAATTGAAATTCTGCTCCGAGAGTTTGGTTATTTCCCCCTAGATTTTGCTGTTGATAACTAACAGTACCAAATAAGCCACTAGAAGAACTGATCCCAGCACCAGCAGCGATCGAACCAGTACTACCTTCTACTAAATCTACATTGACTATTACTTTACTAGGATCGGTACCTGGACTAAAAGAGAAACGAGCATCTTCAAAAATACCTAAACCAAAAACTCGCTGTAAATCTCTCCGTGCAGTATCTTGCTTAAAAACATCTCCTGGTTTTAATTGAATTTCTCTAGTGACGATAAAATCGCGGGTATTTCCTTCGGCGGGTTCATTTTCTTCATCGAAAAACCGCACATTAATATCTTCAATTACTCCTTCTGCTACCACTAAAGTTACAGTTCCATCACCAGATACTCTGGGAGAACCAACAACCTGGGCTAGTTCATAACCATTGTCAGAGTACCACTGGTTTAATTGTTGTATTCCATCTTGTAACTCTCTTAGATTAAGAATTTCTCCATAGCCATCGCTAAAAGTTTCTTCTATTACTTCTGGTGGTAAAACTCGGCTTTCTGCATCAGCAGGTACTGTTTCTACGGCTACTTGATTCAGAATGGGATTAGGTTCAACTAAAAAAGTGATTCGCACCCCTAAAGGTGTATCTGACGGTGTTACCTGAACGTCTTGAAAAAATCCTGTAGCGTAGATGGCATTAACATCTTCTTGTAGTTGAGAACGAGTAGTAGTTCTGCCTGGTTCAGTCTCGATGGTATTGTAGACAAGATCGATTATTTCTGCATCTGCACCGACTACATTTACTTCTGCTACCAATACACGAGGTTCTGCTGGTGGTTGTGATTCAGGTGGATTAGCTCTAGATGGTTCTTCTGTCGGTTCTGAAGTAGGATTCTCTGGTGATTGGGCTTGAGTTATTAACTCTTTCTGAGGAAAAATGGGTTCTAGGGTAAATTTGGATTTTTCTGCCTTTAGCTGCTCTAAAGTTAGTTGTTGGTTCAAAGTCAGAATCTGCTTTGTATCTGTAGAGCTATTAGAACCAGAAGATAAGCTAACAGTGTGTGCTTTAGCTATCATTGGCATTCCTAGAGTAGATAACGTTATTACCAAACGTAATAAAGTAGGGGACAAACGTACTTTTTTTTGTTGCTTTAACACTTCCACACACCCAATAAAAAATAATGTAAGAGTTTTTTTGCTTGCTAGCGATCGATTTTAACTCTAGAACTGTTCAAAAAATATAAACTAGGGAATACAGACCATTTTGCGGTGCAGATGTTCCTCCTCTAATTAGTAATACTCAATGTGTTTTTACTCGGCACCTCTGTACGGACAGTTATTGAACTGCCTCTTATAGCTACGACAATTCTTTAACCTTCCCTAAAACCCTAGCTTGTACTTCTTGATAGGCTGATTCTACTTGTCCTAAATCTTTACGAAAACGGTCTTTATCCATCACTCTCGCTTGCGGGTCTGTTTCTGTCTGATCCCACAACCGACAAGTGTCAGGACTAATTTCATCAGCTAATAAAATTTGCCCTTGATTATCTAAACCAAATTCTAATTTAAAATCGACTAAGGTAATTTGACAACTAGTAAAAAAATCTTGGAGGTGTTGATTAATTTTCTTAGCCATCTCTTCGATGACGGCTAATTGTGCTTGACTAATTATATCTAGTAAAAACAAGCGATCGCGAGTTAATAAAGGGTCTCCTAATTCGTCATTTTTCAGGTAATATTCCACCAAAGAGGATGGTAATATTGTTCCTTCCCTCATGCCAGTTTGTCGGCAAAGACTTCCTGCTGCAATATTTCTGACGACTACTTCAAGGGGAATAATCTCAACTGTCTTGACTCGCATCTGATTAGGCGCAGGACAGTCAATATAGTGAGTAGGAATACCTAAAGATTCTAACCATTGAAATAAAGCTGCTGAGACAGTACAGTTTATTTCCCCCTTTCCTTGTATTTGACCTCGCTTCTGGGCATTAAATGCTGTAGCATCATCTTTATAACAAGTAAGTAAAACTTTTGGATCATCTGTCGAATAAAGGATTTTGGCTTTTCCTTCGTAAAGTTTTTCTGTATGTAGCATAATTTAGGTGGGAATCAAAATTTGGGAAAGATAAAATAAGGAAGAAAAGTTAATTGTTTAACACTTTTACCTTTAGAAGTTTTAAGCTACAAGCCCTTCGGGTTCAACACTTATTGCTCCGTCCTACACGCCGAGAAAACCTCAGCGTGGGCGGTGCGCTCTGCTCAAGCGGGGTTCCCCCCTTCTCAGGCAAAAGCTTTGGTCAACTGTTAAGGTAGATATAATTTGAGCCAGAAAAATTTCTTTTTCTGGTATAAATCAAAATCATACAATTATTTAGTACTATCGAATAGCATTGATATTATGCCTATTAAATACTAAAGATAAAAAATTTTTGAACAATAAATCTCTATTAGAAAGCAATCTATGAACTCCAATCAAGATGAATATAATTTTCTCCATCCTCATTATCCTTATCGGGGTAAAGTCAAACCAGAAAATCTAGTATTCAATGCAAATTTACAAGAGTTTGCCCAAAAGGTGAGCTATATTTGCAATCTGGAGACGGGCGGTAAAATACCCCCTGAAGATGCTTACAAGCAGATTAAATCTTTATGGAAAGAAGTCAAGCGCAGCAAGAAAAAACTAGGAATTGGCAAAGAGCCTTTAGAAGAGAATAAAGAATAGGGAGTAGGTAGAGACAAGGCATGCCTTGTCTTTACTAGAAAGTAGGAAGTAGCGAGTATTCAGCTTTAGTGTATAAATACTAGTAACTGATAACTAATAACTAAAATGTCTCGTTCTAAAGCTTTACAATACTATATCACTGCTCGTTTGTTATTAGCTCCCTTAATGTTGTGGACAATCACCACAGTAGTATTTTTACTATTAAGAGCTACACCAGGAGATCCCGCCGATGCTATTTTGGGAATTCGCGCTCCTGAAGCTGCTAAAGTCGCACTTAGAGAACAGTTGGGTTTGAACGATCCTCTTTGGTTACAATATTTTAATTATCTAAAAGATTTACTTCATTTCGATTTAGGTAGTTCCCTTACTAGTCGTGGTTTACCTGTGTGGGATGTAATTCAGCAATATTTCCCGGCAACGGTAGAATTGTCGTTTTTTAGTATGGCAGTAGCCGTAGTTATTGGTGTTAGCGTCGGTATTGTTTCTGCTTCTTTGCCTGGCACTTGGTTTGATGTAGGGGGAAGACTATTTGGTATTATCACTTATTCTCTACCCCTATTTTGGGTAGGTATGGTCTTGCAGTTAATTTTTTCTGTGCAGCTAGGTTGGTTTCCCTTGGGTACTCGTTTTCCCATTAGTGCTTCTCCACCTCCTAGTTTGACTGGCTTGTACACCCTTGATAGTCTACTAACAGGTAATTTCGGTTTATTTTTTACGGCTTTGTATTATCTTGCTCTGCCTAGTACTACTTTAGGTATTCTGCTGAGTGGTATTTTTGAGCGAATTGTTCGGGTTAATCTCAAGCAAACTTTACAAGCAGACTATGTAGAGGCAGCTAGAGCCAGAGGAATTCCTGAAAAAACGATTATTATCTCTCATGCTTTCAAAAATGCCCTGATACCAGTAATTACGGTTTTAGGATTAACTTTTGCTGCCTTATTAGGTGGTGCAGTATTAACAGAAGTTACTTTTTCTTGGCCTGGACTAGGTAATCGTTTGTACGAGGCTATTTCTTTGCGAGATTATCCAACCGTACAGGGAATTATGGTCTTTTTTGGCATAATTGTAACGATCGCCAGTATCTTAATTGATTTAATTAATGCCTATATCGATCCCCGTATTCGTTATTGATGATTTATTGAGATTTTCTGTAATGATTTGTAAAAATATTTTAGCTTTTCTCCATCTCTTCTACTGACTTAGGTACACCTGCCGTCAGGATATCATGTCCATCCTCAGTAACTAAAACATCATCTTCGATCCGAATACCGATACCTTTCCAATGATCGGGAATCTCTGGTTGTCCCTCAGCAGGTTGAATATGGGGAGAAATGTAAATTCCTGGTTCTACGGTTACTATATGACCTGGTTGTAGAATTTGCCAAGTTTCTTCATTATGCTTATACACCCCAACATCATGAACATCCAAGCCTAACCAATGTCCAGTACGGTGCATATAAAAAGGTTTATATTTTTCTTCTTTAATTATTTCCTCTAAATCCCCTTTAAGTAATCCTAAATCGATTAATCCTTGTACTAAAACACATACTGCCATATCATGAAACTCATTGTAGGGTTTTCCTGGCTGTACTTCTTCGATCGCTTTTAGTTGAGCTTCTAAAACTAATTCATACAAGATTTTTTGCTCAGAGGTAAATTTACCACCGACAGGAAATGTGCGGGTAATATCGCCGTTATAATAGCCATAGGAACAACCAGCATCAATGAGTAATAATTCATTATCTTCCATAGCGCGATCGTTCTCGATGTAGTGAAGAACACAAGCATTAGCACCAGAAGCTACGATGGAAGGATAGGCAGGTCCCATACCCCCCTCTTGACGGAATGTATGCTCAATTTCTGCTTGTACCTGATATTCATATACTCCAGGTTGGGCAAACTCAAAAGCACGGTTATGAGCTAAAGCAGATATTTCTGTTGCTTTTCGCATCATGGCTATTTCTGCGGGACTTTTCAGCAACCGCATAGGAAAAGTAATTGGTCTAGTATCTTCTATAGCTAAAGGAACAGTGCCCCTTTTTTGGTATCCTGCCATTAATCCTTGCCAATGAGATATAATCAGATTATTAAAATGGCGATCGCGTCCTAAATGATAATAAATGCGATCGGCATTCATTAAATACTGGGGTAGTTTTTCATCTAACTCTTCTATAGAATAAGCTTCATCTGCACCATAGATTTCTTTAGCTGCATCTACCCCACAACGATAACCAGTCCAAGTTTCTTTTTTGGGGTCTTTTGGTTGTACAAACAAGACATAACGATGTTCTTCATGATGGGGAGCAAATACTGCCACGGCTTCTGGTTCGTTAAATCCCGTTAGATAATAAAAATCACTATCTTGACGATATACATACTCTACATCGTTGTGCATGACTGCCATAGGTGCGCTGCGAAAAATAGCCGTCCCATTCCCAACTTTTGTCATTAACTGTTCTCGGCGTTGCTGATACTCTCTTTTGTCAATTCCCATCGGTTTGTGTTGGTTAGTATTTCTGTTTATTATGACTTCTTTCTCAGTTTGTTTAAGACTTATACAAGAAGACTATTGTATTCTTATAATCTGAGTGAGTTTATTTTCTTTCTATCTTATATTCGTTGATCCATGAAATATTTTCTTCGACTGGGTATCTTTCTGTTACTGTCAATTCTGTTATTGTTGCCATTACCTGTACAAGCAGCAAGTTCATCTTCTGTGACACCATCTACTTTTAGCGAAGAGGATTTAAAAAATGGAGATTTTGCCAATAAAGAGCTAACTTTTGTAGATTTCGCCAAAGTTAATCTAGAATCGGCTAATTTTAGTAACTCTGACTTAAGAGGTGCTGTTTTTAATGGCTCTAATTTGACTAACGCTAACCTAAAAGGCGCAGATTTCAGTTATGGCTTTGCTTATCTAACTACCTTTGATGGTGCAGATTTAAGCGATGCTATTTTTCAAGAAGCAATTTTATCTTTTTCTACGTTTAAAGGGGTAAAAGCTACTGGTGCTGATTTCAGTTTAGCTGTTTTAACCAAATTACAATTAAAACAACTCTGTGCCAATGCTTCAGGTACTAATTCTAAAACTGGAGTAGATACTCGCGAATCTTTAGGGTGTCCTTAGCAATAATCAGGGGACTAGCTTTTATAAGCTGCCCCTAAATATAGCTCTCCTACTTTAGGATCGTTTAATAACTCTTCTCCTGTGCCACAATAGCGATCGCGACCATTTTCTAAAACATAGCCTCTATGTGCCATCATGAGTGCTTTTTTGGCATTTTGTTCTACTAAAACGATCGCTTTACCTGTTTGATTAATAGCTTTAATTTGTTCAAAAACACTATTAACTAAAATAGGCGATAAAGCTGCTGAAGGTTCATCAAGTAAAAGCAGATCGGGATCGAGCATTAAAGCTCTCCCCATCGCTAACATTTGTCTTTCTCCTCCAGATAGAGTACCTGCTCTTTGACGGCGACGTTCTGCCAACCTGGGAAACATAGAAAACACTGAATCTTTCAAACTTTTGATCGAACCTTGACGAATAAATGCCCCCATTTCTAAGTTTTCTTCTACAGAAAGAGATGGGAAAACATTAGAAATTTGGGGAACATAACACATGCCCTGGCGAACAATTTGATTGGATTTTAATTTAGTAATATCTTTTCCTTTGAAAAGAATTGTTCCTTGATTGGGGGTTAAGAGTCCAAAAATAGTTTTTGCCAGAGTAGACTTTCCTGCACCATTGGGCCCAATGACTGCTACTATTTCTCCCTCGGCAATAGAAAAATTAATTCCTTGCAGAATATTCAAATCTTCTATATAACCAGCATAAACATTTTCAATTTCTAAAAGATTATTGGTCATTATCTAACCCGTTTAAATATAAAGTTTCCGTAAAGTTATTATTTTTATTTGGTAAACTGAGTAGCTATTGGTCGGCAAACCCGAGCAAAAATACCTTGTTAATCACAGCTTTACCTTAACTAAATATAAGACTTGAAGCTCAAAATAGGAATCTAGCCCACCCGCGTATTATCCCTTGCTACTTTTGAGATACAAAATGTAAAAAAACAGTATAGGATTTACCCAATACTTATAAAATAAAAATGCAAGGGAGATTTTACATAAGGATTATATTATGAATTTTAAAAGCCTATCACCAATTTGCGCTGGGGTTGTTCTTGCTATGAGTGCCATCCCTGCGGTTGCTGAATCTAACATATCTTCCCATCGTACTATTTTCTGTGAGAATAGTAATGGTACGCTAACCACCATGGCAAGAACAGTGGAAGGAGAAAGTCTTCCTATTTTTCATTGGCAGTCTGAAAGCTTACCTAAATCTTCTAATCTCCAACAACTATGTAATAATGTATCTATTAAGTTAGATAAATATCTTGCTCAAGGCTCTACATTATCTTCCTTTGGTAGTTATGAACAGGTAGGATTACCAACAGTTTGTGCAGAAACTCAACCAGGTAATTGTAGTCTAGTCTTGTTTACTTTAGCTCCTACAGATAATCCAATTAATCAAAGTAATAGGGTACTCGAAGATATTTTAGACGATAACTTAAAACAAAAAAGACAAGTATCTAATATTAGAGGAGTGCAGGCTTATGCCTTTAATATTACTGGAGCAGAATTTTTTAAATTATTGCTGAGGGCATTCTAAATAGTAAATTGCCATAAGCAAGAGAAGTATCTATTACTATTAGTAGAAATTAATGGTCTATTGACCTAAATTCTGTTCTTGTCTAAGCTTGAGATCTATTTCCTCTAACATTTTGATTGTGGGTTGGTAGTTTTGTTCAATGCTCAAAGAGATTTCGCAATTAGTTTTAGCATCCTGATATTGCTTCAATTCATACAATGCTCTGCATTTTTGTGTCCACGCTAAAAAATAGTCTGGTTGAAGTCCAAGAACTTCCTGAGTGGCATCAATTGCTTCTTCATATCTACCCATTTTGATCAACACTTGACCTTTGTTATAAAAGGCGCGAGAAGACTGATTATCATCAGCAGCAACTTCTATGGCTTGATTATATTCTTTTAAAGCGTCTTCATACTGCTTTAAACGCTCACGAGCTAGTCCTCGGCAATTCCAAGCCTCAGCAAATTCTGGTTCATGATAAGTAGCTTGAGCGCAAGAAGAAAATTTATCTACATATTTTTTTAACTGCCCTAAAGCATAGCCTCGATTAGTCCAGGCTAGAGCAAAATCAGGTTGAATGTCGACCGCTCGATCGAAAGCCTCAAATGCTTCTTCATACTTATTTTCATGGAGAAATTGATTCCCACTATTGTAGTGATTGATAGCACGAAGCACATTGATAACTCTGGGACCAAGAAGAGCTATTATTGACAGCAGAGAAACGATCGTAGCCCAGAGTAGACTTTTAGAAGAAAAGGGTTGAACAGAAGGTTGATTTTTGGGACTTGGCTGTTGATTGAATCTCTGATTGGGTTTTTGCTTGAGTTTTTTTAGGTCTGAAAGAACTTCATTAATATTTTGATAGCGTTCCCGAAAATCATTTCTGACCATTTTGTCAATAATATCTGCCAAACCAAGATTGCAATTGCGAATACGATCGCGCCAGCAAATTTCTCCTGTTTGTCGATCTCGTGGTAGCTGATCTGGGTGAAAGCCAGTCATAGCTTGTATAACAGTCATACCCACAGCATAAATATCACTATTTAAACGCGGATCTCCTCTTTGCTGTTCAGCAGACATATAACCAGGAGTACCGATGGCAACAGTTAATAAATTACCTCTACCTTCTGTCAGAGTCATATTGCTTATTTCTTTAACTGCACCAAAATCAATTAGGACAATTTTGCCATCTGTAACCCGTCTAATCAGGTTAGAAGGTTTAATATCTCGATGAATAACCTGATTCTGATGAACAAAGGCTAAAATTTCGAGAATTTCTTCTAGAAAAGCCATAGCCTGCTTTCCCTGCCAAAGATTACTGGGAACTATTTCTACCTGAGCAAGATCCTTTCCCTCAATAAATTCCTGCACTAGATAAAACTGCTTTTCTACTTCTAAATGAGCTAGTAGACGAGGAATTTGCGGATGATTACCTAGCTTGTAAAGAACTCTGGCTTCATTATCAAATAATCTTCTTGCCGTTTCTAAAATAAATTTTTCGTTTGATTGAGGCTGAAGTTTTTTGACAACACAGCGAGGATTGTTAGGAAGTTGATTATCTCTTGCCACATAAGTTTCACAAAAGCCTGTTTTTCTCAAGCAATCGATGACTTGGTAGCGTCCTCCTATAAGCTCATCAGACATGGGTTTCGGGAGTTAAATATTTAAGATTTAAATAAGTATTATAGATAGATAACCTTGGTATTATTGCTATTTACTCTTATAGCACAACTATTATAAAGGACTTCTTGAATAGATCTTACTATTATAGATAGACCATAGGACTCTAAAGTTAAAGTTAATCTTCATTAGAGATTAAGTTAACTAAAGGTTGGGTAATCCAACTAAATCCTACTGTTAGTTGATGTTTTAAAGTAGGTAAGCGATATAAATAGATCAGACGACGGGCAATATAAGCGATCGAGCCATCTAATTTCATTCCCAAACCAGCAAGAGTAGCATTATCTACACCCAAAGTCATCATTTCTCCTAAAGGCTGATAGCGAAATGGGAGTAAAGGTCTGTGAGTAAAAGAAGCCCATAAGTTCCAGGCGCAATAATCTGACTGTTGAAAAGCTACTTGAGCAGTTGCTGGTACTTTTTGTCCTGTAGCATCGCGGTTATCAGCTACGTCTCCGAGAGCATAAATATCTTCTTGCTGATTTACTTGAAGAGTTGGTTGCGTGATTAATAGTCCCTCTTCATTGTGTTCTAAAGGTAGTTGCGTAATTAATTCTGAAACTTGATTGCCTACCGTCCACAAAATTATATCTACAGGGATAGTATCAACTTTTCCTTTATAGACTAAAGAAATAGTATCTGCTTCAACTTGTTCGACTTCTGTCTCTAAATCGAGCCATACTCGACTTTGTTCTAGAGCTTTAGTGGCTGCTTCACGGTTAAATTCTGGTGAGTCTTTCAGAATTTTATCGCCTCGATCGATAAGCCGAATTCTCCCTTTTTCTCCTAAGCGATCGGCTAATTTACACGCTAATTCGACACCACTATAACCACCGCCTACAATAGCAACACGAATTTTATCTTGCTCTGCCTCTTCCAATAATCTTAATTTTTCTTCTAAACGATAAGCATCTTGAAGATTACGGAAAGGGATAGCATAATCGATCGCCCCTGGAACATTAGTTAAGGGTGTTTTACCCCCCAGAGCAATCACTAATTTGTCATAACTAAGCTGTCTAGAATCTGCTAGCTTGATGTGTTTATCATTAATATCGATTCCTTTCACCTCTTCTTGGTAGAATACGATATCGGTATTTGCCAAAATTTCAGCAAAAGGTGGGGCAATTTCCCAAGTTTGCATTTCTCCGGTAATTAATTCATACAATAAGGGAGAAAATAAAAAGCGATCGCTCTTATCTATTAAAATTATTTCTGGTTTTTGGTCTTGTTGCCAAGGTAGCTCACTCAGACGTAGAGCAGTGTATAAACCCCCAAATCCACCACCAATGATACAGATACGCTTTTGTTGATTAGTCATAAACAATGCCAGTCTAAGAGAGAAAGTAACTGTTTTCAGGATAACAATACCCGTAGACTTCTTACCTAAATTTCCAAGTCTAACAATATGAGAATTCTATATCCCCCTATTGAACCTTATCAAGAAGGTAAATTAAAAGTTTCTCCCCTCCATACAATTCACTACGAAGAGTCGGGAAATCCTCAAGGACAACCTGTAATCTTTTTACATGGTGGCCCTGGAGGGGGAATTACACCTATGTATCGACAATATTTCGATCCTCAAAAATGGCGAATTGTCATTTTCGATCAGCGTGGTTGTGGACAAAGCACTCCCTACGCAGAATTGAGAGAAAATACTACTTGGGATTTGGTTAGTGATATTGAAAAATTAAGAGAACATCTGCAAATACCTAAGTGGTTTGTTTTTGGTGGTAGTTGGGGTAGTACTCTTGCTCTTGCTTATAGTCAAACCTATCCTCATCATTGTCTGGGATTATTTTTGCGGGGAATATTTATGTTGCGCCCTCAAGAGCTACATTGGTTTTATCAGTCAGGGGCAAGTTATATTTATCCTGATGCTTGGCAAGAGTATCTTAAGCCTATTCCTCCAGAAGAGCAAGGCGATTTACTATCTGCTTACTATAAAAGATTGACCAGCCAGGACAAAAATACTCGTTTAGAAGCTGCCCGCGCTTGGTCAATCTGGGAAGGAAGTACTAGTAAGCTATTACCCTCGGCTCAAACAATTCAACGTTTTGGCGAAGAGGATTTTGCTGAAGCTTTTGCTCGTATTGAATGCCATTATTTTGTTAATGGGGGATTTTTGAAGACAGAAAACCAGTTATTGGAGAATGTCGCTCTAATTCGTCATCTTCCTGGAATCATTGTTCAGGGGAGATATGATGTTGTTTGCCCAATGGTTACTGCTTGGGAGTTACATCAAGCGTGGCCAGAAGCAGAATTTATTGTTGTTCCTGATGCTGGTCATTCTGTATCAGAACCTGGTATCCGTCATGCTCTTATCGAAGCTACAGACAAGTTTGCTGAGTCTCTCAATTAATAACTGTACTCAATTTTTTCCAGCTATAGCCAAACTGAATATCGCTATAATCGTTAGGGCATTTCTGCTTACTTTGATTGCTTTTCGAGCTTTTAATTTCTGTCTCTAATCTATTATTGATTAAGGTTGATTGTTCTATTGCTGGTTCAAAAATAATTTCGTTATTTTCGTGCATAACCGAAGAATAATAGCCTTCATCATTGGTACCAACAATATAAGTTTTTCCTCTATCTCTAGCCTGAAACATATTTCCATCTAAGATAGTACTAGCAGGCAACAATATGCTATGGTTAGGATCGTGTTTTGATTTACGATGGTAGTAGTATCTTTGCTGATAACGGCATACGTTAATGTAGAAGTTTTGGGTCTCAAAAGCGTGTACTTCTTGATAACTTTGTTCTAGTTGTTGGCAAGAGCTTATATTTTGCGCTAACAATAGTTTGGGCTGATTTTCTTCAGTTCTTATTTGACACGCATCTGCCATTTGTCTTGATATACCAGTGATACTCAAAATCATGCCAGTTACCCAGGCTATTTTAATCCATAAATTCTTCATTGCTCAACTTTATTCCCTATATTGTCCCTAAGTTTTAAATTTTTTTTCGCCTTATCTTTCAGCCAAAAGATCAATAGTTGCTGAAAAGAAAACTGCTTTACATATTCTCTTGATCGTATTTTAATTGCTAATTGATAATTTCTAGGTTAGGAAGGAAAATAAAATTAAACTGGCAATATATTCGGCATAATTATTTTATGTCACATCAATTTCTTCCTTGATTACCTAGGTAATAGAAGCAATAAGGAATGGAGAATAACCAATTAGAAATTACTTAGAAATGGATAAATAATTCTGTTTAAGTGTTTATCAGCAAGTTTGCTGTTTTTGATTTGAAAAGACTAGGATTGCATAAGTGTCTAAATCTGAGAATATACCAATTTATGAAACTAGGAAATTTAGGAAAGTTTATTTTTCAGTTACTACGATCGCTTACAAGTATTGATAAAAAACACTTATTACCTATCCCCCTATTGGTTTTTTTGAATGGTTTAGCTATTGTAGCCTTAGGTAGTTTAAGTATTTATGCCAAGATTGAAAATAAAGGGGCGGGAATCGAAAATTTATTCAGCGATCCTTTTAATCGGAGTACCTTTTATTTGGGTTGGTTTACAGGAATTTCGGAAATTTTGTGGTCTACAGCGATCGCTGTTTGCCTATTTACTACCTTTCTTTTACCACCAGCAAATCGTAAAGTCAAAGGTTTTTTTCTAGTTAGTTCCCTATTGATGGCACTACTTTATTTTGACGATCGCTTTCGCCTTACTCTTATTTTAGTTGTTTTTTTTGGTGCTTATACAAAAGTTAAAGCCATAGTCTATTCGATCTATGGCTCATTATTAATTTTATATGGCTGGAAATTTAGACAAATAATCAAAAAGACCCTTTATTTACCTTTAATTTTGTCTTTCTTGTTATTTACTTTGTCCAGTGTGGTTGATATTACGCCGATGACTAGTAGGGGAGCCCATGCCATGTTAGAAGATGGGACTAAACTAATTGGCTTAATTAATCTTACCCTCTATTTTTGGTATGCCTGTTACACAGAAGTTAAGCAATATATACTCGACGAGAAAAAGCTCTAAGCTTAGTCATAGTTTAGTTTCTTCCTCAGAGCCTTCTTGGTTAAACAATATTACAAGAATTGCGATAACACCAGCGTAAGAGGGTTGCAGCTACTACTAACTTAATAACTTCTAATAGCCAATAACCACCATGCATTACTACCATGGCTTTGGGCATAGTTTGAACAGGCTCAAAGAGATTCATGGACATACCTAAACCACTCATTTGGGGAGTAAGAACATAGGTATAGGTGATAGCAATTATTAACAGAATACTCCCTAGAGCGATCGCCCAATTGGTTTGCTTAGTGTCTAGGTAGTGCTGATAGCCAAAGGCTAAACATCCAGCTAAAATTACTGAACCACAAAGCAACTCGATATGGTTAAAAGCTTCAAAAATTACATAACCAACACCAGCAAATCCTACCTGGCTCATCATGCCAGTTTTGAATAAGCTGGGAACAATTAAGCAGTCTAAAACCAGACTGCTACTGAGCCAAAACCCTAAAACAAACATAACGATGGTAGACCAGTTAGTTTGCTTTAAATTACGAGGAGAAAAAGTATTCATAAATCTAGGAATAATACCGTTATATTTTCAGCTTAACTGATACGATTCATCCTATACATGACAAAAGATAAAGTATTTTTAAGCTATGTATTCTTGCAGTTCTGCAATTGAAAAGAGTGATTGAAACTTTAATCCTTTGGACTGATATAGTTCTGCTCCTCCTTGTTGGCGATCGACTAGAGCCATAATTTGCTCTACATGATATCCTGCTGCTTGTAAGCGTTCTACTGCCAGCATCGCCGAACGACCAGTAGTTACTACATCTTCTAGTACTACTACTCTTGCTCCAGGTTCTAAGGTTGGTCCTTCTAGGTAAGCCTTGGTGCCATGTCCCTTGGGTTCTTTCCGAATAATTAAGGCTGGGATAGATTTATTTTCGTAAGCCGAAACTACACTAACAGCAGACACAAGAGGATCTGCCCCTAAAGTTAAACCAGCTACTGCCTGGGTATTTTCTGGTAATAAAGAAAAAAGCAGACGACCAATAATTAACGCCCCATCTGCTCTGAGGGTAACTTGTTTACAATTGATATAATAAGAACTCTTAGCTCCCGAAGAAAGGGTAAAGTTTCCTTCTTGATAAGCGAATTTAGTCAATAAGGATAATAGATTTTGGCGTAGTTGCTGAGAACTAGCATTAGCAAGAGAATCTTCTGTTTTACACATAGCTGATGAGATAAGAAAAAATGACTCAAACTCTGCCCGTTCTGTAAATGTTCAGTTAGGATTGAGCAGAAGTTAATTATAGTTGTGCAATGTTCATTAAGTTTACTAAATTAAGTCTTATTGTGGTTGCAGGAGCGATCGCTAGTTCCTTAATGACTGGAGTAGCTCAAGCAGAATCTGTCTCGGAAACTTTTAAAGAAGCTTATTTTGAAAATACTGGCGATGCTTTTGAAAATGGCAGTATTTTAGGTCAGCTAGAATTTATTCTTGGTACAGGTGGATTTGCTGATACCAAAATCGCTAAGGACGGCAAATTGATAGATATCCTATATCAAGATGTCATGAAACAACAAGCAGAAAATGGCCCTAATATGGTTACTCGTGATTTGAGAAATCCTTTTAATACTTCGGTAGCTGAACAATCAAGATATAGACGTACTAATAATTCTAGATTTGCTCCTGAATTTGATACAGGTTTCTAAGGGAAGTAATAGGTAATAGGTAATAAGGTAAAACCCTAAAGGGTTCAGTAGTCGCTTCAAGCGGTGCGCGGGGAGAAGGGTGCTTGCTCCGTCCCTATGTCGGAGGAAACCTCCGACGGGGCGGTGCGCTTTTATAACCAGATAGATCGGCTAGAAGTACAGACTTAAAATTATTAGAAACCCCCCTTCCACCCCCTTACAAGAGTAGACTTTTTACATTTAAGCCTAAAATCAAGACAAGCGGTCGGAACTCGGTGAGGTTTCCTCACCTAGAGCAAGCCGACCAAGAGAGGGAGACAAGGAGGACAAGGAAGA
>JAAUYI010038196.1_pt1 | contig 38198 bp, 27 predicted proteins | sample 7278041 | NCBI WGS metagenome assembly JAAUYI01 (sample SAMN14350216, study PRJNA611818) | marine sediment metagenome | isolation source: surface marine sediment (0.6m) | place: French Polynesia: Moorea | collected 2018-08
GAGAGATAGACCTCTGGTTTATTCCAAATTAGGCTTGTTAATTGGTACATTTTGTACGGTTAAACGGTTTAATAACTGCCAGCAATGGATGGGATAAATTAAGTTAGCTCGCTGAAAGAAGAATCCCCGCCCTTGTAGGGCGTGGGAGTGTCAATAAACTGTCGAATTAACGGAAGGCAAAAATGCAAGAACCAGAATCCATTGGAACTAAGTCTTCAGAGACACAAATACCAGAGATAAATAACCAAGCAGGAACAATTACTAAACTTCAGCCGCCTATGCAATCTCAAGAGCAGTGGCTAAAATATGGAGAGCTAGCTTCTAGCTTTTTAGGCGCGATGCCAGAATATGTGGGAACTTTCTTTGGTAAGTACAAACAGCCCTTAGTGAGCGTTGCTTTAATTATTGGGGCGGTTGTTGCTGTTAAGGTTGTCCTTGCTATTTTGGGTGCTTTAAATGATATTCCCCTAGTGGCACCAACCTTTGAGTTGATTGGTATTGGTTATTCTGCGTGGTTTGTCTATCGCTATTTACTCAATGCTTCAAGAAGACAAGAGCTAAGTAGTGAAATTAATACATTGAAAGCACAAGTTATGGGTGAAGACAAATAAGTTGTTCTCAGCATCCGTAATTTCGATATACAGCTAATTTCGTGCTGATTTACGGATGTTTTGACAATAACTCGACTTACGCACAGACAACATACAGTCATTGCGACGCAAGGAAGCAATCTCAAATACCTCATTCTCCTAACCAGTGCGTAAGTCCTAAATAAATAAAAGTGGTCAAGACAATTGTATATAGCAAACCTTGACCACTTTTATTTTGGCGAGTTCTTAAGATTCGCTCTTGGGACGTACTATATTAGGGGATTTAATCGCATCTAATTTGTTCATCCGTACTAAGGTTTGATAAATCATAACTGCTGCCTCGCCACGGGTAGCTTCTTTGTTCGGTAAGAGTAGTTGTTGTTCGGGAGATTCCACTACTACTAGCTGATTCATAGTAGCTGCTGCGACTTTACCAATGGCGTAATTAGGAATATCTTTGGCATCTTTATAAATGCTGATAACTTTCTCTGGATTGTCAGGAATGGGGAGATTTAAGCCACTGGCAAGGGCAACTAAAACTTGTACTCGGGGAATTCTTTGATCGGGTTTAAAGTTTTGATCGGGATAGCCTTTTAAAAATCCAGTGTCAATACCTTTTTGGATGGCTTTTTTCCCCCAAAAATCTTCAGCCACATCTTTAAAATTTAATGCTTTTTCAGGAACTGGTTTATCAATAGCTTTTTGTAACATGGCAGCGAATTGTGCCCTGTTAATAGGCTCATTGGGTCGAAAAGTGTAATCAGAAAACCCTTCTATCAGGCGATTTTCTCGTTTTGAAAGAACATCGATAAAACGCTTTCCCCAAAAATTCTCTGTATCAGGAAAGACAATGGGAGGGGGAATGATTGATTTCTGATTACTAGGAGTTGTTTCGGGTGAGGCAGGAGTTGTTGCAGTTGAGTCAGGAGTTTCTCCGGGTGAGGTAGGTGATGGAACCGGGACTACTGCTGATGGCCCAACAGGGGATGAAGTTGATGGAGATGTATCCTGGGGAGGGACATTCCCATTTTGAGAGCCAATAATACTAGATACACCCCCTGCGATTCCTGCGATTCCTGCTGTCCCTGCTATGCCTCCTATTCCAGTAGAGTCCTTATCCTTTTCACCACCGGTGATAGGAGTAGGAGTAGCTGTAGGAGCAGGAGTGGGGAATAAAGAACCTTGTAAATCGGAAATAGAGGATGTAGGGGACACGGAAGGTGTCGGTGTGGTAGACGGCAACTTACTAAATTGCCAGCCAGTGGTTTGTCGAGATAATGACCACCACATAATTGCCCCAATGGTAGTAAAAGCGACAAAAATCGCAATGAATTCATCAAACCCCAAATTTCTTGATGGGGAAGAATTGCGATCGTCAGAATTGGTATTAGTCATCTTGATTATTTGATGAAGACTAAAAAGGTGTTTAACCAAATTAAGCCATAGATGAGCACTTTATACCAAACTCTTACTTAACACCCTGTTACTTAACTCTCAAAGCACTACGTGCTAGGGAACAGGGAACTCTTAACAGGGAACAGCAAGCTATCAAAGGGTTTCAGAATTTAGAAATGTCCACGCCCTAAATGCGTAGTGCTATATTTGTCGGTTCAGGGGAAAAGGGAAAGAAAAAACCTTTAACCCTTACCCTTTAACCTTGTCCCCAAACCAAATTTTGAGTTCAAGCAGGCATCCACCGAGTAGTATTGACTCAACTAAAGTACTCGTAACAGACTGGGAATACTATGTATTGGATCCAAACTGCGTATTTCTGCCAATGCTTGCCTAAAATCCCCTTCCCGTACATCGTGGGTAACAACCACAATCTCTGCTAGCTCTCCCTGGAATCCAGTTTGCACCACCGATTCTAAACTCACCCCATATTTACCAAAACAAGTACCTAATTTCCCAATTACCCCCGGTTGGTCTTTGGTGAGAAAACGGGCGTAAAATCTGGTGACAAGTTCTTCTATGGGTGCTATTTGACTGTAGTCATGATGCCTACAAGTTAACAGAGGATTGGCGTTTTCGGTGCTAAGTTTCAGCTCTGCTACTAAATTGAGAATATCTGAACATACGGCACTAGCAGTTGCTCCCGCACCAGCACCGGGACCAAAGAACATTACCTGTCCAATGGGTTCTCCTTCCACCAGAATGGCGTTATAAACGCCGTTAATACTGGCTAAGGGATGGTCTGTGGGTACTAAGGTTGGATGTACCCTCACTGATAATGGAGCAGATAAATTGTCTTGGTGAGCGATCGCTAGTAATTTAATCACAAAACCCAATTTATCAGCATAGGCAATATCTGTCTTGCTAACTTGACGAATCCCCTCACAATAAACATCTTCCAGTTTAATCCGCCCATCAAAGGCTAAGGAAGCAAGAATGGCAATTTTATCCGCAGCATCTAAACCATCCACATCAGCGGTGGGATCGGCTTCCGCATAACCCAAACGTTGGGCATCAGCTAAAACATCATCGAAGTTACCACCTTCTGAACGCATCCGTGTCAAAATATAGTTGGTTGTACCATTAACAATACCAGTTACCGTATTAATACGGTTGACACTCAAAGACTGTTTCAAAGGACGAACCACCGGAATTCCACCACCAACGGCAGCTTCCAACATCACATATACCCCTGCTTGGTTGGCGGCGGTGAAAATCTCATCCCCAAACCGAGAAATTACAGCTTTATTTGCAGTTACCACGTGTTTGCCACATTGAATAGCCTTGAGAATTAGCGATCGCGCAGGCTCCAATCCCCCCATTAATTCCACCACAATATCCACCTGAGGATCGGTGACAATGGATTCTAGATCGGTTGTGATGACACTATCTGGTAATGTAACTTGCCTGGGTTTATCTAAGGAGCGGACTCCCACCCGATATATCTCTATTTCTGACAGTAAGGGATGCCTTCCAGTGCCATCTGATAGTAACTCCACTGTACCCGTGCCAACAGTACCTAATCCTAAGATTCCCAACTTAATGCCCACAAATAAAGCCTCAATTTATACCAAAAACAACCAATAACAATTGTAGGGTGGGCAACGCCCACCCTACCAGGATTAGATTAATTTTTTTTACTAAGCCTAACTAAACTTTAGTCTTAGTATGTTTCCACATGCCAACGATGAGCTTTTTTGAGTTGCTTTTGATAATCACTCCAGTTTACACCTTCCTTCGCAGCAGCAGCACTTAAAGCCTCATCAATGCCACCTTCCATTCCTCGCAAACCACAAATGTAGGTGTGGGTTTTCTCATCTTTGATTAATTGCCACAATTCATCTGCGTGTTCTGCTACCCTATCTTGAATATACATTCTGCCACCTTGGGGATTCTTTTGTTCCCGGCTAATGGCATAGGTGAGACGGAAGTTATCGGCATACTTTTGTTGAATTTCTTCCAACTCTTCCTTATACAAGATATTGGGAGTAGTTGGTACACCAAAAATTAACCAGGCAAAACCCTTAAACTGATATTCTGGATTGGCAGCTCGTTCTGCATCTTTAAACATCCGCCATAAATAAGTCCGCATGGGTGCAATACCAGTTCCCGTAGCCATCATAATCACCTTAGCATCCGGGTCATCGGGTAATAACATTTCCTTACCCACAGGACCAGTAATCTTAACATCTGCTCCTGGTTCTAGATGACACAAATAGGTAGAACAAACACCATACACTGTTTCACCACTTTCTGGGTGCTTGTATTCTAACTGACGCACGCACAGAGATACTGTCTTATCGTCAACATCATCACCATGGCGGGTAGAAGCAATGGAGTAGAGTCTGAGTTTCTCTGGCTTACCGTTTTTATCTACTCCTGGTGGGATAATACCAATACTCTGCCCCTCTACGTACTTTAAATCCCCGCCGGAGATGTCAAACTTAATATGTTGAACAATACCAATTCCATTTTCACCAACTAACGGTTCATTAGAAATACATTTACCTATGTAGGGGTTGTTAGGACGGTAAATGTTGACAGGAACATTAGCTTTTGCACCTTTCTTTGGTTGTGCTTGAGTCATGGTGTTGCCTTTTTTGTCACTCGTAGTACTGACAGGTGTGGCATTACCATCGCCTTTATTGTTTGCAAACGCAGCAGATGTGCTTGTACCATTCGCCTGTAGAGAACTCATGGGCTGGATGCTAACAATAGTGCCACCCAGACGAGTAATACGTCGCATTTCTTGGTTCATGCGGTTGTAAGGCACTCTGATGAACACACTGCCACTTTTACGAATAGGGTAGTTGATTTGAGCAGTTTCTTCGCTCTGACGCAGACCCACCACTTCGTAGACGAAGACACGGCTACCTGATTCTGTGTTGGCAGCACCCTCAACGGCACCTTGATTGTACATTCCTTCTACCACTCCAAATTTACTTAACCTAATTCAAAAAAATCCTTACCAAGTATAAGCTTCAGTTTACCGAATTTCGGTAACACAAAGCTGAGTTACTTGGAAATAAGGAATTTTTTTTGCCAATACCTTGCTCAGTACACTCGCCAAAGATGTATAGGCATAGCAATACACACACCTGTTCACCTATTAAGTTACAGGATTAGCCTTTTGGAGAATGTTAATAGTGAGTCAATTTAGTTTTTTTATGCACTACTATCACCAAGTCAGAGATAGCTTTACTTCGCTCCTACCAACTAGTACCACCTCAAGTTTATCTTGATGGATAGTTTTCACTGCTTTTCGATTTCCCTTTTCCCTTACCCTTTTCGATTTACCCGTCAATTGAAAATTGACAGACTACTAGTTATCTGGGAAAGGTAAACCTTGGAAAATACCCAACAGTTATCACTCATTTTTATGGTCTAGCTAGTTATTTCCCCAGGGAAAGGCGTTAGTCCTGAGTTAGAACAGAGTTAGGGACTTTTATATCCTGTTTATGAATTAATCCATGACTAGGTGATGATGTTATCAATTATCCATAGCGAGGGAGACGTGATATTAGCAACTACAATTAAGTTTCACTTGATGTGAAACATATGTCAACCTCCCTATACAGTTTACCTAGATGTGGCTATCAACTTATGTTAAGGCTAATTTTTATACCGATGATTTTTTCAACCTAGAAGTTACTTATTACCTATATATTACCTGTATGTTAGGAGAGCAACCGATTGCAAGCTATATTGCCTAGTCTCAAATAAAACTGCACAAGACAGGGTAATATCATATCTTATTTTAAAGATAACTGGGATTTTCCCCAGAAAAACTCGACGTTATTCAGAGAATATCTTGCGATCGCAAATATTACTTTGTCATTACCCTTCAACCTCAATCTAAATAGATTGGATAATGCCTTGTAATAGAATAACCCCTTCTGTTAAAATCCAATGTATCACTAGGATTAAATACTTAGCAGTAACAGACTAATTATAGTGGTGATGAGTGGCAGATACTACCAAAAGCTGACTCATAATTATTCTAATTGCTGGTGCTGGGTAGGGATAACGCAGGATAAACCAACGGGGTCAACCCCCTGGCTGCAAAACTGCTAGTTGAAAAAAATATTGATTGACAAGCAACCCCGTGCCCACGAAAGGTGCTCTGGGTAGTGCGAGTCGTGACTCATTTTTTTAGCATTTAAGAGGAGATATATGACAAATACGCCGGAAAGGGTTGTACTAATAGGAGTAGCCGGGGACTCAGGTTGTGGTAAATCTACATTTTTGCGTCGCCTGATAGACTTATTTGGCGAAGAGCTAATGACAGTGATCTGTTTGGATGATTATCACTCCTTAGATCGCAAACAGCGCAAAGAAACTGGAATTACTGCACTAGACCCCAGAGCTAACAATTTTGATTTGATGTACGAGCAAATCAAAATGCTCAAAAATGGTCAAGGAATTGATAAGCCAATCTATAACCACGAAACTGGTGCAATCGATCCGCCAGAACGGGTAGAACCAAATCATATTATCGTGGTTGAAGGGCTACATCCTTTATATGACGAACGGGTTCGAGAATTACTAGACTTCAGCGTTTATTTAGATATTAGTGATGAAGTCAAAATCGCCTGGAAAATTCAACGGGATATGGCAGAAAGGGGTCACCGCTATGAAGATGTTCTAGCGGCAATCAACTCTCGCAAACCTGATTTCCAGAAGTATATAGAACCACAAAGAGAGTTTGCGGATGTAGTTCTCCAAGTACTGCCCACCAACTTGATTAAAAACGATACCGAGCGCAAAGTATTGCGGGTGCGGATGCTGCAACGGGAAGACAAAGAAGATTTTGAGCCAGTGTATCTATTTGACCAAGGTTCGACAATTCAGTGGACTCCTTGTGGACGGAAACTGACTTGTTCTTACCCTGGTATGCAAATGTACTATGGTTCCGATGTATACTATGGTCGCTACGTATCTGTATTAGAGGTTGATGGCCAGTTTGATAACCTGGAAGAGGTAATTTACATCGAAACCCATCTCAGCAATACATCTACCAAATATCAAGGTGAGATGACCCATTTATTGCTACAACACCGCGAGTATCCTGGTTCCAACAATGGAACTGGTCTATTCCAGGTTTTGACAGGCTTAAAGATGCGTTCTACCTATGAGCAGCTAACATCCCAAGAAGCGAAGTTAGCACTCAAAGCATAAGATAACAATATTTTATTGACAATCGTAATGGGGGGGTACCTATTTATGAGTACCCTACTTTTTTACATAACTTGGCTTATGGGATTGTCAAACCTTCAACTGCCTTCGGGAGAATAATTAAGGTTTGGGAACCTTTGAGTAATTAGTCTTGGTTTTCGACTTATATACCGAGTATACCCAAAATTTCGACTAAGTTTAGCCTAATTTACCTAATTTTTTGGCTATTTAGTATAGTTATTACTCCATTAAAGATAGAAAACTCTTACCAGATAATGTTCTCCTAAGAGGTGTGCATATCATAAATTTCATTTATTTTCAAAATATTACCTAGAAATCTAACAATTTTGATGAAGATAAAAAAACAATAACTGTTAGTTGTAAAAATATTGTTATGATTTGATTCCAGATGAAGATTGCTGAACTAGATGTAAAAATTTAGCCAGCCCAACATTTTTCACCAGGAGGAATACAATTTGTCTAATCGTTATCTCTTTACCTCCGAGTCAGTGACAGAAGGGCATCCAGATAAAGTCTGCGATCAAATTTCTGACACCATTCTCGATACCGTCTTAGCGCAAGACCCCACCAGCCGGGTGGCAGCTGAGGTTGTAGTTAACACTGGTTTGGTTTTAATTACCGGTGAAATTACCACTAAAGCTAATGTCAATTATATTGACATTGCCCGCCAGAAAATTGCTGAAATCGGCTATGTAGATGCCGATAATGGCTTTTCTGCCAACAGTGCTAGTATTCTCATTGCTTTAGACCAACAATCTCCTGATATTGCCCAAGGGGTAGACAGTGCCCATGAGACCCGCCAAGAGTCGAGCGATGAAATGTTCGATAAAATTGGTGCTGGCGACCAAGGCATTATGTTTGGCTTCGCTTGTAACGAAACACCAGAGATGATGCCTTTGCCCATTAGCCTTGCCCATCGCATTGCTCGTCGATTAGCAGCAGTTCGTAAAACTGGCGAGCTACCATACCTCCGTCCTGATGGTAAAACCCAGGTTTCTGTGGTTTATGAAGATGGACGACCTGTTGGGATTGATACCATCTTAATTTCTACCCAGCATACTGCTACCATTGGGGATATTAAGGATGATGCAGGAGTACAGGCAAAGATTAAGGAAGACCTATGGTCTCAGGTAGTTGAACCAGTGTTTGGTGATCTGGAAATTAAGCCAGATTCTAAAACACGTTACTTTGTCAACCCCACCGGTAAGTTTGTAGTTGGTGGTCCCCAGGGCGATGCTGGTTTGACTGGTAGGAAGATTATTGTTGACACCTATGGTGGCTATTCCCGTCATGGTGGTGGTGCTTTCTCCGGTAAGGACCCCACAAAGGTAGACCGTTCTGCTGCCTATGCTTGCCGCTATGTCGCTAAGAATATTGTGGCAGCAGGTTTAGCTCAAAAATGTGAAGTCCAACTGAGTTACGCCATTGGTGTTGCTAAACCAGTAAGTATTTTGGTGGAAACCTTTGGCACTGGTACAGTGGATGACAAAGTTCTACTAGAATTAGTTCAAGAGAATTTTGAACTGCGCCCTGCTGGAATTATTCACACCTTTAACTTATGCAATCTACCCAATGAACGAGGCGGACGTTTTTATCAGGACGTCGCGGCTTACGGTCATTTTGGGCGGAATGATTTAGATTTGCCTTGGGAGCGTACCGATAAGGCAGAATTGTTGAAGTCAGCTGCTAGTAAAAAACAACCTACTGCGATCGCTTAGTAACGATCTAATGTAGCCATCATCGGATGGGTACATCCTTTTTTCCCCATCACTTAATCAATGATGGGGAGAAAGTCAAACTAAAATTAACTTAATTTTCTACCTCCAGACACCAGGCATAAATGCAAATGACCAATTCTGGTCGTCCTTGGAGGTTTTCGCTATCATGGGGATGAATTAAGCAAGTATTTATGCTACGCTGACTCAACCTTAGGGAGATCAAAAAAATCAAATACCCAGCTCGATCAAATATATTTTGGACAAAACCCAGAGTAATTGGGTATTTTATAACTTGGAACTGCCTTAGCTGTTTTGGCATCTACATTTATCAGTCCGCAAAATGTTGGTACAATACCATATCTAGGAATCGATTCCTGATGGTACATTAGTACTGTGTTAATTTAACATTGACATCAAAAATGGTTGAATATGAGCAATGGAATCAAACTAATTTTGGAGCAGTTATTTGCTTGATTTATAAAAAAAATATTATAAATTTGTGAATCAGTAGTCAATCTTCTTTAATAGCTGAGTGAAGATGTGGTAACTTTTGCGGGAGGGCAAGGAGATTTGAGGGATGCTAACTCGAAAGCCAACCGCTGTTGACAACAATTTAGAAACTCAAGATATGTCAGCCGAGCAGCCCTCGACGGACGAACTTCCTACCATCGAATTTCCATCTAGTCGGAAATTGAAAGCCAGTTCTTGGCGTATTCATCAAAAGATAGGTTATGGTTACTTTTTAGCAATTGGCATTGGATTTTTTGGCTCTCTAACTGGGTTAGTAACTGCCAATTTCTATCGAGGGAAAGAAACTAGGGAGTTTCAGCGCGCCCAACAACAAACGCAACTCCTAGCTAGCTACCAAAACGCAGTAGCTGAGGCACAACTGCATAGTGCTAATTTCCCTGCTGTATTAAACAATCCAATCCGACTGTCTACCAAGAAAAAGAAATTTTTCTTGCACATTGAGAAAGCCAAAGAATTACAGCCCCAAATAGCCAAATTTATTAACCGCCATCCTAAAGAGTTAGCTGCCAACCAAGGAATTTTAAGGGCTTTATTAGAAAATTATGCTCAAAACTTAGAGAGCTACGTTGTGCAAATTCAGCCCATATTGGCAGAGGTTGAGCAAAAAACTCAGCAGTCTCAGGAACTATCCCAACAACAGTCAAAATTGCTGGCAATTATGGGTGGCAATACAGCCATGCAATTGGAACAGTTGTCAGCAAAGTTAGATAAAATTTTACAATCTGCCGAAAATCGTCAATGGAAAAGGGCTAGAGAATTAGAAGAAGCCAAACTAGTTGAGAGATTAATCTCTATTTTGAGTATGTTGCTCTCCGTAGCCATCGCAGCACTGGTAGCATGGCGAACTTCACGAGCGATCGCCGAGCCTGTGATTACGGTAACTCAAATTGCCGAGCAGGTAGCCAAGAAATCGAATTTCGATTTGCGAGCGCCTGTAACTACGGATGATGAAATTGGCTTATTAGCCAAATCCCTCAATCGTCTGATTGAGAGAGTATCCCAGCGCACCCAGGAACTGCAACAAGCCAAAGAAGAAGCAGAAGCTGCCAGTAAAACCAAGAGTCAATTTTTAGCCAATGTCAGCCACGAACTACGTACACCGCTCAATGCTGTCATTGGTTTGAGTCAATTGTTACAGGATGATGCTGCTGATTTAGGATTATCTGGGGATTTTGCGACGGATTTAGAAACAATTAATACAGCAGGCAAACATTTATTGGAGTTAATCAACGATATTCTCGACTTGTCCAAAATTGAAGCCGGGAAGATGACTCTATATCCAGAGACATTTGATGTCAAAACTTTGATTAATAATCTAGTTTTGACGGTCAAATCAGCAATGGAGCAAAATGGTAACTGTTTGGAGTTAGATTGCGATCCACAATTAGGAACTATGTACGCCGATCAAACAAGAATGCGGCAAGTACTGTTAAATCTACTGAGTAACGCGGCTAAATTTACAACCAATGGAAAAGTCTGTCTGATAGTGAAAATCGACAATATGGATCTATCAAGAAATGGCTCAGAGAGTACTATTGTTTTTACTGTCAGTGATACGGGCATTGGTATGTCAGATCAACAACAGGAACGACTATTTCAACCCTTTACCCAAGGAGATGCTACCACAACTAAAAAGTACGGTGGTACGGGATTAGGTTTAGCAATTAGCCGTTATTTTTGTCAGATGATGGGGGGAGATATTACAGTTCAAAGCGAGGTGGGATTAGGTTCTACTTTTACTGTCTCCTTACCACTAAAGGTTGAAGGATAGTCTTGTTGAAAACAGGTGCGGATACAATGGAATTTAGAATTTAGAATTCACAATGAAGAAAAATAATTCTAAATTCTTCATTCTTAATTCTTGATTGTAGAATTGACCTGGCTTTAGCCCGGAGAGTGTCAAGATAAAAATGGAGTGAACGTAGGCAATAACTCCTTGCGACTAACTATCAGGGAAGGAAAAGAGCGATCGCTATAATCTGTCTTTGGTGATAATGGAAATGGTTCCGAACCGAGGGATACCCACACACCCCCCGCAGCTTGCACGATTGGCCAAGAAGCAGCAATATCCCATACTTTTGGTGTTGCTTCTAGACAACCCAATACGGCACCATTGGCAACGGTGAGGAAGTTATAACTAGCAACACCCAACATCCGAATTTTACAAGGAAAGTTTGTTCGCATTACCCTTGTACTGCGGGAACAAAGATTGAAAAAACGATCTTGGCTGGGAGCGTCGTTACTGGTATGTATGGGGTGATGATTGCGGAAGGCTCCCATAGGTGTTTTTAAGCCAGATGTACCTTCCCAGAAGCCATGAAAAGTCTCATTTAGTGGTGGTAAGTAGACATAACCAAATACTGGTACCCCTTCATACAATAAACCCATAGAAATTGACCAGATAGGGATACCTCTTGTAAAGTTAGTTGTGCCGTCTAAAGGGTCAACTACCCAACACCATTCCTTCCCTGAAAATACTTGCTCTCCTTCTTCTGTGAGGATTCCATAGCTGGGAAAATTTGCTGTGATCGCATCTCGGATTTCCCGATCCGCCCATTTATCTGCACGGGTTACTAAACTACCATCAGCTTTGCGTGTAGCTTGTACTTGCCCAAAATCTTGCATTAATTGTTTTCCCACCCTGGTAGCAGTAGTTTGGGAAAATTCCAGTACCGTTGTCCAAAAATCTGTCATAGAATAATTATCTGATGAAAAGTGTTTGCAAATCAAGATAGTAGACCTGTTGCAAAATTGCCTTTTACAAGAGGTAGGCAACAAGGAACAGGCAATGTTAAGAGTTCCCGACTTCTGCAAGAAGTCTAGTTACCCTACTCCTGGGTAACCACAAGGGTTACCCCTACTCCCGATCACATTATTCTTGCATCATTGTTTATTTCCTTTACCCGATAAGTTTAACCAAGTTTTGTATAGCAGCCTAAAAAACAATATCCCCAACTTAATTAAATAAATTAGGGATCTAAATCAGTTATGTGACATACTCCCACAAGTCGCGCAAGCTTACAGTGTGGGCTTTTCAGCAGCTCTTGCTATTGCAAAAAAATTTATCTTTTTTATTTTAAATATTTGTAAACCTGGTTAATTTCAGCTTTTTCCATGTTTACCTTGACTTGATAATTTTGAGTTAACCGATTAATTATTGGAGAATACTAGCTGCTACCTGAATGCATAAGAAGTTTTTATGATTACTTTTCTTCTGAATTCTTGATAGCCAGCTAAATTCTGTAAATTTGTTGAGAATATCAAGGTCACGGTTGACAAGCCTGGTTAACCCACGTAAATCAAGATTATCCAGACTATCACACGTGATCAGCACTGAACTAATTCCTTAGCTGTTGGCACCAGTGGAATCTAGGTTTTTGCTGGAAGAGGTGGATACTTCACGACGGGATGTCCGCAGTTTTGGTTTGGGAGATGGTCTTCTGTCTCCGTCAGAAGAACGTTGGCGAGAGCCAGAAGATGAACGGCGACCATTGCGTAATTTGGGCTTACTCATCTGTTCTTCAGGAATTTCGTCGGCTTGTAACCAAGATGGACGGGTTTGGTCATAAGCCATTTGTAGAGCCGCAGCAGCAATAGCATGGGCATCATATTGTTCGCTGAGTTCGCTGACAATGGGTAAAAAGGATGCCAGTCTTTCCCCAGTCAGAGTTTCCCGGACTTGAGTTTGTAATTTTTCCAGTTGCCGTGTTTCAATTTGTGCCCTGGTAGGAATGGATAGTACCTGCCAACTTTGACGCACGTGACGCTCAAAGGACTGCTGTTTGCGCCGTTCAAAAGGTTGTACCAAAGAAATAGCAGTACCTTCATTCCCAGCCCTACCTGTACGACCAATTCGGTGTACGTAGGTTTCTGGGCTATCGGGTAAGTCAAAATTAATCACATGGGATAGTTCGCTCACATCTAATCCCCGTGCGGCAATATCCGTGGCTACCACCCAACGCACTTGGCGATTGCGGAACCTCTTTAATAGACGTTCTCTGGCCTGTTGGGATAAATCGCCGTGGTATTCATCCACACTGTGGCCAGCAGTTTGTAACTGATTGGTCAGTTCTGCTGCTGTACGACGAGTACGGACAAAGATAATTGCAGTTTCTGGATCTTCCATTTCCAGAATTGGTTGTAATGCCCTGGCTTTTGTCCAGTGGCGAGGAATTAGATATGCTAACTGGTTAATTTTGTTGGGTGCAGCTTTGGGCTGTTGTACGGTAACGGTGACTGGTGAGTTTAAGAATTTATTCACCAATTGCCGAATTGAAGGGGGCATAGTTGCTGAGAATAAAGCTGTCTGTCTTTCTGCGGGAGCTTGAGACAAAATTTTCTCCACATCGTCAATGAAGCCCATACTTAACATTTCATCGGCTTCATCTAAAACAAACCACTCCACAGAATCTAGCTTCAGACAACCCCTATCGAGTAAGTCAATTACCCTTCCTGGTGTGCCCACAACTATATGCACTCCCCGCTTCAGTTGCAAAATTTGACGGTCAATTGATTGACCACCATAAGTTGCTAAAACTCGTAATCCTTGTCTGCCAACGAAGTTGGATATGGCATTGTGGACTTGGATCGCCAATTCCCGGGTAGGAGCCAAAATTAAAGCCTGTACTGCCCTGTGCTTCACATCTAACCGTTCCAAAATCGGCAGGGAGAATGCTGCTGTTTTACCAGTACCAGTTTGTGATTGTCCAACTACATCACGTCCACTTAATAAATGGGGAATTGCTTGCTGTTGGATATTAGTTGGCTCAGTAAAGCCTAGTTTTTCTAATTGTTGAGCGCGTTCTTGGGAAAGGCCTAATTCTTGGAACGAAAGGTTCATCAAGTCTCCTAATGTAGTTAGTTTAATTTTGATTTGGGGTTAGTTGGCTGTGATTAATTAGTGGTGAAATGTTTCACAACCAACAATTTATTTCTGGATTACTCGACCATAGAGGTCATAGGTATCCGCATTGGCGATCGCTACTGGTACGATGGTTCCCAATTTGACTTCACCTTGGACATATACCTGTCCGTCAACTTCTGGGGCAAACCTACCGGAACGACCAATTAACTCTCCTGTGCGGGGATTTTCCTGTTCAATCAGTACATCCACTACTTTGCCTACTTCCTGGAGGTTTTTCCGCAGAGAAATCGGCTGTTGTACTGTCATTAAGGCATCTCGCCGTTCATCCATTACTTCTTGAGGCAGTTGGTGAGGTAAATCATATGCAGCTGTTCCCTCCTCTGAAGAAAAAGTGAACACACCAACATGGTCAAATTGGTGATGTTGGACAAATTGCAACAAATGCTGAAAATGTTTTTCTGTCTCTCCTGGAAAACCAACAATAAAGGTTGTCCGTAAAACTGCTTCTGGCAATGCTGCCTTAATTCCCTCAATCACCGAGTCATTGACTCGCCCTTGCCAAGGACGATTCATTGCCCGCAGCACTTCGGGATGGGAATGTTGTAAGGGCAAATCTAAATAAGGAAGGACGTTGGGGGTTTCTTTGATGGCAGCCAGTACATCTGGTGTTAATCCTGTGGGATAGGCATAGTGCATCCGAATCCAAGGGACATTTACTTTCCCTAACGCCCGCAGTAGTTCCCCTAATTTGGGTTTGCCGTAAATATCTAAGCCATAGTTGGTAGTAATCTGGGAAATCAGAACTATCTCCTGTACCCCTTGAGCGGCTAGTTGTTCTGCCTCGGCAACAATGGATTCAATAGTCCGCGATCGCTGTTTTCCTCGCAAATGGGGAATAATACAAAAAGCACAACTATAATCACATCCTTCTGCGACCCTCAGGTAAGCGACTCCTTCAGTTGTCGTCCTGTAGCGAGGAATAGTTTCATCAGCTATATAAGTTGGCTGATTACTTATTTGTTTGACTCGCTCTCCTTTCTCTGCCCGTTCAATCACATTGACTATTTTTTGATAATCGCCAGTACCAACTACTGCCACCGCCTCCGGCAACTCCTCTAATAGCTGCTCCTGAAAGTGCTGTGCCATGCAGCCAGTAATGACAATTTTCTTATCTGCTTCTGCCAGCTCCACTAAAGTCCTGACAGATTCTTCCCTTGCTGCTTCAATAAAGCTACAAGTATTAACAATTACATAATCTGCTAAATCTTCATTGTTATCTACGCCATAACCTGCTTCTACCAGCAGACCTAGCATATGCTCTGTATCAACACGATTTTTTTCACAACCCAGGTGAGAAATGGCAATTGTTGGCTTGTCACCCATATCTAAAGAAATGATTTTCCACTTTTCCTCATTGATTAGTTATTAAGTTTCAGCTACAGCTGATATCTCTGGAAACTTGGTGTCAGTCCAGACCTACTAACTTAATATTCTCCTCTGCCATTTGCACCCAATAAGAGCAATCACCCTATTTAATATTAAGGTCATGCTATGATATTCTTACTAATATCTTTGTCAGAGAAAAATTCCAGCGTCTTTGGGTAAATTAGACACTTAATATTTTTTAATATCGCGCTTCGGCAATTTATATTACCACAGCGTCCGCGTTTTCAATCTACCCTGTGGGAACTAGCCCTAGGTCGGACACTTGTGACAACCTTAACCAATAATTCCAAGTAGCACAAATCACTACTGAGAATTTTTTGGTTGTTTACCAAGTGCCAGTGGCCTATGTAGAGAAGTTGTAACCCTCAGGAAAAACGCGCTGGCGCAACGCCTGAAAGGCGGTAATAAAACCTTATCGCTTTGACTCGACCTGGAAAAAAATCTCAGGTTCAAACAAGTTCCTCACTCAAAAGCATCGATCAAGGAAAAAAATTCCCCTGATGCTACTTTTTGCGAGTAGCAAACTCCTCTTAATAGCCAGGTTTTATCTTAACATATCTTATGGGAGCTTTGAAGCAAAATTCCATCCCAAGGGGGAGGTAATCAAGCAACCAATCCAAAATTTGTGGAAATGGAAGAACAGACTGATAGTACACAAGCCAGACATTAGAAACGCTCAAAAGGTTTCCAGCTCAAGGTGGGAGCCTAGCTAGGAGTGTTAACTAATCCCAATTCCTGATACAAATTAAAAATCATGCATTCTTCCCTCATAGCTAAAAGACGTGGACTTATATCAAGTATTTAAAACCAGAACACCAATAATTGGAGTGGTCCACTTACTACCACTTCCCACCTCACCTCGTTGGGGAGGTAATCTCAAAGCAGTTATAGATCGTGCGGAGCAAGAAGCTACAGCCTTAGCCAGTGGAGGAGTAGACGGAATTATTGTCGAAAATTTTTTTGACGCGCCATTTACCAAAAAACAAGTAGACCCGGCAGTGGTTAGTGCCATGACTGTGATCGTACAACAGATACAAAGCTTGGTAACAATACCTATTGGTCTTAACGTCTTGCGGAACGATGCTCAAAGTGGATTGGCGATCGCCAGTTGTGTCGAGGCACAATTCATTCGGGTGAATGTGTTTAATGGTGTCATGGCAACGGATCAGGGATTAATTGAAGGAGAGGCACATCAATTACTACGCTACCGGCGGGAATTAGGTAGTGATGTCAAAATTATGGCTGATGTCCTAGTTAAGCACGCACGACCCTTAGGTGCAATTAATCTGACCAATGCAGTGCAAGATACCATTGAACGGGGTTTGGCAGATGCGGTAATTTTATCTGGTTGGGCAACGGGTAGTCCTCCAACTCAGGAAGACTTGGAATTAGCTTCCAGTGCCGCCAAAGGTACCCCAGTATTGATTGGAAGTGGAGCGAGTTGGGAAAATATTGCTAAACTGATGCAAGCGGCAGATGGTGTAATTGTTTCCAGTTCTCTGAAACGTCACGGTCGTCGCGAACTACCCATTGATCCCAATCGTGTTAATCAATTTGTAGAAGCAGCACACCAAAGCTGGAATACGCCAGAGGGTAGTCAATCTACTTCCTCATTAAAGCTACACTCTTAGCTACGGAATGGTGAATGGGTGATGGGTAGTAATAGGTGATGGTGACTGGAAGTGAAGCATTATCAATATTCTTCTACCCTATGAACCAATTACCAATTGCTCAATATTTAATTACCTTTTTATGATTCGCCGTCGTTCTACTCCCTGGATTCATAAATGGTCGCGGTTTATTATTGCCGCGATCGCTACTTGTGGTGCTTTGACAACAGCTTACCTCACCTTTGAAAAATTAACCGGAGGTCAAGCCGCTTGTGTGGTCGAAGCTGGTACTAAAGGCTGTAAAGATGTACTTTCCAGCCCTTGGGCCACAGTTTTTGGTCAACCATTGGCTTTGTTTGGCTTCTTGGCATACGCTGGTATGGTAATATTTGCTTTGGCACCCCTAGCATTCAAGGCAGAAAATAATAAAGAACAGCGTCAAAAAATCGAAAATTTAACTTGGTTATTGCTACTATCAGGTGCCATAGCCATGACTGTCTTTAGTGGCTACTTGATGTATGTGCTAGCAGTTAACATCCAAGCAGTTTGTCCTTATTGTATTGCTTCAGCTTTATTTTCCCTGAGTATGCTAGTTCTTACCATCATTGGTCGTACTTGGGAAGACATTGGACAAATTTTCTTTACCGCCATTGTAGTGGGTATGATCACTTTGATTGGCACCCTAGGGATATACGCCAATATCAACAACCCCAATGCTGGTTTACCCACTACTCCTACTCCCACAGGACAACCCACACAGGGAATAGGTTGGGAAATTGCTACTACTTCTGGGGAATCAGAAATAGAGTTGGCTCGTCATCTGAAAAAAATAGGTGCGAAAAAATATGCCGCTTGGTGGTGTCCCCATTGCCACGAACAAAAGCAATTGTTTGGTAAGGAAGCTACGGCAGAACTAAATATTATTGAATGCGATCCTCGGGGTAAAAATGCTGCTCCTGATGTATGTAAAGCAGCTAATATTAAAGGTTACCCCACCTGGATAATTAATGGTAAACAGTACCCCAACGTACAACCACTCAAGAAACTCGCCGAAGTTTCTGGTTATAAAGGACCCCAGGAATTTAAGAATTTCCCGGACTATTTCCAGTAGTTTTCATAATTTTTAACTCAGGGTGCGTTAATGACTTTTTCCTTGTCCTGACGCACCGCATTCAATAAGAAACCGATTATACAACAAACCTTTATTACATTAACCTTTTCCCAAGCCAAATAACTAACAACTAACAACCATTTTCAAGTTAAGGCACCTCTGATGATTTTTCCGCTCAAACCCTCTTCCTTCTGACTTCACTTGACAAGAAGCATTGATTGATAAATATTTCAGCCCATTTCTCCCTCTCACAAATTATTCTGGCTTGCTATAGTAATAATTTATAATTAGCGATCATCCATTACAAACGTATAATATAAAAATTTTTACCAGTGAATACCCGTGAAAATACTGCAATTAAGCAGGTAATGGGAATGAGTGAGCAGCTAGGCAAAAATGTATTTAGATCTTGGTTGCAATTGAAACAATCATTTGCAGGCAGAAAAAGAGAATTAATTACAGCCTCTAGTGTGGCAATATTTATTTTTATATTGCGTTACTTTGGATTGCTGCAATATATAGAGTTGGCTATGTTGGATCAATTTTTTCGCTTGCGTCCAGCAGAAGTCCCCAAAGATAGAATTACACTTGTAGTGATTGATGAACCTTCTTTACGACAAATTGGTTCTTGGCCAATTCAGGACAAGGTACTGGCAAAATTAATCAAAAAAATCAAACTCGACAAACCACGGGCTATTGGTTTACATCTTTATCGAGATTTGGCTGTAGAACCTGGTCATCAGCAATTACAACAAGTTTATCAATCCACACCCAATTTAATTGGGATTGAACTATTGGCTACCCAAAGCAATGCTAGGGTTTTACCGCCACCAATACTCAGTCAACGCCATCAAGTTGGTTTTAATAATCTCCTGTATGATATTGATGGTAAAGTTCGTCGCAACTCTTTATATTGGCATATTAATAAGCAGAGACATGAAAGTTTTGCCTTCAAGCTAGCAAAGTTATATCTAGCAAAAGAAGGGATTAAACCCCATCCAGCAGCTAATAACCATAGGTATTTACAACTTGGTAAGGCTGTGTTTCGCCGTTTTCAGCCCAATGATGGTGGTTATGTAAAGGAAGACAACAGAGGGTACCAAATTTTATCTAACTTCCCCAAGTATGGCTGTAGAAAATCTCACCCAGGTACTTGTGGTTTTCGCAAAGTATCATTGCGGGATGTATTAGCAAATAAAGTTCCGGGTCAATTTTTTCAAGATCGGATTGTTTTAATTGGCTCTACAGCTACAAGTATTCAAGATTTTGTTCTGACTCCAAACTCCGGCATGGTGATGGGTAAAGTTAAGGGTATAACTGGAGTGGAGCTACAAGCTTATTTTATTAGTGAATTAATTTCTGCTGCCCGTAAAGAAAGACCTTTGCTCAAGGTTTGGTCTGAACCAATGGAATGGTTATGGATTTTTGGCTGGGCTTATTTGGGGGCAATTACAATTTGGCAAATCCAAAATCTCAGTACTAGTACCTTCAGGATTATATTTTCTAGTTGCTTGTTAACAAGTAGTGCCTATTTAGCATTTATTCTTGGTTGGTGGTTGCCTCTTGTACCTGCTTTTCTCACATTTTGTGGCTCTGCTGTTGCCATAACGTATCAAATAACTCAGATACAAGAAGGATTGAAACGCTCCAAAGAGTTTTTAGATGAATTGATTAATACTATTCCCGATCCAATTTTTGTCAAAAATGAAAAGCATCAGTGGATTGTTGTCAATGATGCTTATTGCCAATTGATTGGTTATCCCAAAATTGATTTACTGGAAAGATCCGACTATGATTTTTTCCCAAAACAGGAAGCTGATATATTTCGCGCTCGGGATAAATTGGTGTTTCAAAATCAATATCCCCAGGAGGATGAAGAAGAATTTACCAATGCCACTGGTCAAACCTATTTAATTGCCACTAAGCGATCGCTCCATAAAGATGCAGCAGGTAATTTATTTCTCATAGGGATTATCAGAGATATTACTGAGCGTAAACTGAGGGAAGAAAATTTGAAGCGCAAGGCAGATGAATTATTTCGTTCTAACTATGAATTAAAAGCTCAAGAAGATCGCCTACGATACCTAGCTTACCACGACCCTTTGACTGGACTTGCCAATCGCAAATATTTCTTAGAACAACTCCAGGAATCTCTGGAATGGTCAGCCCAAAACAAATCCTTGTTGGCAGTCTTATTTATTGATTTAGATGGTTTTAAACAAGTCAATGATACCTTTGGTCACGAAATGGGCGATCGCTTGCTGGTAACTGTTGCTCAACGTCTAAATAATACTTTGCGTACTAGTGATACTGTCTCCCGTTTAGGTGGTGACGAATTTACTATTATCTTAAGAGCAATTCCTGATATAAAAATAGTGACTCAAGTGGCTGAAAAGCTACTCTCAGTTATTACAAAGCCTATTATCTTAGATATAAATACAGCTACTATATCCGCAAGTATAGGTATTAGTATATACCCAATCAATAGTAGCAATGCAGATATTCTCATCCAACAAGCGGATGCGGCAATGTATCGTGCAAAACATTCTGGGAAGAACTGCTTTGAGTTTGCTTGATCTCCCTTAACGCTTCGAGGCTAGGTGTAACCCATATAGTACTAATACGGTTTCTGTATAAAAATGTAATTTATATCGATTGTAGAGACGTTGCACTGCAACGTCTCTACAAAATCTATTTGGCGCAACTTTACATAGAATTGGTATAAGCATATGGGGACTGGACATCATGTTTTGTCCGAAGGGGAAGAGGGAAAGAGCAAGGGGAAAAGGTGGAAGAAAAAACCTTTAACCCTTACCCTTTAACCTTTTCCTCCAAATATATTATCCATAAGATAGATGTATCTACTGCTATTTTCATATATTCTGAGTTTATTCATATAATTCGAGATTTTATAAAAATTCTTTACAAAAACTTAACCTAACTTGATATTAAACTAGGAGTATTACGGAAAAATATTTATTTTTATTAAAAAGAAAAAACTTTCCTATATATATAAGCTTATTTTTTTTGTCTTTTAAAAAAAAACTATGTAGAATTTACTGAAACAAAAATTAAGTTTTTGTGAAAAAACAAACATTTATCCGATTTCAGGGGGATATTTATAAGTCATGAGAACTGTTTTATTCGGTATCCTCATCTATTGACACTAGTTTGTACCTTAGTATTCACCCGGTTAAACACGGAAATTTCATCTCTTTTACCTCTAGGAAATGCATATTTTTGACGAAATAATATATCTAAATTTTGATAAAAAGGAAAAATATGAAGAGCATAATGGGTCATAGCTGCAAATTTACAGGTTTTATGATGCTTTCTGTCGGATTATCCCTGATAGCACCGACAATTATCGAAACAACGAATATTTTGAGTAACTTACAGGTTAGTTGCATGAATAATATTACGAATCATAATTCCGTAAATATTCGGATGAATGGTCTAGATTTACAATACAATGGTTTTCAGACACCATTAAACTGTGAATACAATCCTCCCAACTATGGTGCTCCTGATAGTTGGCATGGTAGCGGCACTCGATAACAAAATCATTGATTAGAAATTTGTACTTTATTGTTGCTGTTTTGCTGGGTAGCAAAACTACTGGTATCTATGGCAACCAAATAATTTAATCTGTGATTTTCGGGGATTTCCACCAGTTATATTCCTGGACTAAGGTATGAACTTGCCAAGAACTTTCTGTGTGAGGATAGTCTGTACGGTAGTGTCCCCCACGACTTTCGGTTCTAAAAAGAGCACTGTTAAGAATCAAGTAAGCTATATCTAGTAAATTCCGAGTTTCAGCCCATAACTGCAATTTACTTGCCATATCTGGTGAAGCCAAATTAATAGTTTCTTGGGGGCTGAGGGCAAATAAACATTTACTTAAAGGTAAGTTAGCAAAATCCTGCTGCCAAGATTTGATAGTGGAAATAGCAGCTGCTAATCCTGCCTGTTGACGACAAATGCCAGCACTTTGCCAGACTAGGCGTGGTAGATTTTGCCTTAGTTCTTGTAGTTGTTGCTGTTGTTTTTGCCATTGTTCTTCAGATATATCTAATTCCCTAACCATTGGTATGGGTACATCAGATGGTGGTAAGTTTGGCAATTTGAGGTTAGCCATTTGTGCCCCAAAGACAATGCATTCGAGGAGAGAATTGCTAGCAAGGCGATTGGCTCCATGTACTCCTGTACTTGCTGTTTCTCCCACAGCGTATAAACCAGGGATATTAGTGTGGTTATTTAAATCTGTCGCAATACCTCCCATCCAATAGTGGGCTGCTGGAGCTACGGGAATGGGTTCAGAGAAGACATCAACACCCCACCGTTGACAAACTTGAATAATATTGGGAAAGCGGTGACGAATTTTTTCGGGGGGGATGGGACGCATATCCAACCAGACATGGGCCGTGGCGGGTTCAGTGGATGTACGTTGTAAATGAGTGAAAATGGCTCGACTAACCACATCTCTGGGAGCCAGTTCCCCATCCTTGTGGTAGTCAAAGACAAAACGCCGCCCTGTATCATCAATCAAATGTGCCCCTTCTCCCCGCACAGCTTCGCTAATTAAAAAGCGATCGGCACCAGGTTTGGTCAAAGCTGTGGGATGAAATTGAACAAATTCTAAGTCTCTGAGTATGGCTCCTGCCCGCCATGCTAGGGCGACTCCATCTCCCGTACTCACAGTTGGATTGGTGGTTTGGGCAAATACTTGTCCCCCTCCCCCTGTGGCTAAAATGACTACACCGGCTTGAATAGTGCGAATTTGACCTTGATAAAACAGGCTAATGCCTTGGCAGTGTTGGGTTTGTGGTGACAACCATAGATTTAAAGCCAAAGCTTGTTGAATTACCTGAATGTTCTGGCGTTTCAATACTTGAGCGGTGAGAGTAGTAGTTACTTCCCTACCTGTAGTATCAGCCGCATGGAGAACCCGGTGACGGGAATGGGCTGCTTCTAAGGTAAGTGCTAAATTACCATCGTGACGGTCAAAAGCTACCCCCAATTCTACTAAAGATTGAATGCAGCTAGGAGCGTGGTGGGCAATAAATTCAACTGCGGTGCGGGAGCACAAACCTGCACCTGCTTTCAGGGTATCTGCAACGTGGAGACTGGGGGAATCTTCAGGACCTACTGCCGCTGCAATACCTCCTTGTGCCCAATCACTAGCAGATAAAGAAACGGTTTCTTTGGTAATTAAGCCGACTCGCAGGTGATTGGGGATACACAGAGCCGTATATAAACCGGCTGCACCAGCACCGATTACGAGAACATCAAATTGGTGGGGAATATCTGTTTGAGGCAAGGTAGTGGATGGGAGAGAAAGGATGAATCAAATCATTATCATTCATCCTACCAAGAAAAACGTTGACAGCCTCCAGGATAAATTAAACCTACTTAAACGCTGCGGATTTGGGTTGAGGAATTTTAATAATTTTGAAATGCAGGCTTTGCTATTTTGGCATTTTCCAACTCGAATTTCTTGAGTAATAGAAGGACGGTCTGATTGTGTTGTGAAAACCCCACGCATTAAAATTAATTGACTTAGTAAAATTGCTGAGAATAAACTTTCTTCGTAATCTAATTCTTTGATTAAATGGCTGATAATACTAATAATTAATAATCCAACTATCAGTAACTAAGCGACTTTCTTACGTCTTAATAAATTAGCTGCAAGAATATTTGAACGTAGTCATCAGGCTTGTAACAGAGGCGCACCAATCACCGATTGTGACAATTGCGTAAGTCCTGACTAAGTTAGCCAGGGGTAGTTCACTATTTTAGCCCACTAAGTACGGAAGAGCCAGATACATAAAATATCCCACCCCTGAAAATAGGAGCGGGATAGAATCAATTGAAATGAACTACTAAAGCAGTTATCTGTAAATACCAGGGTTAATGCGATCATCTCCTTCATTAAAGAGAGATTCTGGTGGATTGACTGTAAAGTTGTCTAAATTACCCTGAAGGATTTTTTGTTGGCGTTCGCTCAATCCTGGAATATTCAACACATCCTCTACTTTCTCGTAGGGAGCATATCTGATAATTTTGCTTGCCAAAGTTGGATACAGTCCTCGGTAACTCTGGAAAGCCCGCACATTAGTGTTATTCAAATCGATTTTGTCACCATATACATCTGCCAACTTATCATCGGCTCGATTCCGCCGTGTTGCTTCACCTTCAACCGCCAAAATAGAGACTGATGGTAAAGTCAAACTCTGTAAATTGGCAGCTTGGGCTATTGGTGGTGCGGCAAACCATCCACAAAAACCAACTAATAAACTAAATACTGTTAATAAACGCGCTAAATGCTTCACTATTTTCTACCTCTTTCCATCAAACTGAAATATCAGCTTTCAGCCGGGAGCATTGGGTTACAACATTTGGTATGAGTCCTCATACCCGAAAAATTGTAGCAGCCAAACAAGGGAATTGCAGAAATTTTCTATCAAACAAACCAACGGTATATTGTTTCTCCATCGTTTACCAAATATTGGTCATTAGGAGATCCATTGGATTAATCAAAACCCAATAGCTTTATCCTTGGTTTATATGAATTTTTGTTACTTCTACATCCTTTACCTTCAACCTTATGCTTATAGCTGATTGCTTGATAAACACACAGCAGTCATCAGAAACTAATATACAGCTTAAGTGAAATACCTCAACCTGCTTCCTGAGGTTTGGGTGTCCATAATATTTACGGCGTTGCTGAATCCATGTATGAAAATTATGTTGCATGATTCCAAAACCCTTGTAGAGACGTTGCACTGCAACCTCTCTACACCCGTATTCATACTTCAAATCAGCAACGCCATATTTACGATTGCCTGGGTTGACAGTAATTTTATGCAAAAATGTGAAAAATAGATCTTCAAACAGCTTGTCACCAAAGGGCTTAAGGGGATAAACCGGCTACCAGAGAGTTAAGCTACAATTGCTGCCAATAAAAATAGACTATCTACCAAGATGGTACTCAGAACCGCTCCACTAAAGGCGTACCAATGCTGCTTACCAGTGCTTAAAGGAAGTATACCCACTGTCAACAACACTAAGCCAAGTATCAGTGCCCATGATTCGCCCCAAGGCGTTTGTACTTGTAACAATGCTTTTTGTAAAATTGGCGCGATGGTTTCTGGCTCTACTCTCATAATTTGTCGCCAATAAGGCATCAAATCTACCAGATAAAAATAGATGTCGGTAACAACTGTACCCAGTAAAGAACCCAAATAAAACCAATTACCTATCTTTCCCCAATTCTTGGTTAACAAAAACCACAACACAAATGGCAAACCAATGGATTCTACTGGTAAATGCCATAGGGGTTCCCAACGCAACCAACCCCAGTAAATACCACCAGCTAACCAACTCCAACTAAATCCATATAGCACATCTCCCCAAGCATATGTTGCGGGACGTGACATTAATGAGAGGCTTAACCATACCCAACCGGCTGTTAATCCTAAACTCATCCAGGGTAGCGATCGCACTAATGGTGCTTCAATAAATACTGGCACGGATACTAGGAAAACTGCTGCGGCGAATACCAACCAAGTTTGTTGAGCGAGTAATTTACTCCACCATGAGAATTCGGTTCTTTGGCGTAGTTCAAAGGCTTGGACTGAGGATTTACTAGGAGCGTAGGAAGACAAGGTGTTGTTAACCAAAATTTTAATATTTGTTACTTAACTTAACTTAACTTTATTCAAGATACCACACCACAAAATCCCCCCCGGGGGCATTTTGATTATACAGGAATATTGTCTGACCCGGAAATCTCTGTGCTGTCAATGTAAAGTTGGAGAGTGATGAGGTGATGGTTGGTGGTTGTTGGTTGTTGGTTGTTGGTTGACAGTTGACGGTTTAATTCTTTCACTCCCACACTCCCCACACTCCCCACACTCCCCACACTCCCCACACTCCCCACACTCCCCACACTCCCCACACTCCCCACACTTCCCTCACTCCTCTGCTTGCTATGAGAGCGATATATGCTACAAATTCTCCCAAGTGTATTTTGGGGTAGTGTAAAGTGTAATGCTTATGAAACAATGGTTATCTGACAAAAAACATCAGGTAATATTTGATGCATCTATTATGAACTGCATACAGAAGAACACATGAAAGTTACTATTCCTTGTTCTTCATTCTCGATTCCCTGTTCCCTTTTGTTGAGCTTCACAGATAAATGGTTCTATCAAAACGTCAACTATTCGTACTTTTAACGGCAACATCCACCGTCATATCTGTGGCGGTATCCCCTATACCAGCTTTGAGCCAAACAGATGCTACCGCTAATGTCGCTTCTGGAATGAATGTGTGGCAAGCCATTTTCCTTGGCTTTGTGCAAGGAGCTACAGAGTTTCTGCCTATCAGCAGCACTGCCCATTTAAAAGCAGTACCAGTGATGTTAGGCTGGGGAGATCCGGGAGTAGCTTTTACCGCCGTAATTCAGTTGGGTAGTATTGCCGCTATTCTCTGGTATTTTTGGGGTTTGTTGATGGAAGTGATTAAGGGAGCTACCAGTGCAATAGCTCGTTCCGACTATCAAGATAATAACTTTCGTATTGCTTTGGGAATTGCCATCGGTACCCTTCCCATCGTATTTTTGGGATTGTTAATTAAAAGCTTTTTTTCTCAGTTTTATGATGCTAATTTACGGAGTATGGGAGCAATTGCGATCGCATCTATTTTTATGTCCTTACTAATGGGTTTAGCAGAAAAAATGGGTCAACGCAAGCGCGGTTTTGACACACTGGGGATGAACGATGGTATCCTGATGGGATTTGCTCAGGCTTTAGCCCTAGTTCCAGGTTCTTCTCGTTCTGGTTCTACCTTAACGGGGGGATTGTTTATGGGTTTAGAGAGGGAAACAGCCGCCCGCTTTTCTTTTCTGCTGGGTATTCCTGCCATTACCCTCTCTGGCTTGGTGGAACTAAAAGATTTATTATCCACCGGAATTGGAGATGCTGGAATAGTCACTCTAATTGCTGGAGTAATTTCATCGGCTATCTTTTCTTACCTAGCAATTGATTGGTTGCTGCGCTTTCTGCAAACTAGAAGTATATGGGTGTTTGTGTGGTATAGACTTATATTTGGTGTGGTTATTTTAGGTGCCATTGGCACACAACTAATAGGTAATTCGTAATTCATAATTCATAATTCGTAATTAACATTTCCCTCTTGGGCGCAAGCCGCAGCGCCCCTACTCTTTCACTCCGGGCGGGGAAACCCCGCCCCTACTCTTTCACTCCTTCACTCCTTCACTCCGGGCGGGGAAACCCCGCCCCTACTCCTTCACTCCTTCACTCCGGGCGGGGAAACCCCGCCCCTACTCTTTCCCTCCTTCCCTGCTTCACTCCTTCCCTGCTTCACTCCTCCCCTCCTCCCCACACTCCCCATGATTAGTCCTGCTCGCATTTCTCAAGTACTACCGGATTCTATCGCCGCTGAGGTTGGATTTACCCCTGGAGATGCAATTGTCAGTATTAACGGTAGCCAACCACGGGATTTAATTGATTATCAATTCCTGTGCGCTGATGAGGTGTTGGAATTAGAAGTATTGGATGAAGCTGGTAAAATACATCACATAGAGATTGAGAAGGACTATGATGATGATTTGGGGTTGGAATTTGAAACAGCTTTGTTTGACGGTTTGATTCAATGTAATAACCGTTGTCCGTTTTGTTTTATCGATCAACAACCACCAGGAAAGCGAGAAAGTCTGTATTTCAAGGATGATGATTACCGATTGAGCTTTTTATATGGCTCTTATCTTACCTTGACTAATTTACCGTCAAGGGAATGGCAGCGCATTGAGCAAATGCGTTTGTCTCCCTTATATGTTTCTGTTCATGCTACAGAACCGGAAGTACGTACCAGATTGTTGAAAAATCCCCGCGCTGCCCAAATCTTGTCCCAACTGGAGTGGTTCCAAGAGAGAAGACTGCAAATTCACGCACAAGTTGTGTTGTGTCCTAGTATCAATGATGGCATTTATCTGGAACAAACCCTACGTGACTTAGCGTCATTCCATAGAGGTGAAGTGCCTGCGGTAGCGTCGGTGGCAGTGGTGCCGGTGGGGTTAACCAAGTTTCGTCCCCAAGAGGATGAATTGATACCTGTAACTAGGGAAAAAGCTTTAGAAGTGATTGACCAAGTGCGATCGCTACAGCAGGAATTTCGCCAACAATTTGGTTCCACTTTTGCCTGGTTAGCGGATGAATGGTTTTTAATTGCTGGTGAGGATTTGCCATGTGAATCTGAATATGAAGACTATCCCCAAATTGATAATGGGGTTGGTTCTATTCGGTTGTTTATTCAGCAATTTATAGATGCTGCCAATCAATTATTACCGGAGCAGGTGCCACCCCGGAAATTTACCTGGGTAGTGGGTAATGCTGTGGAGCGAGCATTTCAACCGATCCTAGAACGCTTAAATCGTGTTTCTGGGTTGGAGGTGAATATGCGCGCCTTATCAAGTGATTATTGGGGACAAAATATTACAGTCACTGGTTTACTCACAGGTTATGATTTAATTACCAAGCTACAAGGGCAACAATTAGGTGATGGAATTTTATTGCCAACGGTAATGCTCAAACATGGAGAATTGGTATTTTTAGATGATATAAATGTTGAAGAAGTATCCCGTCAACTGCATACAAAAATATTCCCAGTTGCAGGGGTAGAAGAATTTATCAAAACCTGTATATCGGCTCTATCTGCATCATAAAACATCATTTATAAAATTAATCATTTAAATTGGGATTCCCAATTTTAAAAAAACTCATAAATACTTGTCAAAATCTTTATAAAATAACTGAAAACTGTATGATTCAACAACACAGGAGATAATAGTGGCAAAACAGAAAGTCAACGCTAAAAATCAAACATTAAAGCTACAAAAAGCAGGATGTTTTATTTTTAAGTTACAGTTATTGCTGGTTAGTTTTTGCCACATTGTGCCTGCATCAGCAGCAGACAACCAACCTGTATTAAGCATTATTCAAACTCCAGAAAATACCCAGCAATGGCAAGGAATTAGCAAACGGTTGCAAGCAGCCGGGGTGAAATATTGCGTGATTCCTCTGAATAATATTAGAAGGATGGCTGATTGGGGCGATCGCAGGGTGGTATTTCTCCCCAATGTAGAAACATTAACACCAACCCAGGCGATCGCTCTAGAAGAATGGATGGGTAAGGGTGGACGTTTAATTGCTAGCGGTCCTACAGCTAGTTTATCTTCTCCAGGGGTGCGACAATTAATGCAATCCCTATTGGGTGGTTATTGGGGATTTAGTCTCAGTAGTCCGCAAAAATTAGAGCGATCGCCAATTAAAACCCAACGGTGGGCAGGCAATAGCCAGCTATTCGGCAAAGTCAGTGGCGGTGTTGTTGTCCCCAATGGGATCACAGGTAAAGCGGCTGCGGTTTGGAACTCTGAAGATAATTCGGCTGCGGTGGTTGCAACTTCCCGCTCTACCTTGTTTGGATGGCGTTGGGGAATAGATCAAGTAGCAGCAGCAGATTTAGATACTGCTTGGTTACAAGCCACCCTGAAACGCTATCAAACTCGGGCTAAAACTGCTCCCAAAATAATTGCAGGAGCTAATTCTCAATGCTCTACCCAACTAGCTAAACTGCCCAGTTCTACCCAAAAACGGAGTAGTCAGGTATCAAAAGTAACTGAAAGAAAACCAGAGGTGACAAACACACCCACATCACCGCCTCCCCCCTCTGTTACTTCCAGAAACACAAATGCACCAGGTTCAGTTACTCCCCGCCAAACCGCATTTGCTCCCATACCCAGAGCTATTCCCCCTGTCCCCATCCGCAAGTCAGAAGAAGATATTGACCAGTTACAAGAAAGGGTACGCTTAGATGTGCGCCCCAATTCTGGGAAACCCATTAGCCGTGCAGAAGCCGTTACTCTGCAACAAGAATTGAAAAGTTTGATTGGACGGGTGGAAAGTTCCCATCTTGCGGCTCAAGCTGCTAATCCTGGAGCGATCGCTAATAATCCCATTTTGAGCAAAGCACAGCCGGTGCGGTTTGCCAGTGTTAAACCTGGAACCATATCAGCTAGCACCCAGAAAGCACTGTCACGGGCAAAGCAAATAGCCAATAACTTGCCCCAATTAGTAGCACAAAAGAGGTATGCTCAAGCACGGCAACAGTGGTTAATGGCTAAAGCATCCTTATTACAGGAATTTCCCATCGATCGCCGATTAGCACAACCAGAAATTCGAGCAATGTGGTTGGATCGAGGAACCATCGTCCGTGCGGGTAGCGAACAGGGATTAGCCAAAATATTCGATCGCATGGCACAATCTGGAATTAATACGGTATTCTTTGAAACATTAAATGCTAGTTACACTATTTATCCCAGCAAAGTCGCGCCCCAAAAAAATCCCTTAATTCGTGGTTGGGACCCCCTCGCAGCAGCAGTTAAACTAGCCAAGGCTAGGGGTATGGAATTACACGCTTGGGTGTGGGTATTTGCCGCAGGCAATCGTAACCATAATAAATTGCTTAACCTACCTAGTAATTATCCAGGGCCAGTATTAGCCGCCCATCCAACTTGGGCAAACCGCGATCGTCAAGGTAGGATGATTCCTAAAGGAAAGAAAAAGCCATTTTTTGACCCGGCAAATCCTCAGGTACAAAAGTATTTACTCGACCTTTACGAAGAAATAGTCACTCGCTATCAAGTGGATGGCTTGCAGTTAGACTATATTCGCTATCCATTCCAAGATCCGGCTAGGGGGCAAACTTACGGTTATGGAGCGGCATCAAGGTCTAAATTTAGACAATTAACAGGGGTAGATCCCATTAATATTACCCCCAGACAGCGGCAAATGTGGCAAAAGTGGACAGAGTTTCGTACCCAGCAAGTCGATAATTTTGTCGCTCAAGTTTCAGAAAGATTACGAAAGAAAAACCCCAAATTAATTTTGTCTGCCGCTGTTTTCCCCTTACCAGAACGGGAAAGGATTCAAAAATTGCAACAAGATTGGGAAGTGTGGGCAAAACGCGGGGATGTAGACATGATTGTACCTATGACTTATGCCCTAGATACCATCCGTTTTCAGCGACTCGCCAAACCTTGGATTGCTGCGAGTAAATTAGGTTCTAGCTTATTAGTTCCGGGGATTCGTTTACTTTCCTTACCTACCTTGGGAGCAGTGGATCAAATTCAGTTAGTCAGGGATTTACCTGTAAACGGTTATGCTCTGTTTGCAGCAGAGAACTTACACAGCGACTTGCAAAAAGTTTTTAGTAGTACCCAAGGTGCATCTGTGGGGAGCAAAAACGAACCTATAGCTTACCGTCAGCCTTTTCAAACCGCAGCCATTCGCTATGGTGCTTTGCAGAAAGAATGGCAATTAGTAGAGGAAAATAAGCAACTAAACTTACCTGGAAATACCCTATCAACCTTTAAATCCCAGGCCAAAAGTTTAGAAAATATTTTGACTAAATTAGCCGCAGAACCGAAGCAGAGCAATATAGTTGCAGCAAGAGCTACCTTGGCTCGTTTCCAATCGCGATTCCGCATTTGGATGCGGGTACATGGTGAGAAGAATCCCTATCAAGTCAAGGTGTGGGAAAATCGGCTGATTGCCATAGAAAAGCTCTTGCGTTATGGGGAAAGGGCGCAATCTCGATAATGGGATGATGGGGTAATGGGGTGATGGGATGATGAAGTAATGAGCTGTAGGGGCACGGCATCCGAGATATTGTTTCATCTGCAATAATATTAACCACGCCGTGCCCTTTGCCCGTGGAGATATTGTTTCATCTGCAATAATCTTAACCACGCCGTGCCCTTTGCCCGTGGAGATATTGTTTCATCTGCGATAATATTCACCACGCCGTGCCCTTTGTCCGTGGAAATATTGTTCCATCTGTAATAATATTAACCACGCCGTGACCTGATCAAGGGGATGGGCACGGCGTGGTCAATTCTTTTGGCTTATAGAATTATCTTACTGATGCCGTGCCCCTACTTCATCACTCCTTCACTTTATCAATAAATTTGGGAATTTCTGCGATCGCTAACCCTGGAAATTACAGAGCAATCGCCCTTGGGGCGGCTCTTGGAGGGAGCATCGCAGTTCATTTTTTACCTAAACTTTACAGATAAATAGTTGTAATCAAAAAAATTATTATGTCAAGATATTTTACAAAATAGTAAATTAAGTCTTAAGTCGAAAATCACCACAATAATTTAAATTTGCTTGGGAAAATATGACTTATCCTTTTTTAGAACGTCTCAATAGTCCGCAGCGTCCGGTTTTAGTGTTTGATGGCGCTATGGGAACTAATCTCCAAGTCCAAAATCTCACGGCTGAGGATTTTGGTGGCCCAGAATACGAAGGTTGTAATGAATATCTGGTTCACACCAAGCCGGAAGCAGTAGCAACAGTACACCGGGGTTTCTTGGCTGCGGGTGCGGATGTAATTGAAACCGATACCTTTGGCGGTACATCCGTTGTTTTAGCAGAATATGACCTGGCTGACCAAGCTTATTATTTGAATAAAACTGCTGCTGAGTTAGCGAAAAAAGTGGTGGCGGAATTTTCTACCCCAGAAAAGCCCCGGTTTGTGGCCGGTTCTATGGGACCAGGGACTAAATTACCTACTTTGGGTCACATTGACTTTGACACCCTGAAAAACGCCTATGTAGAGCAAGCTGAGGCTTTATTTGATGGTGGGGTGGATCTATTCCTGGTGGAAACCTGTCAGGATGTATTGCAAATTAAAGCTGCACTCAACGCCATTGAGGAAGTATTTGCCAAAAAAGGCGATCGCCGTCCGTTAATGGTTTCTGTCACAATGGAAACGATGGGGACAATGTTGGTGGGTACGGAAATCAGCGCGGTGGTGACGATTTTGTCACCCTATAATATTGATATTTTGGGGTTAAACTGTGCCACTGGTCCCGATTTGATGAAGCCACATATTAAGTATCTATCGGAGCATTCGCCATTTATTGTTTCCTGTATTCCCAATGCGGGTTTACCGGAGAATGTCGGTGGTCAAGCACATTACAAATTGACCCCGATGGAATTACGGATGAATTTAATGCATTTCATCGAAGATTTAGGTGTCCAAGTGATTGGGGGTTGCTGTGGGACACGTCCGGAACACATTCAAGCATTGGCAGAAATTGCCCAGGATTTAACACCAAAGGTAAGGGAACCGGAATTGGAAGCGGCGGCGGCTTCTATTTATGGTACTCAACCATATGACCAAGATAATTCTTTCTTGATTATTGGCGAAAGATTAAATGCCAGTGGTTCCAAGAAATGCCGTACCATGTTGAACGATGAAGACTGGGACGGACTGGTATCTATGGGTAGGGCGCAAGTTAAGGAAGGTGCCCACATCCTGGATGTGAACGTGGATTATGTGGGACGGGATGGCGTGCGCGATATGCACGAGTTAGCTTCCCGCCTAGTAAATAATATTACCCTTCCCTTAATGCTAGACTCCACGGAATGGGAGAAAATGGAGGCTGGCTTAAAGGTTGCTGGGGGTAAATGTTTGCTTAACTCCACCAACTACGAAGATGGGGAACCCCGCTTTTTGAAGGTGTTGGAATTAGCCAAGAAATATGGTGCTGGGGTAGTCATTGGTACTATCGATGAAGATGGTATGGCGCGGACAGCCGAGAAAAAATTTGCGATCGCTCAACGTGCCTATCGCCAAGCTTTAGAATATGGTATACCCGCCCATGAGATATTTTTTGACACCTTAGCTCTACCAATTTCTACGGGGATTGAGGAAGATAGGGAAAATGGTAAAGCTACCATTGAAGCCATCCGTCGCATTCGTCAAGAATTACCAGGATGTCACGTAGTTTTGGGTGTTTCCAATGTTTCCTTTGGCTTAAATCCCGCCGCACGGATAGTACTCAACTCCATGTTCCTCCACGAATGTATGGCGGTGGGAATGGATGCAGCTATCGTGAGTGCTAACAAAATTTTACCCCTGTCCAAGATTGAGGAGAAGCACCAAGAAGTTTGTCGCCACCTAATTTACGACGAACGTAAATTTGAAGGAGATGTCTGCGTTTATGACCCCTTGGGCGAACTTACTACCATGTTTGAAGGGGTAAGTGCCAAACGGGATAAGGGTGTTGATGAAAATCTTCCCATTGAGGAGCGTCTCAAGCAGCATATTATCGATGGGGAGCGCATTGGCTTGGAAGATGCACTTAAGCAAGCCATGGAAAAGTATCCCCCATTGGATATTGTTAACGTTTACCTACTGGATGGAATGAAAGTGGTGGGTGAGTTGTTCGGTTCTGGACAAATGCAGCTACCCTTCGTCTTACAATCAGCAGAAACCATGAAAGCGGCGGTGGCTTTCCTTGAACCCCACATGGAAAAATCCGAAGCCGAGGAAGACAACGCCAAGGGAACCTTTATTATTGCCACGGTTAAGGGTGATGTCCATGATATTGGTAAAAACTTGGTAGATATTATCCTTTCCAACAACGGTTATCGGGTGATTAACCTGGGAATCAAACAACCAGTGGAAAATATCATCGAAGCCTATAACCAGCATAAAGCCGATTGTATTGCCATGAGTGGCTTATTGGTGAAATCCACGGCGTTTATGAAGGAGAACTTGCAGGTATTTAACGAAAAGGGTATTACCGTTCCCGTAATTTTAGGTGGTGCGGCACTAACTCCCAAATTTGTCCACGAAGACTGCCAAAACACCTATAACGGTAAAGTGGTTTACGGTAAAGATGCATTCTCTGACTTGCATTTCATGGATAAACTCATGCCAGCCAAAGCCGCTGAACAATGGGATGATATCCAAGGATTTTTGGGAGAATTTGCCGAAGCAGAATCCTCAAATGGTCATAAATCAGCAGGGGAAGATAAGCAAACAAAGAAAAAACCAGCAGAACCCCAAATCATTGATACTCGCCGTTCTGAAGCCGTTGACATTGATACAGAACGTCCCACACCACCCTTCTGGGGAACTAAGCTACTGCAACCAGAAGATATTCCCCTGGAAGAGTTATTCTGGTACTTGGATTTACAGGCTTTGATTGCTGGACAATGGCAGTTTAGAAAGCCAAAAGACCAATCTAAGGAAGAGTATCAAGCTTTCTTACAAGAGAAAGTTTATCCCATCTTAGAAACTTGGAAGCAACGGGTAATTGAGGAGAACTTGTTGCATCCCCAGGTGATTTATGGGTATTTCCCTTGTCAGGCTGAGGGGAATACGCTTTATATATATAACCACAAAGACGCAAAGGACGCGAAGGAGATAGTTACCAGTTTTGAGTTTCCCCGACAAAAATCCCTGCGACGGTTGTGTATTGCCGATTTCTTTGCACCGAAGGAGTCGGGAGTGGTTGATGTATTCCCCATGCAAGCGGTGACGGTGGGTGAAGTAGCTACGGAGTTTGCCCAAAAGTTATTTGCCGATAATTCATACACAGACTATCTGTATTTTCACGGTATAGCAGTGCAAGTGGCTGAGGCATTAGCTGAGTGGACACACGCGAGAATCCGCCGTGAGCTTGGTTTTGGAGGAGAAGACCCTGATAATATTCGGGATGTACTAGCCCAGAGGTATCGAGGTTCTCGGTATAGTTTTGGCTACCCTGCTTGTCCCAATATTCAGGATCAGTACAAGCAGTTGGAACTGCTGGAAACTGACCGAATTAAGATGTATATGGATGAAAGTGAGCAGTTGTATCCGGAACAGTCTACGACGGCGATTATTACTTATCACCCCGTAGCGAAGTACTTTAGCGCGTAATATGATACCCCCTCTTCGATTGTGGAGAGGGGGAATTTTATGAACCGCAGAGACGCAGAGGACGCAGAGGAAGAGAGGTGTTTGTTCAGTTTATTTCGGTGGCAGGATATACTAACGTTTGACGATAGTAACGTAAAGCGATAGGATTGTGATTGTTAGTTTTAAATCTGAGGAAACAAAGCTCATCTTTGACGGCTTTATATCTTCTGATTTGCCGCCGAATATCCAAAAGACTGCTTTACGAAAACTGCTGATTCTTGATGCTGCAACCTCAATTAATGATTTGCGCGTTCCACCTGGTAATCGCTTAGAAAAACTAGTTGGCGATAGGAAGGGACAGTACAGTATTCGTATTAACGAACAATGGCGAATCTGCTTTGTATGGACGGAGGAGAAGAATGTTTCGGAAGTAGAAATAGTAGATTACCACTGACTTATGGAAATGATTATGAATAGTAACCGTTTACCAAATATACACCCTGGGGAAATATTACAACTAGAATTTTTGCAACCCCTCAATATCACCCCTTATCGTTTGAGCAAAGATATAGGTGTAGCTCAAACAAGAATTAGTGAAATTTTATCTGGAAAACGCAGTATTACAGCAGATACAGCTTTGCGTTTATCTCGTTATTTTGGTAATAGTGCTCAGTTTTGGTTGAATTTACAAACGCAATACGATGTACGTCAAGCTCTGGAAGAAAATGCAGAAATTTACAATCAAATATCTAAACTTCCTTTAAATGATGTAGCCTGAGTTTGTCAAGGAAAATATTTCAGCGCGTAATAGTTTATCATTTGTGGGTGAGAAGACCCTACCCGAGCACGAAGTGGAGTAGGGATGATAGCGAACTTTAAACTAAATATAGGAATCCGATTTGATTGTTGAATAAAATTAGGTACTTGTAGTACTTGTTAGGGTGCGTTATGCTAAAAGCACTCCGCACCTAAAAGATTACTGGATGGTGCGTTACGCTTTGCGGTAACACACCCTACGTGTTTTAAGCGCTCGCTAGACTTGCATAAATTACAGGTTAAGGAAGAGTTTGTTTATAGGAGAATCGCGCTGGGATAGTCAAATACGCACAATAATACCCTAGTGAGGGATAACAGATCCCCGACTTCTTAAAGAAGTCGGGGATCGCTCACACCCGCGAATTGTCAAAATTAATGCAACACAATTTATTGATAACCTCACCATTTTCTTACCCTTCTCCAGAAATTTGACAAAATATAGTCCTATTTCTCGCTCCATCTAATTCAAAAAATAATACCGATTGATAAGTTCCCAAAGCTAATTTGCCATCCACAATGGGAATTACCTCACTAGTACTCATAGTCATCGCCATAAGGTGAGAGTGAGCATTCATGGGTTCGTCTGGGGGAATATTCGCTCTTAAATGCAGATCATTATGTAAATACTTATCTGACTCTGGTGCTAATTTACGTAAATATACTTTGATATCTTCTAATAGTCTTTCCTCGTATTCATTGATAGCTAATGCAGTGGTTGTGTGGCGAGAAAAAATTAAAGCTTGACCATTTTGTATTGGGGTTGCTGTAATTAAATCTTGAATTTGTGGAGTAATGTTGTGAATATTAATTCCTGGATTTGTTTTAATTTCAATGATTTTATGAAAAATAGCCATTATATTCTTGTTAATACTGAAATGGTAAATTCAACCTCGTCTACCTTGAGAACCGTAGTTTTATCCCATGAGTTTGTAGACTTTGGGATTGCTTCCTTACGTCGCAATGACATATCTGAACCTGAGTTCGGGATAAGCTGCAACCCTCATTATACGGTTGATTGATTTTGGTATCAGTCAACGTGTTTGCGTCGTTTCAGCCAATTAACGGTAAATAAACCTCCTTAAC
>JAAUYI010003854.1_pt1 | contig 37632 bp, 30 predicted proteins | sample 7278041 | NCBI WGS metagenome assembly JAAUYI01 (sample SAMN14350216, study PRJNA611818) | marine sediment metagenome | isolation source: surface marine sediment (0.6m) | place: French Polynesia: Moorea | collected 2018-08
ACTGATGGTAAGCCTTTAACCTTAGCCAAAATAGGTAATTGCTTAAATATCAGTCGTGAGCGAGTACGTCAGATAGAAAGAGAGGCTTTATCTAAGTTACGAAAACGCAAGACTTTTATTCGTGAGTATCTTGCTAGTTAGGCTGAGAGAGGCATCTTCAAATTAGGAGAAAGGTGATAGGCAATAGCAGTGTGTCCGCGCAGTAACTACCGTCGGCTCTCCTCTGGATGGTTGAGGACACGCATGTCGAGGTTTCCTCAAATGGCGTGTCTGTCATCCGCCAAGGACACGCACCAGGAGAGGGAATAGGCAATTTAGATAAGTTCAAGCTTAATCATAAGATAACCGTGGTCGGCAAAACAGAATTAAATAGTTCGGTTTTACTGACCACTAATTCAAACCGAAACTTGTTACATTGATAAAAAGATTACAAATATTGTCCAATTAATTTATTAAGTTTATTTATATCTCTATCTATTTGCAGCAAAATTCATCAGAGGTCTCAAGTGAACCAAGAATCTAATCGTCCCCAAAGTATACTCGGTGGTGAGAGTGAAGCTAATAACTTATGGCAATATGTTCAAGCTCTTAGCCCTGAAACCATTGCTCAACTATCTAAGCCTCATTCTCCAGAAGTCGTTCAAGTTATGGAAAAAAATATCATTGGTTTACTAGGAAATCTTCCTTCCGAGCAATTTGAAGTATCCATTAATACTAGCAGGGAACACTTAGGGAAACTACTCGCTTCTGCTATGATGAGTGGCTATTTTCTCAGAAATGCCGAACAACGTATGACATTTGAAAAATCAATCCAAAAAGTAGGGGAAATTGGTAAAGCTGACGAATAATCCAAGCCTTTATTGTTAACTGTAGCAATCCTCCAAGACTTCTAACAGTTGAGAGCCAGGGGTTAAAAACCCTGGAAGGGGCGTTCAAGCACTTGGGGTTTCCCCAAGTGTCAGCCCCTCATGAAAACCAGAAAGGTGTTAAAACACCTTGTGTCCTCTATACACTTTCGACACTAAATCTTTATACAGCAATGGTTCTAGCTATTGTACAATTAGATTAATTGGATGTTCCAAGGTAAAGGGTGTGCCAGTCGTCTGCATATCGCACCTAATAGTTAGCAGACAAAAACCTAGAAAACTTAATACTATGCGGTTTGAGGAAAGAATGCTGCATTTCCTCAGTAAAAGTATTAGTGCTTGCCAATTCGTGAGGACACGGTTTCTGAGCCAAGCTCAGAAACGTGAGATGTCCGTGCTTAAGAAGGTTCATGTCGTAATAATATGGATTGTTCGGATTGGTGGGGTCGATAAGCGTCCCCTTAACCAAATAAGGGTTTGAGCAAACGTGACTTTAGGAGGGGCTGCGTGCGGATAGCCTGAGAACTGGAATCCTTTGTCTTTTAAGCAAAGGAGGCTCAATTTTGGCTAAGTAGCTCCGTGTAAATTCAACATAAATAATCTTGTAGCGATGGAAGTGAGTCCGTTGTGGGGATTTACAACGTGCTTATTCTGCTACTTTACGGTGGAATAAGTGTGCATCGTTCCATTGCATTGGATCTATGAGAAGTACTATATATGGTACTTCTTATTTAATTTAAGTTTTATTTAATGAACAGGCTCTGAAATATGGAGTTTTAAATGAAATTTGCATTGTACTACATAAAGATAGACAATTCCCTAAATTGAAATATTGCTCTAAACTAAGGATAAATACTTAATCAATAACCAGAATAAAAAAAAGAGGAAAATCATCTTAATCATGCTTTTCCCCTTTCAATAAGCCTACTAAGTATCTCATTACTTTTTCCTATTTATATTATAACCTTGGGCTTTTTTCCGATTTTTGACTAAATTTTGTTAAAAAACTGTAAGTGACATTAGTTTAATTAGTTGCTTTAAAAAAAAATTAAATAATAATATTTTTCTATTTGGTTAAGGAAATCATCAGGAGTTAACTTAAAAATCACTATATGAGTCAAACTTTATCTTCTCTACCTCATAAACGAATTGGAGTAGCTGTTATTCGTAATCAGCAAGGGCAAATTTTGATCGATCGTAGACGAGATGAGGGAGAAATGGGTGGTTTATGGGAATTTCCTGGTGGCAAAATTGAAAGCAACGAGACAGTAGAAGAATGTATTTCAAGAGAAATTAAAGAAGAATTATCTCTAGAAATAGCAGTGGGTCAATGCTTAACAATCGTTAATCATATCTATCCTGCTTTTGAAATTACTTTATTTGTCCATGAATGCCAGTATCTAGGTGGTAAACCGCAGCCTCTTGCCTGTGATGAGATCCGTTGGGTTAACCTAGAGGAAATAAGTCAATATAATTTTCCAGAAGCTAATCGAGAAATAATTGCTACTTTACACAATATTAATGAGCTAAAATGACTGCTAAATCTGTACCTGAAGATCTAACTGTTAAGGAATTTTCAGCTTCTAAGCAAGCTAAATTGTTCGACTCTCTTCAACAATCTCGCCTTAGTGGTCAGCTTGTCTTTACTAGTCCACACCAACAAGATCAATGGTGCTTTTATCTTTACTTAGGACAAATTGTCTATGCCACAGGAGGGGTTCATCCCTTTAGACGTTGGCAAAGAAATGTTCGAGTTCATCTTCCTCAAATCTCTTTCGATCTTAACAAAGAAATATCAGCAGGAACTGTAGATAAAAATAATAGTCTTTGGGAATATCAACAAATCTTTGATTGGGTTAAGCAGGAAAAAATTACTGAGAAACAAGCAAGTAAGATTGTAAATTCTGTAGTCGAAGAAGTACTATTTGATATTACTCAGAGAATAGAAGTTATCTGTAAAATTTATCAAGGTCAGTGGTTTGAACCTCAGTTTGAATCGATCGATCCTCAAAAACTAGTTCAAAAAAATCAAAGACTATGGCAAACTTGGCAGAAAGCCAAGATAGCCGATCGCTTTCCTTGTATGGCTCCTACTATACTCCAAGACAAACAACTAAAACAAAATACTTCGGAGCATACCTATCAAAATTTATGTAAACTACTAAACGGTAGTAAGACAATCAGAGAGTTAGCCATTGAACTAAAAACTTCGGCTTTGCAGCTAACTCGTTCTTTTTTACCTTATTTTCAATCAGGAGTTTTAGGTTTAACAGAAGTACCTGATTTAATTGAATTATCCTCAGAAGGTAAAATTGCTACTTCCCAAAACAAGAGTCAACCTCTAGTTGCCTGTGTTGATGATAGTGAGATGGTATGTTTCACTATAGAGCAAATTCTATCTATCTCAGGCTATCGTTTTCTAGCTATTAATGACCCCCTTAGAGCTATTTCTACTTTGCTAGAACACAAACCAGATTTCATTTTTTTAGATATAGTAATGCCTCATATCAGTGGTTACGAACTATGTTCTAAGCTACGCCAACATCCCTCTTTTGCTCAAACACCTATTGTCTTTTTGACGAGTAATAATGGAATGGTCGATCGACTTAGGGCTAAAATGGTTGGTTCTTCTGATTTTATTAACAAAACAATAGATCCAGATAAGCTTCTGAATTTAATTAGTAAGCATCTGAATATTTAAGAGAATTATAGTGATTTTGATAACTAGGGGGAACAGTCTAATCTTAGTTTTTGTCGATTGTCAGGTCTCCTCAAGCTAAAGAAGTTTCAGTAATTTATCCTTCAAAACAATCTTGACGAACTAAATAGTGCAGTCTTGGGGTTTCTCCTTAGAGAAACTAGTGAAGCTAAATACATAAAAACTGAACTCCAATAATTAGACAATAATGAATACAGTTAGACAAATATTTAGGTATTATGTAGTTATGTCTAACTTAATTGGAGTAAAAGAAAAAAAACGGGGAAAAGCGGAGAGAAAAGAAGAGGCAGAGGGAGAAATAAAACGTTTCTATTTTAGATTTAATTCTACCCGCCTACTTGCTTACTTATATTAACCCTTATATTAATTCTTGAAAATTACTAAATATGTATTTCTTTGAAATCCTTTGAGTTAGTTTTAGCCGATTTTTCTTGCTGAAAATCAGTAAAAGATTTAGTTAAATTTGCTTTTAGTACTGATTTTAGATCGGGCATTTCTTGCCAACAACTAGGACAAAATAAATAGGTTCTTTGATAGTTGATATGAGAAAGCAATTTGTGAGAGCAACAAGGACAGATACTCATAATCTTATATTTTGTTGGTATAATTAAGAGATATTAACTTTTCGTTATTTATGTTAAGTTTTGCTCGGGCTGAGATAATATTCCCATAGCTATACATAGTTTGTCTGTAAGATTGCTAACATTTTCAAGAACTGGTTTCGATCGCTAAGAATAGGATGTATGTGTGTCAGTTAAAAAGGTGGAATATTAATAAGTTTTAAGTCTTTGAAAATTGTCATCCTATTAAATAGGAAGCTTTTGTGAGGATCAAGGACAATGATTAAAGACTTTACTAACTTTCTAACTCGCTTTATGACCGCAGTAGTGTTTACTTCTCTCTTAATATCTTGCCAAAAAATTTCTCAAAACCAACCATCTATTCCTCAACCTACACAATATCAGAGTGAATATAATAATAATTGAGATTTTAAGTTAAGAATATCTTTATTATTTTTTTATTTTAATTAAAATTTTACTAAGAAGACTAAGATAAGAGTGATATTAAAGCTATTTAAAAAATGTAGATATATAAAAAAGAATTTTTATGTTACAAATCTTAATAATTTTCCTCGGAGTCTTTGGCTTTTTAGTTATATTAACTATCGTGCTAGATGCTCTATTGTATCAAGATGAGCAGCAATTTTAAGTAGGGTAACTAGTAAGTAGTAAGTAGCGAGTCAGACATTATGGAATTTTTAACTTGAATGAATAGCAAGTTTATTTAAGCCCACGTCCGTTAGTTAATCTGACTCCTGAATCCTGAACTCCTGAACTCCTGAACTCCTTACTCCTACTTTTCAAGACTGCTCTTTTTTGAGATAAATCTTGCGTAACCAGATACTAATTCCGATCAGTGCAAGTCCCAAAGTAGGAGAGAAATTAAAAGGCACAGTAGAGACAGAAACAGTACCTAAAGTAAAAGTACCACTTGCTCGATCTGTACTATCTCCAAAAAAGAGAAAATTAGGCGTTTCGTAGGGATCGAAAGTCAGAGGAGGTTCGCTATTTGCTTCATCAAAGTCGTAGTCTCGCAGCAGATTAGAGAGAATAGGTGTGGAGTTATTATTAGCAAATAATTGATATTCATTACCCTGAATTCTTAGCTCGTAACTTGTATTATTACCGATATTAAAATTGGCAGTTTCTCCACTAGTAAAATTATTATTTTGAGCAAAAATTTCATTATTAATATCAAAACCTATCTCAATACCCTTTAGATCTGAACTGATAGCAATAACACTAAACGCTGCACGATTATTATCATTAGTATCTACACTAGGATTAACAGCAACATCAAAAAAGATGCTATAGCCTTGGTTTCGATCGAGAGTAGGAAAGGAAGAATTTATAAATGATGAGGTGGCAGGATTGTAGTTACTGTATCCAAAGTATCCATTCCCACTAGAGTTATTTTCAATACGAGTATCTATCGAAATACCATTACTTGCTACTGTTCCAGTAGGAGTGGGAACAAGCGGAAGACCCGAAGATTGAATTGCACCTCGATCTAACCATCCTTGATTTTCTGGTAAACCTGAGCCATCGTAAAGATTAACAGATAAAGCTTGGACAGGATTAGTTCTTACCATCCAAATTGAACTTAAAGTAAGCAAACTTATAAGATACTTATTATTCATTTTATAAAGAATAAATAAAGTTATACTCGACCAGTATAACCAATTAATTCTTGATGATTTATACGGTAAAGTTGTCTTGAAAATAGAAGTTCAGAGGTTTGGGAGTTCAGAATAAATTTAAATGAAATTATTTTCATCTTTGGGTTGTATTGCTCTGTAAAAATACTGATATTTTTTCTGCTGCCAACTCTAATATTTCTGGTTCTTTTACTAAAGCAAAACGTACATATCCTTCTCCAGCTTTACCAAAACCAGCCCCAGGAGAAACGGCAACACCAGTTTGGGCTACTAGTTTAGTGCAAAAATCTATGGAGTTATGGTGCCAAGGTTCAGGTAATTTTGCCCAAATATACATAGTTGCTTCTGGTTTAGGCACTTGCCAACCGATTTTGTTTAAAGCAGTAATAAAAGCGTCTCTTCTGGCTTGAAAAATTGCTACTGTTTTCTCTACCATTTCTTGCGAACCAGATAAAGCAGTAATTGCACCGTTTAAGATACCTAAATACTGATTAAAATCAACTACTGCTTTAATTTGTCTTAAGGCTTTAATTAAGTCTGAATTCCCAATGGCATAACCAACCCTAAACCCCCCCATATTATAGGATTTAGACATAGTAAAAAACTCGATCGAAACTTCTTTATGAGGATCGGCTTGTAAGATGGAAGATGGTTTTTCTCGGTTATCAAAGACAATATCCACGTAGGGGAAATCGTGAACTAAAACTAAATTATGTTGACGACAAAAAGCTACCGCTTCTTGCAAGAAAGATAAAGGCGCGATCGCAGTGGTAGGATTATGCGGGTAACTCAAGACCATCATTTTTGCCTGAGTTAAAACCGAATCAGGAATATCCGTTAAAATTGGTAAAAACTGATTTTCAGCCAACAAAGGCATGGGGTAAATTTGTCCCCCAGCTAAATAAACTCCTCCAGCATGGGAAGGATAACCAGGATCGAGTACAAGAGCAAAATCTCTAGGGTTAAGAATTGCTAAAGGTAGATGGGCTGTACCTTCTTGGGAACCAATTAATTGCAATACTTCCGTTTCTGGGTCGATAGAAATGCCAAATCTGTCTGTGTACCATTTTGCTGCTGCATGGCGAAAAGCTTTGGTACCGTTATGAAGTAAATAGCCATGAGTTGTGCCATCGTGCAAAGAATTTTCTATAGCTACAATAGTATCCTCAGCTGCTGGAAGATCGGAAGAACCTAAAGACAGATCGATAATTTTTTTTCCCCTCATCTTGGCTTGAGTCTTGGCTCGATCCATATCTGCAAATACATTAGCACAGAGAGGTTGTAGACGATTAGCAAATTCCATAAGACACTCACAAAGTTAATATACTTCTAAGAAAAATTATTTTTGGGCTCAAATTCAATCTTTTCTCATCTTTGATAATAATAATCGCTGTTCAGCACGAGCGATCGCTCGGTAAGTTTGCATTACTGCTTGTGTTTCCACTGAAATACTAGTAATTTCCCACTGGATTAATTTATCGATCAGAGTAGGATATTGCACTGGTGCTTGTCCGCAGATAGAGCAGGGAATTCCCTCTGCTTTGGCACAAGAGAGTAATTGCTCGAGTGCTTTAAGCATAGCTGGATGATTGGCATTAAAGCCTTGACGATTAAAATGCTCCTGTTCTCTATCCACCCCTAAAAGTAGTTGAGTAAGATCGTTAGTACCAATAGCAAGACCTTGTACTCCTGCACGGACATATTCTGAGAGTAAGAAAATAACAGAGGGAACTTCTGCCATAATCCACAATTGAAAATCAGGATATTCAGTTAAACCAGCACTTTCTACGAGACGATGGCAAAAACGAAATTCTCTAACACTACGGACAAAAGGCAATATTAAATTAAAGTTAGCGTAACCTTCTTCCATAATTTGAGCTAAAGCTGCTAACTCTAAGGTAAATAACGTAGAGTCTTGTTGATAGCGATAGGTTCCCCTACTACCTAACAAAGAATCAACAGATTGCCAATCCAAAGAACGATAAAATATAGGTCGGGGAAAAAATGCTTTTGCTATCTGACGCAATATATTAGTTAGTGTTTCTTGAAATTTAGATTGCTCAGCACGATCGAACCATGTCTCTTTAGGCTGAGAAAAGATTAAATCTGCTAACATCAGTTCCGAACGAATCAAGCCTACTCCATCTACAGGTAAATTATCAGCTAAGGCGATCGAGTTTGGTTGAGAAAGATTAACCATCAATTGGGTAGCGATCGGATAATCTGGGAATGATGCTGGTAAATTGGCAATGGGAGTTTGAGGTTGTCTTTCCTGTTCTTGTTTCATATCTGCTTCCCGAACTCGATAGATTTCTCCACTATCGCCATCTAGTAAAATATATTCTCCAGATTGCAATAGGTGTGTAACTTCTTTTACACCCGCAATTGCTGGTATACTTAGTTCTCTGGCAACGATCGCTCCATGACTAGCCACTCCTCCTTCTTGGGTAATTACTCCTGCAACACGATGAAGCAGAGGTATATGTATCGGCATTATTTTTTTGGTTACAAGTATACTTCCGAAGGGGATTTCTGAAAATTCCTCAGTCAAATTAGTTAAGAGAAATACAGGGGCAGTTACTTTACCTGGAGCAACACCTAATCCTTTTAAGTAAGCTGGAGGGGAATTTTGTTCCCAACCAGATAGACTAGAAATATAATTAGTTAATGCAGAAGGATAATAGTTTGACTGAGTCAAAAAAAATTGAGGCTCATTTAAATCATAATTTTCAGATGATAATATCCACTCTAAATATTCAATTTTATTATCTTTAGCAACTACTTGTTCGACAAGCTTAACTAAGGTTTTAACCCCAGCATCACCTAAAGCATATTGTTCTTGCTTTTGTTCGCTTACCAGTTCTGTTATCAGAATTTGTTGCTGTTGAGCGATCTTTTCATCCTCAGCCAAAAGATTATAAGCAATAACTTTATTACCTAGCTGTTGAGATTTGATGGTAGATGTTGTTCTGTCTATGTGATAGCTATCGGGTTCTACTTCTCCTCTTAGCCAACTATGTCCTAAACCCCAAGTTGCTCTAATGTGAATTGATTGTGGTTCTATTTCAACTGTTCCTGAAGCGATCGCACCTTTAAATGGTTGAATTAAAATAGCTAAATCGAGTTCGTCTAAACTTATCCCTAGTTTTTGCCAATAAAATATACTTTTTGCGGAAAATAACTCTCCCCAAACCTGTTTAATTCCCCAACTAATAGCTTCTGGCTGAGAGAGACATAGATGAGAGTTCCACAAACCGATATGTCTTTGTTTTAAATCAGAAGGAATAACTAAAGAAGGGCGCAAAATTAAAGTAGGAGAATTTAATTTTTGCGCCGAATTAAAAATTGCTTCCTGCCACTCAAGGGGAAATTCAGTATCAGTGATTATCTGACGACTTTTTTGGGCAAACGATTGTAAAGCTTGATAATTATCTACATCTACGTATAAAGAAGAGTCTGATAAATTACCAATTAAAGACTGAGAACTATCCAGAGTTTGGAGAAACTCTTTTAAAACTGGTGTACCAATTATATAGCCAGGCAAAATTGGATAGCCAGACTGCAATAGTTGGCTTAATATTAAGACTTTTTCCCCTACTAAATATTTTTCTGAGGATTTTAGTTGTGAAAGCCAGTAAATATGGTTCACTAGTTCAATTAACAGCCATTACTTGCTCGTTTTTTTGTTGATTAGCATTGGTAATTTTAACCAAGAATTCTTCAGTTAGTTTAGCAAAAGCTTTTGAACCGCTAGAATTAGGCATTGCCATTACCACTGGCGTAAATAAGTCTACCGCTTTAGCTACATTAACATCCATAGGAATAGAATTGCTAAAGAGTTGATGAGGATAAAAATCATCTTGAACTCTTTTCATTACCTGTTTATAGTATCTTCCTAGTAAGCCACCAGCAGAAAGAATAAAGGCAATACCTAATAAATTCGTATTGACTGGCTGAGTAGCTTGATGACTTTTTTTGAGATTAGCAATACGTCTTTCTAATAACTGAATTCCTACTAACGATAAAGGTTCGGGACGAGCAGGAAGCAAGTAAAAATTACTGGCAGCAATACCGCTACGAGTTAGCAAATTATAGCCAGGAGCGCAATCCATAATGATAAAATCATATTCATTTACTACTGGTTCTATAATGTCTTTAATTAAATTTCTTTCAAAGGTATTCCAAACATTCTCAAATTCTTGGTCAGTTTCTTTGACTGCTTCATTATGCAGCATGTGTGAAACTACATACTCGTCGTAAAGTTCTATATCTCCTGGTAATAGTTCCAATCCTTGGATTGCACAAATATTAGGAGAAATGATATCTTGAATACTTAATTTAGAATAAGAATTACGGGTTATATCTTTTTCTAATAAGTAATTAAGAGTACGCCTTTTTTTACGAACCTTAGCAAATTCATGAGGTGATATGAGGCTGAGGGTAGCACTAATTTGCGAATCTAAATCGAGAACCAAAACTCTTTTGCCATGATTTTTGGCTAAACAAGTTGCTAAATTGACAGTTAGAGTAGTTTTTCCTACTCCTCCTTTCATATTTACAGTACTGATAATAGTTCCCATTTCACTAGCTCTGAATTTTTACAGTTTTAATTAAAGTTAGTTTCCCATAAAGATGAAACTAGGAAATCTTGATATTTTCTTATAGTTTGATCTTCTGCCCTCTGCCTTCTGCCTTCACAGCAGTTTTAGATTTGACAGAGATTTTGTAAACGCTCGATCGCTCTGAGTTTTGTCTCAAAATTGATAGCGCATCATCAGTTCTCCATCTTCATCCTTTTCTCCCGTGTAGGTAAAACCAATCTTTTCATAAAATGTTCCAGGACTTCCCTCCCCAGGAACGCAGCTTGTAGATAAAGCTTTTGCTCCAGGGCGTGTTTTAACATGTTCGATCGCTAATTCCAAAGCACGTCTGCCGAATCCACATTTTTGAAAGCGTGCATCAATCATAAATCGCCAGAGATGATACAACGAATTGACAGGATCGTCCTCTAGCATGATAAAACCGACTGGTGTTTCGTCAGCATAAATTGCTCTAAACCAGGCAATCTCTGGATAAAAATGAGCTTCAGCAAGAGAGACTGCATTAGACGCAACAAAATTTTCTTGATTTTTAGTTACTTGTAACTCGAGAATTTCATACAGGTTTTCTTGGGTTATTTCTCGTAGGGTAACGACTGCATTTGATAACATAATCCAATAAAAAATAATAAAAAAGATGAATGAACTCCAAGAATTAAGAGAAAGAATAGAGAACCAAGACTATCAAGGAGCGTTAAAAATAGTTAGTGAATTAGAGGAAATGTCAGTAGAAGATAAGCTTAACAAGATTTACAGCTATATGGTGATTCTTCTAATTCACTTAATCAAACAGCAAGCTGAAGATAGAACTACTAGATCTTGGGATAGGTCGATATTTAACTCAGTTAAATATATAAACAGAACTAATAAGAGAAGAAAAGCTGGCGGGTACTATGCAACCAGAGAAACTTTGGTAGAAATAATCGATGAAGCTTATGAACATGCTCTAACAGAGGCTTCTTTTGAAGCTATGAACGGTAAATTAAAGGTAGAAGAACTAGCCCAAAAAGTCGATCGAGACGTAATTAAAACTAAAGCGATCGCGCTTTTGGAGTTTGAATAAGTCAAAATTTTTTCATCAGACGAAGAGCTAGAAGCTACTTTGATAAAGAGATTGTAAGGTTGTCCCATCAGTGGGATACTCAGCCAGGGCATAGCTACACAAAACAGAAAAGCGATCGCTATCGGCTGCGATAAAAATTTGTTTTCTCAAAGTAGCCATAATTTCCCCAAGGCGATCGCTCATCCCCATTTTAGTTAAGCTAGTTGTGCCGATCGCAAATTCACCATTACCCCAATAGCCCAAAATAGCGTTATTACGAAAAGCAGCTTGCAATAGGCGACCCCATCTTTGCAAAACTTGATTACCAATTCTGTGACCATATTTGAAGTTAATCCGATCGAGATCTTGGAGTCTCAAGACAACCAAACAAAAGAATGTATGATTTTGTTGGGCATGTTGTAATAAAGATTCTAATTCCTGGCTAGACTTCAGTTGATTCATCAGTCCAGTGATTGGTTCTTTGTAGGCAAGATTTTGTAATAAACGATTACGTTCTAAGCGATTATTAATGCGGGTTAGCAATTCCGAACCGATAATGGGCTTAGTCGCATAATCATCTGCTCCTGCGGTAAATACTTGTTGAATAGTTTCTGAGTCACGAAGAGCAGTAAGAAAGAGAATCGGTAAGCTTTGCCAATTAGGATCGCTTCTAATTGTCTGACAAAGTTCAATTCCATTAATCTCAGGCATTTCTACATCTAAAATCAACAGATCGGGGTTGGTAGACTCTAGCACTTCCCAAAAACGCAAAGGAGCGTCTAAAGCTGTCATTCTGATTCCCCAAGGCTCTAACAGAGGACGAATAGCTGCTAAAAATAGGGGGTCATCGTCTACTATTAATACCCTAGTTTCCCCAGAGCGATCGCTCAAGCCAGGAACTTCATAATCGCGCTGTAATAATTGATTGACACTTTGCCAAATTTGAGCAGGAGTTATGGGTTTTACCAAAAAACCAGCAGCACCAGCACGAACAACATTAACTCGATCGAGTAAGCGATCTTCTCTGGAGAGAACTAAAGCGGGTATAGTCGGAGTCTGGTTGGCTAAATCGTCAATTAAGGACAGATATACTGGTTCTCGCTCCATAGCATCAATATCTAAAACAACTAGATAAGGAGAGTTATTTGTTAACCAGTTTTTAGCTCGATCGAGATTATTTACCTGTTTCCAGTTAAGACTCGCTGAAGTAGCTAATGCTTGTAATTGAGAACCTAATTCTGGTTCAGTAGAGATTAACAAAAGTTTTTGGATCTTCTCTATCTGTACGGGAGTTTCTGTCTCTTCAAGAGCTAAAAGACTATCTAAATCTTCTACTAAAGCAATAAACCTATCTTTCTCTGGAGTAGGTAAAACTTGATGAGCTTGCATTAAAGTTTCAATTTCTCTTGCCAAATTAGTACCAACTTGGCGATCGAACATTCCTAACACCCCAGCCAATTTATGGGCAGCTGTTTCGGCAGAATGATGTAAATATGAAGATAAATCCCCTTTTAATAACACTGATACGGCTGTTTGCAAAACTTTCATTCTCTCTGCCATCAATCCTTGATATTGCTGCCACATTTGCTCCATCTTCTGATTAAATTCTTGTTCAACTGAATTAGATGGAGACTCAGTAACCTCTGTTATTTCTGGTGTTTCTGGTTCTGGTTGAGAGATTTTAGGATTAAGACGATAACCAATACCATAAACATTTTCAATCCAATCTGTTACCCCTGCTTGCTTTAATTTTTTGCGTAATCCTTTAATATGAGCTTTAACGCTTTCTTCTTGGGGTGGATCGTCAAATGTCCACAAGCGATCGAGAATTTGTCCTCGACTAAATACTCTGGCTGGATTGCGGAGAAATAGCTCTAGTAGACTATACTCTTTAGGCGTTACTTTTATTGGTTTCGATTTATAACTAACTTGGCAACTACTAGGATCTAATTTTAGCCCCTGAATTTCTAGCACAGTAGTAGGTACAACTTCTCCTCTGCGGGATAAAGCTCTGATTCTGGCATGAAGTTCCCCCAAATCTAGGGGTTTAATTAAATAATCGTCTGCTCCTGCATCTAATCCGCGAATACGCTCATGGTTAGCATCTTTGGCTGTCATTAAGAGAATAGGAGTAGAATAACCTGCTTTACGCAGTCTTTCACACAAACTGATTCCATCTAATTCTGGTAAACCTACATCTAAGAGAATTAATTCATATTCGCCACTCTCGCAGTATGCCCACCCTAATTCTCCATCTTCTGCTACATCAACAACATGATTCTGACTGGTAAGAGACTGTAGCAGCACATTTTGCAAAATTTCGTCATCTTCAACCAGCAAAATACGCATACTTAAACTTCCTTCTTCTGATGGCTTGCTCTGCTTTAATCATTATTCCAAATCGAGAAGAAATGGAGAAGTCATTTCATTTAGCATTGATCATTTATCATCTGTTTGGAAGTAGGCTTGAATCCAAAATGTTTAATGTTTAATATGTTTAATGATTGGTCAGGTTGCTTACTTTATTCATTTTTACTAGAAAAAGATTCTCTACCAGCTACATTTTCGATCGCCGTTAAAGCAGCACCAGATCCAGCAATAATATCTCTTTCTTCTCCCCCTAAATATAAACGACCAAAACTACCCACTGCCTGTACTTGCAAAATATTAATTAAAGAAGCTTTTTCGGCTTCATTAGCTGCCAAAGCTGCATAAGCAGCAGGCTGAACCTCTAAGACATAAAGAGTTTGTCCTTCTAAAAGCATTTGTCCACGACGATTGCGATTGATCAATTGTGCTTGATAAGCATCGATATTGCGAATAATTTGGCTGGAAACTACTTTCGGTTTAAGACAATCTCTTTGACTTACTCCTAATGCTTGTAAAATAGCTTTACCTGCTGCTCTTACTTCTCCTTGATTACTAGCATGAATTTCTAGTAAGCCATACAAACGTTCTACAAACTGAACTCCTGGGCGGACTACAGCAGACTTAAGTGCTACATCAGTAATTCTATTAATTTCTACACCAGGAGAAATTTCAATCCACAGAGAAGCATCCCCAGGTAAAGGCAAAAATCCTAAAGCAACTGTACCGATATAGGCTGCATGTTGTGGCTGCAAGCGGTCTAAATATACGTAACTGCGAAGTTCTACGCCCAAAATTTAATTTCCCCAATTAATCAAGTTATGATCTAAGCCAATCTCCAGCTAACCAATTATGTTGACACTTGTAAAGTATAAAAAGGAATTATTTGCTATTTGCACTTTAGACAAATCTGAAATTAAAAGAAACGCTATGTTAGTTATATCTCGTATATCAGCGACTAACGACTAACAACTAACAACTAATGAATGATTAGCTATCTAAAAGGCAAAGCAATAGAAATAACTAAAAGTACCACCAATCGAATTATCCTGATTATGGAAGTAAATCAGATTGGCTATGAAATACAAATTGCTTCTCGTCTTGCTCGTAAGTTACCCTTAGAAACGGAAGAAACTATTCAAATTTTTACTCACCAACAAATTAGGGAAGATCAACAAATACTGTATGGTTTTGCTTCTATCGCCGAAAGAGATTTATTTCGTCAGTTGATTGGCGTAAGTGGGATTGGTACACAAAGCGCGATCGCTTTAATTGATAGTTTGGGTATTAATGATTTAGTCGGCGCGATCGTTAATAATAATCTTCCCACTTTAACTAAAGCTCCTGGTATTGGCAAAAAAACCGCAGAAAGACTTGTTTTAGAATTAAAAACAAAATTAGCACACTGGCGAGAAGCAGAAGGAGTTCAAATATCTACTGCTACCAGAGTTCTGCCGAAAACAGAAATTATTGAAGAGTTAGAAATGACGCTTTTAGCCTTAGGATATACCCAAGAGGAGATCGAACAAGCCTTATCAGCTATCAGTCAAGATAACCAGCTACTCAAAAATCCTAATGTGGAAGAATGGATTAGAAGTGCAATTTCTTGGTTGAGTGGAGAGTAGATTCAATTAACTTAGGCAATGTGGGCATAATCTTAATATCCAAGATTTTCCACCAAAAACCATGAGTGATCATCCCGACTTTTCTCATCTTAATTATCAAGTTATTCGCGAACTTGGGCGTAACAGAGAAGGAGGAAGAATAAGTTATTTGGCTAATTGTGCTAACTTGTCACAAAAAGTAGTGATCAAGCAATTTAGGTTTTTACAAGCAGGTGCTAGTTGGCAGGGATTTAAAGCCTACAAAAGAGAAATTGCTATTCTACAAGAATTGAATCATCCTCGGATTCCTCAATATTTAGACTCTTTTGAGACTGAAGATGGTTTTTGTATGGTGCAAGAATATAAAGACTGCCCTTCTTTAGCGAATAGAAACAGTTTTCAGCCAGAAGAAATCAAACAGATTATTATTTCTGTTTTGGAAATATTAGTAACAATTCAAAGTAGAGTACCGCCGATTATACATCGTGACATTAAACCAGAGAATATTTTAGTAGATTCCTTCAATAAGGCTTATCTCATTGATTTTGGTTTAGCAAGAGTTAACAATCAAGAACTAGCTTTGAGTAGTGTGGTAGCTGGCACACCAGGGTTTATGCCTCCAGAAGAATTATTTAATCGCCCCCTCACTACCGCATCAGATTTATATAGTTTAGGTGCAACAGCGATCGCTTTATTAACCAATACTTCTTCCGTTAAAATAAGCAATCTGATTGATGATAGATATGAATTTAAATTTAGCCATTTAGTCCCAGGGATTAATCCTGATTTTGTTAGCTGGTTGCAAAAAATGGTTGCTCCTAATCTGAAAAATAGATATTCTAATGCAGCATCAGCACTCAAAGAACTAAAATCTATCGAGATAACTGGAAAAGCTAAACTCAAACCCCAGGTTCAGAATCGACCAATCTTGACAATTGCTGCTAGTGTTGCCACTTTAATTGGTATCTTAATTTATTCAAATTTCCAACCTGCCGATCGATCTGTTCATAGTAATACTTATAAACATACTCGATCTCCTTCTGGTACGACTCCTCAATTCAATCAATCTAAATTATCATCAGAACAGCAATGGTTTAATCGCATCAAGCCTAGTTGCAATTCTCTAGAGATAGTCACCGCAATGGCTAAGACAACTTATCCTCGAACCCCAACAGGAATAGGTTATGCAGCGAGTTGTTATGCTTTAGCAGGAAGACTCGATCTCGCGGATGAATTAATCCAAGAATTGTCCCCTAATCTTAGAGTATATGCAGCCCAAGTAGTATTTAATATTGGTCATCCTGTTGCCGATGCTGGTGATGATCGCTCCGCAGGAAAGATTATGAATTTAGTCTTAAAATATTGGCCAGAGAACTATATGGCTTTATACCATGCGGGAATGTCAGCCTATGTTTTAGGGGAATATGCTCAAGCCACAATGCATTTAAAAGATTTTCTGGACGTGTATCAAAGAAATGATGGCTGGACAAACAAAGCTAAATTAGCTCTAGGTAGAATAGAACAAAATATTCCCGCCGATAAAAGTTTTTCTAAACATCATTAAAGATTCAAGTGCGCTCGCCAACTTTGACTTTATTGAACTTATGCAAAAAGTCTAAGATGTATTGTATTTTTGATTAATAAAGAAAGAGCAAAAACAGATGGGCGCAATTCAGGCATTAAGAGGGACTAAAGATATATTGCCAGGGGAAGTAGGTTACTGGCAGCTAATCGAGCAAACTGCCAAAGAGATACTAACTAGGGCAGTTTATCAAGAAATTCGTCCACCAATTTTTGAACAGACAGATTTGTTTGCTAGGGGTATTGGTGAAGCGACTGATATTGTTGGTAAAGAAATGTATACTTTCAAAGATCGGGGCGATCGATCGCTTACTCTCCGTCCTGAAGGTACAGCAGGAGTGGTAAGAGCGTTTATTAGTAACAATCTTTATGCTCAAGGAGTACAGCGTCTTTGGTATTCTGGGGCAATGTTTCGCTACGAACGTCCCCAAGCTGGTCGTCAAAGGCAGTTTCATCAAATTGGTTTAGAATTACTTGGTATTGGTTCTCCTCGTGCAGATGTAGAAGCGATCGCCCTAGCTACAGAAATTTTACAGACATTAGGTTTAAAAAATCTGCAATTAGATATTAACTCTGTGGGTAGAGGTGAAGATCGTCAAAAATATCGAGAGGCTTTAGTACAATATCTTGAACCTTACCAAGATGAATTAGATGAAGATTCCAGAAATCGTTTAACTCGTAATCCTTTAAGAATTTTAGATAGTAAAGATAAAAAAACTCAAGAAATAGCTCAAAATGCCCCAAAAATCACCGATAGTCTAAGTGATGAGTCGAAAAAGCACTTTGATACGGTATTGCAACTACTTACAGATTTAGATATCTCTTATCAAATCAATCACTGTTTAGTTAGAGGGTTAGATTACTATACCCATACTGCTTTTGAAATTAAATCTGCTGATTTGGGCGCACAAGCTACAGTATGTGGTGGTGGTAGATATGATGGTTTAGTCTCAGAATTAGGTGGTTCTGATACCCCAGGTATTGGGTGGGCAATTGGCATGGAACGATTAGTTTTATTGCTACAAAAATTACATCAACCTCCTAAGATTCAACCCGATTTTTATTTAATTTCCCGTGGAGAAAAAGCCGAGGCACAAGGGTTAGTGTTAGCCCAAAAATTACGCAGTGCTGGCTTTATTGTTGAATTGGATTTAAGTGGTAGTGCTTTTGGTAAACAATTTAAGCGAGGCGATCGCAGTGGTGCTTTTGCTTGTATTGTTATAGGAGATGCCGAAGCAGAAAACCAAACAGTAAATTTAAAGTGGTTAGCATCAGGAGAACAACAATCGATCGAACAACAGGATTTATTGGGTCTGACTGAGGAGTTGACATCCTCCCTCAATAAATTGAGGAATTCGTGACTTCTCCGCACACTGACGCGCTACCGCAATACGGATGTGGGGCTTCTCGCGATTAAGCTAAAACAACGCAAGTTGTTCGTAGAACAGTACTCGTTTCACAGACAATTGCTCGGAACGGGTTCCAAGTCTGACATCATCTCCACTAGGGCTGTGTCTCAGCCCAATGATTTTCCTTCTAAATTTTCCCAGCGTAACCATATCACCTCGACTTGATGATAACTACCCTACCCTCACACTAGCTTTAAACCTAAACTGATATTAATTAACCTGAGTTCGGGATAAGCTGAAACACTAATTATTTCGTTGTCACATAAACGCTTGAAATACTCGTTGTCCATTGTCCATTGTCCATTTTCCATTCAACAAAACAAATTAACTTTATTAACCCGAACTGACGTTGAGTAAGCACTAATATTTTTTAGACAAAAAACATAATTTAACTACAACTAAGATTGTAGTTAACCTAGAGCAAGATGAATATTTTTATTTTTAAATATCGGTTTATTTTACTATTTTTGATTAGCTTGATTACTTTTTCCTCAATGATAATTCCGCTGAGATTGGCGATCGCTCACTACCAAGCACCCTATCCTCAAGCTATCCTCACCCTTGGTGGTAGTCCAGATCGAGAAATATTTACGGCACAGTTTGCCCAAATCAATCCTTCTTTAGATATCTGGGTTTCTACGGGAATTCCCATTGAACAAGCACAGCAAATTTTCCAAACAGCAGGAATTTCTAAACAGCGCGTAAATCTAGACCGTCGTGCAGTAGATACAGTAACTAACTTTACTACTTTAGTGGAGGACTTTAAACAAGAAAATATTAAGCACGTTTATCTAATCACATCTAGTTTTCATATGTCCAGAGCAAAAGCGATCGCTACAATAGTTCTTGGCAGTCAGGGTATTACTTTTACTCCTATTCCCGTTCCTTCTCAAGAAAAATTTGAGCCTAAAATAGAAATTGTGAGAGATAGCTGTCGTTCCTTTTTTTGGTTAGTTACGGGGCGTACTGGGGCAAGTCTCAAGAAAAATTTAAGCTAAGTATTTGATGCATAATTGGTTGTGTACTTTCAAAATAAGCATAGGTGCAGGAGAGCAGAGGAGGAGAGGAGAAAAGTTTACTATGGAGATTTACTGTGATCCCTCTGATTGGATATAGCGATCGCTTATCAGTTGATCCTGGAATGACTATTAATTTTCAGGTTAGCAGTAGTGGACAACAACCTTATCAAGCAAAACTTGTGCGGGTGATTTGTGGAGATCCTAATCTTGATAGTCCTGGTATTCGGGAAGAAGAAATACCAGCAAGTTTTTCTGGTTCTTATCCATCTCGATCGCAACCTGTGTATTTGGGTTCTTATGCAACTATCGACGATCGAGGGATTATTAGTCAACTTTCTAGTTTCACTTTGATAGCAAATATATGGTCTTCAACACCAGAAAAAGGTGAGCAAGGGATAATCTGTAAATACAATCCTCATATTGAAGCTGGAGTGGCATTTATTATTGATGTTAGTGGTTGTTTAAGTGTGCGAGTTGGAGATGGGCAAGGAAATTATACTCAAATTTCCACGGGTCAAAAATTACGTCTTCGGACTTGGTATCGAGGCTGGGCAGCATTTGATTCAGAAAGTAAAATTTTATCCGTTGGGCAATTAAATCTAGAATCAAGTCATTCGATCGATAATGAAGCGAGCAACTCAATTAAAGTTGAATTTAGACCACAATTAAAAACTAATAATTCTCTACTAATTGCTGGTATGGGTGGAACGCCCGTTCGGAAACATTTTAATGGCAAAATAGAAAATCCTTGTATCTTAAATGAAGCTGTTGATCGAACAAATGTTGGGCAAATAGCATTAGAAAATTCCGTTGATAAGATTGTTGCAGCTTGGGACTTTTCCCAGGATATGGAAGGTACTCGCATTATCGATTTAGGAACAAATAAACTACATGGAAATTTAGTTAATTTGCCGACACGGGGAGTAAAAGGTTCTAATTGGTCTGGAGAGGAAATGTGTTGGCGACATGCACCCGAACAATACGGAGCAATTCATTTCCACGACGATGATATTTATGATTGTGGTTGGGAAACGGATTTTAGTTTTACTGTTCCTCCCAATATGCGTAGTGGTGTTTATGCTGCTCGTCTCCAGTGCGGAGATGCAGAAGACATGATTCCTTTTTTTGTCGTACCCAAACTAGGTCAACCACAATCGGAGATCTGCGTTTTAATTCCTACTTTCACCTATATCATGTACGGCAATCATGCGCGGGGAAACACCAATGAAGTTTATCGGCAACGAGTAAAGGATTGGCAAGCAAGATCTTGGACACCAGATGAGCATCCTGAATACGGACTTTCTACCTATAATTTTCATACTGATAGGAGTGGGATTTGCTATAGTTCACGACTACGACCACTTATGAATATGCGGTCTGGATTTATCTCGATTCCCGAATACCCAGGATCGGGCTTACGTCATTTTCCTGCTGATACCCATCTCTTCGACTGGCTAGAAGCAATGGGGCATAATTTTGATGTAATTACTGATGAAGATTTGCATAGAGATGGAATAAAAGCGATCGAACCATACAAAGTAGTTCTTACTACTACCCATCCTGAATATCAGACCAAACAAACCCTAGATGCCTTTCAAAATTATATTTCTAGTGGTGGGCGGTTAATGTATTTAGGAGGTAACGGATTTTATTGGCGAATTGCTCCTCACCTTGATTTAGAAGGGGTTTATGAAGTTCGTCGGGCAGAAAGTGGCATAAGAGCCTGGGCTGCTGAGCCTGGGGAATACCATCACAGCTTTGATGGCAGTTACGGCGGTTTATGGCGAAATAACAATCGTCCACCTCAAAAACTAGTAGGAGTAGGATTTTCCGCTCAAGGCTTTATGGAAGGAAGCTTTTATCGTCGTCAAATAGATGTTAAAGATTCCAGGGTAGCTTGGATATTTGCAGGTGTGGAAGATGAAATACTAGGTGATTTCGGGTTAATTGGAGGTGGGGCTGCGGGTTACGAACTTGATCGCTTAGATTATTCTTTAGGTACTCCTGAAGATGCAGTTATTTTAGCTAGCTCTGAAGGGCATAATCAAAATTATATCCTCGTCCACGAAGAACAACTGACTCATGTTTCTAATCGAGCAGGGGAGCCAGCATCTAAGTTAATTCGAGCGGATATGATATATTACGAAACACCTTATGGGGGTGCTGTCTTCTCTGTTGGTTCGATTACTTTTTGTGGAAGTTTATCTCACAATAACTACAAAAATAATATTTCTCAGATTACCAATAATGTTCTGAAACAGTTTCTGCTAGATCAAAAATCTTCCAAACCGCAGATGTCTGAATATGGTAGTCGAAGCAAAGGTTAAGACGAATAAATATTGTAAGGGCGAACGGCCGTTCGCCCCTACGTTAAATGTGTTGGTTGTTATAACTACTAACTATTCGTAAATAAAATAGTTCTTAGATACTGCAAAATCAACATACCCATAGCAATACTAGCAGCACAAACCAGCCAAAAACTATGGGCAACCGTAGCCGATCGATCTAATGCCCAACCTCCCAAAATAGGGCCAATAAAATAACCAACAGCCCAACATTGAGAATTAAGGGATAAATATACTCCCCGTAAAGATTCCGGGGCTAAATCAGCGACTAAAGCAGAAGCAGACGGGGTATAAGCAACCATCGCGATCGACATTACCCCTAAAGCCAAGGTAGACCAAATTAAAGCATTATTGTTTAAAATTCCTGTTAGCCACACTAAAGTAAATCCTCCTCCCCACATAAATATGGAAAAGGTTAAAGCTTGAATGCGAGTAAAACGATTAAGCCAACTGGCTACAGGTAATTGACATACAGCAGCAAAAGCAATGTGCCAACTAAATAGAATACTAATAGTTCTTTCGTCGAAACCTTCTGTAGAGATAAAATTCTTCAAGTACAAGGGCATAGTACTTTGTACCTGAGACATATAAGTAGTAAATAAAATATTAACTAAGATAAAAACCATTAAAGCGCGATCGCTTAAAGCCACTAGCCAGCCTTGATAAGATTGAGATTCAGTAAAATTATTAGTTTCCGCGATCGCTAAATAAATAACCCCAAAGAAGAGCACAAAAGAAATACCATCAATCACAAACAAGGCTCTATAGTTACCCGAAACGGAAATTAAAGCACCACCTAAAACTACCCCCAGTCCTAAACCCAAACTATCGGCTAAACGAGTAATGGCAAAAGCTTCATTTCTTTGCTCTACAGTAGTTAAATCGACTATGGCAGCTTCTGTGGCGGGCCAATATAAACCAATACCAAAACCCATCAACAGATTCCCAACAATCAAAATAGGAAAATTATAGGTTAGGGCTAAAAAGACATCAGCAAAGGCAGAAATAGCAGCAGAAATGAGTAAAGTACGTTTGCGACCCCAATTAGGAGAATCTGCCCACTGTCCTCCACAAAAACGTCCAATAACTCCAGAAACTGAACCACTCCCCAAGGCAAATCCTACTAAAGTAGCCGATAAACCAACTTGATTAACAAAAAAAATCGGCGCATAAAAAAGAGTAAATCCTGAGCCAATTTGGGATAATAACCTACCCGCAGCTAAAATCCAAACTTGAGTACTAAAATCAGGTAACTGGAGTAGTTTATCGCGCTTTTTCATGTAAAAAATAAATGCTTTAGATGTTTGAGTTAAGATGTTTCAGGGAAATCTCAGCACTGACTCATTTTCCCTAGGTTTAATAAAGAAGCTATCAGCTTATAGCTTGGCATTTGAATGGAGTCTTATACCCAAACAATCATGCTTGCAATATATATGATAGAGTTTTTGACTCACATTAGCTTGCTTGTTTTAATTGAGTGGATGAACCGATAACTGAAAGCTAAAAGCTAAAAGCTAAGAGCTAAAAGCTTTGTTATGTAAATACTATAGGTAGGTAAAATTATGGCAGTTGATTATGACTTAGTAATTATTGGTGGTGGTTCTGGAGGGTTGGTAGTAGCTAGTGCTGCTGCTCAACTACACGCTAAAGTAGCTTTAGTAGAAAAAGATAAACTAGGTGGGGATTGTCTTTGGTATGGTTGCGTTCCTAGTAAATCTCTAATTCATGCAGCGAGAGTGGCATACGAAGTAAAACATGGCTCTCGTTTTGGTATTCATACCCATCCTCCAGAAATCAATTTTGCCCAAGCCAATGGACACGTACAAAAAGTCATTGCTGCTATAGAACCTCACGACTCACCAGAAAGATTTCGGGGTTTAGGAGTAGAAGTTATTTTTGGTTCTGGTAAATTTATTGATGAGCGCACCTTTGAAGTGAATGGTAGACAACTAAAAGCTCGTAATTTTGTCGTTTCTACTGGTTCTCGTCCTGCTATCCCCCCTGTTACTGGTCTAAAAGAAGCAGGTTTTCTGACTAACGAGCAAGTTTTTTCTTTAACTGAACGCCCTGAGTCTTTAGCTGTTATTGGTGCAGGACCTATTGGTTGTGAATTAGGACAATCCTTTCATCGTTTAGGTTCTCAGGTGACGATTATTTCTAGTCGCGATCGCATTATGCCCAAAGAAGAACCAGAAGCAGCAGCTGTAGTAGAACAACAGTTTTTATCTGAAGGAATTAAGATTATTAAAAATGCTCGTGCTGAGAAGGTAGAAGTAATTGATGGGAAAAAGCACCTTTGGGCTGGGGGACACGAAATTGTTGTTGATGAAATTTTGGTTTCTGCGGGACGAAATCCTAATGTAGAATCTCTTAATCTGGAGGCAGCAGGGGTTGAATACAACCAAAAAGGTATCAAAGTTAACGAAAAGCTACAAACTACTAATAAACGTGTTTATGGCTGTGGAGATGTTATTGGTGGTTATCAATTTACCCATGTTGCAGGTTATGAAGCAGTAGTAGTAATTCAAAATGCTCTCTTTTTCCCAACTAAAAAGGCTGACTATCGAGTCATTCCCTGGGCAACTTTTACCGATCCAGAATTAGCCCGTGTTGGTTTAACCGAGAAGCAAGCTAGAAAACGTTATGGCGATGATATATATATACTTAAGCAAGATATGAAAGGAGTCGATCGCGCCCAGGCAGAAGGTGCTACTAATGGTTTTGCCAAAATTATTACTACTGGTAAAGGAGAAATTCTCGGCGCACACCTAGTAGGGGCATCAGCAGGAGAATTAATCCATGAGGTTGTCCTAGCTATGTCTAATAAGCTACCAGTTTCTGCTCTTAGTGGTATACATATTTATCCCACTCTCTCGGAAGTAAACAGTAAGGCTGCTTTACAGTTGAGTAAACAGAAATACGCTAAAAACGATTTCTTACAGAATTTATTGCCCAAAATATTTAAATTCCTCCGTTCTTTTTAAAATTAGCTTTCGGTTACGTAAGGTGAGCAATGCCCACCTTACAATACAGTGTTATACTAAATCCAATTCTGAAACCCACTTTTAAATTGGGAGTCTTGAATAAGTTTAAAACCTCCTGCCTTCTGCCTTCTGCCTTCTGCCTTCACACAAGTTTTAAATAGTGTATCTCAACAGGATTTAGTATTAATCTAACCTCTTATAATGCTGACGTATTTGTTTAGTAATCTTTTTCCATCTAGATTTGCTATTTAATTGTTTAAGCTGCTTCTGTTTTTGGTTGAGGTAGTCTAGTTCTTTGTGCAGCTTTTGATAACTAAAAAAGCGTTGTTCGTCAAGTATTCCCTGTTCGATCGCGTTTTGCACAGCACAATCAGGTTCGTGACTGTGCTGACAATCCCGAAAACGGCACTGTTTAGCTAACATCTCAATATCTGTGAAGGTTTGCTCCACACTACTTTCCGTTGCCCAAAGCTGGATTTCCCGCATCCCAGGAGTATCTATAATTACTCCACCACCAGGCAACACAAACAACTCTCGATGAGTAGTAGTATGTTTACCTCGATCGTCTCCCTGTCGAACAGCTTGAACTTTTTGACGTTCTTCCCCCATCAGGAGATTAGCGATCGTTGATTTACCTACCCCAGAAGATCCAAGCATGGCAACAGTTTTACCAGGCTGGATGTGGTTTGTTAGTCGATCGAGTCCCTGATGTAAAACTGCACTTAAGACAATAATAGGAACGCCAGGAGCTATAGCTGCTACTTCAGCAACGCACTGTTCTACAAAAGCGCAAGTGTCGGCTTTATTCAAGACAATAACTGGATTTGCGCCACTTTCCCAGGTAAGAATTAAATAACGTTCAATCCGTCTCAAGTTGAAGTCATTGTCTAATCCAGATACTAAAAATACCGTATCTATGTTGGCAGCAACTATTTGCTCTGAGGTCTTTCCTCCTACTGTTTTCCGCGAAAATTTACTTTTCCTGGGCAGAATATCGTAAATTATTGTACTTTGCTCATTCTGTCGGGTTTTAATAACTACCCAATCTCCGATCACAGGAAAATCTCCGCCATTAGTTATCTGATGCCTGAGCTTTCCAGAGATTTTAGCGCACAGATAGCCTAACTCACTGTAAAGAGTATATTCCCCTCTGTACTCCAAAGTAATTCTACCGACAGAGTAACCATCTTGTGCATAGGGTTCAAAACTGGAAGCTAAGGCACTATTCCAGCCTAATAATTCTAAATTCATTTGTAGATTCCTAGGTTGTGAAACTGGTTTAAGGCTCACAAAGGAATCTCACCAATATTAGATTTCTTGCATAATTCCTAAATTGATTGGTTGAGGAAGATTCGGGAGTGTGGGGAGATGGGGAAGTTTGGGAAGCAATTTCTCCCTTGTCTACCGTGTCTCCTTATCTTATCTAACCAGGAATTTATTTATGCAAGAGATGCCATGAACTAGCGTTCACAACCCAGGTATGAAAATAATTCATTCGGAACTTCAGCAACTCCTTCGGTGCGCTTGCGAATACGCCTAAGATATGCGATTCGGTCGCACCGCTCCTGAACTTCTATTTTCAAGACAGGTCTATTAAAAGGACGCTATATCAAAAGCTTTGAATCAAATCCTCTGTGACCTTATCGAGTTTGTGTAGTAAGGGTCATTGTGGTGAAAACAGATACCGACTCAGCCATAGTCAACCTCCTTATGCTTTCTAAGGTTAGAGACATAATTATTCTATCTCATAAAATTTTTTCCTCCCAATTTTCCCTGTGTCTTCTTGTGAGAATTACGATCGATAATGGAAAATAGATAGGGAAAGGAATAACAGGAACTTCATGGTGAAAGTAGAGCATCTAAGACAATTAAAGCAAGGTTCTGACCGATGGATAGAGTGGAGAAATAATCATAGTCAGATCACACCAGATTTGAGAGGGGCAAATCTGAGTAAAATTAGTTTAGAAAACGTCGATTTAGCCACAGCTAATCTTTATCGAGCCAATCTGGGCAACACCGATTTAACCTCAGCTAATCTGAGTAGTGCTAATCTTCAACAAGCCGAATTAATTAATGCTAATTTGCTGCAAGCTAATTTGAGTAATGCCGATCTCAGAGAAGCGTACTTAATAGATGTAGATTTGAGTGAAGCTAACTTAATTGGAGCCGATCTTAGAGAAGCAAACTGTTGTGGGGCTAACTTTAGCTATAGTAACTTGATTGGTACTTCGATGCGTAAGATTAAGTTGCGTAGAGCCAATTTAACTTGTGCCAAACTGAATCGCACTAATTTAAGTGAAGCTGATTTAGTAGAAGCTAATATTAATCAAGCTGATTTAACTGATGCTAATCTTTACGAAGCCGAGTTAATCGGGGCTTTTTTATACCAAACCAATCTAGATCGAGTTAAAGCGATCGAAGCTCATCTCAGTAGAAGTTATCTATCATACGCTAATCTTAATCAAGCTACTCTAATTAATACCGATTTTCGTTGGGCGAATCTTAGTTACGCTAGCTTAACAGGGGCAAATTTAACTAAAGCCGATCTTCGGGGCGCAAATTTAAGAGAAGCCGATCTTAAAGGGGCTAATTTACAATCAGCTAATCTAAGAGGGGCAAATTTAACTAAAGCCGATCTTCGGGGCGCAAATTTAAGAGAAGCTAATTTGGAAGCAGCAATTTTCAATAAAACAATGCTGCAAGGGTCAATAATGCCAGATAGTGATACTAATCCTTTTCCTATCGGTTACTAAAAAATTAAGTAATCAGTAATCAGTAATCACTACTTTTGCCAAGCGGATTTATATGACCATAGTTTCTAGTAATTTAATTTAAGAGCATTTACTGGTACTTCATCCCAAGATTCGACAGTACGTAGACGAGCTATCCAACCTGCTTGTTTTTGCGTTTCGGTTAAACTATCCTGCCAATTTTTGTGACAGTCTTTAGCTGCAATTTCATCTTGACAAGCAATACAAGAATAGACAATTCCAGAGGGATCGATTTGCTCATTTACCCAAATAGCCATTTTTTTAATATCCTTTTAGTTTAAGCTCATTCAGATTAGACTTACACATATTTTGTTGTTTGGCTACTTGTTCGTATTTACTCCCTTTTGTCCTTATTACTTTTTTTCTGTCATTAACAGGATTTTGAAGATATTTATTCACGATCGCAACTCTTTTTTAGAAAATGAACTAGCTCTACCATAAGGACGGGGCGTACAAGACAGGGCTTTTTTTAAAGACGCGAACCTGTATCGCGTCACAGTACCTCCTTTTGAGGAGACCTCAGCATCCCTCATGCTCAAAAGACAACCCCTCCAAAGGGAGCAAAAGAGAAAAATAAGGTAATCTGAGAATTAATGAATTATATCCCAGATAACTGCTATCCTTTTTAAACTGTAATGCTATCTAAACAAGTTTCTATGGCTAACTATTTATTAGAAGTTGGAGTTGAAGAATTACCCGCTAGTTTTGTGCAAAGTGCGATCGAGCAATGGCAAGAAATTATCCCTAAAAGTCTAGAGTCAGAATTTTTAACTTCCGAAGCGATAGAGATTTACGGTACACCCCGTCGTTTAGCAGTTTTAATCAAAGGTATTCCTAGCAAGCAAGCAGATAGAGAAGAAGAAATTAAAGGGCCTCCGGTCAAAGCAGCCTTTAAAGATGGTAAACCAACCAAAGCAGCAGAAGGTTTTGCTCGCAAGCAAGGAGTAGCGGTAGAAGAGTTAGAGATTAAGGATACACCAAAGGGAAAATTTATTTTTGTCCAGAAAAAAATAGAAGGGCGCAATGCTACAGAGATTCTACAAGAATTATCTCCTCAATGGATTGCCAAATTAGAAGGAAAACGATTTATGCGGTGGGGAGATGGAGATTTACGTTTTTCTCGCCCTATTCGTTGGTTAGTAGCATTACTAGATGAGGAGATCTTGCCCCTAGAACTTGTTAATGGTTCAGAAACAATTCAGAGCGATCGCCTCTCTGCTGGGCATCGTATTCTACACCCAGAGTTTATCTCCATTCCTTCTGCTTCAGCTTATGTAGATTGTCTGCGTTCTGCCTATGTAGAAGTTGACCCCCAAAAGCGCAAAGAGAAAATAACAGCAGACATCGAAGCTTCAGCCCAAGAGTTAGATGGTGTTGCTCAAATAGAGCCTGATTTACTAGCAGAAGTAATTAATTTAGTGGAATATCCAACGGCAGTAATTGGTAAATTTGAAGCGGAATTTCTCAGTTTACCCACAGAAGTAATCACTACAGTAATGGTTACCCACCAAAGATACTTCCCTATCAAAAAGCAAGAGAATGGCAATGTTAGCCTACTTCCTAACTTTATCACTATTTCTAATGGCGATCCAGCAAAAAAAGACATTATTGCCGAAGGAAATGCCAGAGTAATTCGTGCCAGATTAGCAGATGCGCAATTCTTTTATCGAGCAGATTGTGATGAACCTTTAGAAGCCTATTTACCCCAATTAGAAACGGTTACTTTCCAAGAAGATTTGGGAACGATGCGAGATAAGGTTGATCGACTAATGGAAGTAGCCAATACTATTAGTGAACAACTCGATTTAAATGAAAAACAACGGCAAGAAGTAGAAAGTACCGCCCTACTTTGTAAAGCTGATTTAGTTACCCAAATGGTTTACGAATTTCCTGAATTACAGGGAGTAATGGGTGAAAAATATGCTTTGGCTAGTGGTGAATCAGCTACAGTTGCTCAAGGCATTTTCGATCATTATTTACCCAGAGGTGCCGACGATATTATGCCCACAAGTTTAAATGGGCAGATAGTAGGATTAGCCGATCGATTGGATACTTTAGTGAGTATTTTTGGTTTGGGAATGATGCCTACAGGTTCATCCGATCCTTTTGCCTTAAGGCGTGCTGCTAATGCCATAGTTAATATTACTTGGTATGCAGATTTAGAGATTAATTTAGATGAATTAATTAAACAAGGAGCAGCAGATTTTGTTTCTGCTCATCCTGACAAAGAATCCCCAGTTACATCCGTGCAAGAATTTTTTATTCAAAGAATCCGTACCCTCTTACAAGACGAAAAAGAAATTGATTACGATCTAGTTAATGCGGTTTTAGGAGAAAATGATTTTGAATATACAGAAAGAGCATTACAAGATTTATTAGATGCTCGCGATCGTGCTTTGTTTCTCCAATCAATTCGTGACAATAAACAACTAGATGAAATCTATGAAACAGTTAATCGCTCAACTCGTTTAGCCCAAAAAGGTGATTTAAATACTCAAGAATTAGACCCTAAAGCTATAGTAAATCCCGCATTATTTGAGAAATCATCAGAACGAGCTTTTTACGATGCACTGCTTACATTATGCCCCCAAACAAAAGCAGCACAAACAGAACGAAACTATCGATTATTAGTAGATGGATTAGCTAAAATTGCTCCCACCGTCAGTAACTTTTTTGATGGGGAAGATAGTGTTTTAGTGATGGCAGAAAACCCTGAGGTTAAGCGTAACCGTCTTAACTTATTGGGATTGTTAAGGAATCACGCCAGAGTATTAGCTGATTTTGGAGCAATTGTGAAAAGTTAATTGATAAGTAGATTCACTTTATTAAACATTAAATGGTTGAGGTAGGTTTTAGGGGTTAGGTTTTAGGGGTTAGGGAAAATTATTTTAAACTTTTCCAGTTTTCTATTCGACGTTTTTTAAGGTGGAGCTACTTAACAATCTACCAAATTACATAGTCGTAAAAATCGCCGATTTCCTTAACTTGTGACAGTTCCATTCTTCAATCTTCTCAAAATTAAGAGTCCAACTACTACCCTTAGCTGGACTCTCCTATGCTCAAAAACTGTAAGAATTTGAGAGAAAAATTATCTTACCGACCTAAAGAAAACTGGGTTGATGACGAATTAGATTTAAAAATTCTTCACGAGTTTTTTGCTCGTCTTGGAATACTCCTACCATCGCACTAGTAACAGTCCAAGAACCTGGCTTTTGGACACCACGCATAACCATACACATATGAGTTGCTTCCATAACTACAGCAACTCCTTTGGGTTCTAATATTTCCTGAATTGCTTCGGCGACTTGACGAGTTAAGCGTTCCTGTACTTGCAGACGACGAGAGTACATTTCGACAATACGGGCTAACTTGCTTAAACCGACTACCTTTTGATTAGGAATGTAAGCAACATGCGCTCTACCCATGAAAGGTAACATGTGGTGTTCGCACAGGCTAAAGAAATCGATATCTCTAACTAGTACCATTTCGTTATGTCCTTCATCGAAAATAGCACCGTTAACGAGTTTCTCTAGAGATTGGCTGTATCCTTGGGTCAAAAACTGCATTGCCTCTGCAACTCTTTTGGGAGTTTTAAGTAGTCCTTCTCTTTCTGGATCTTCTCCTACACTTTGAAGCATTGTCCTAACAGCGTCCATCATCTGTTCTTTATCTGTCGCTATATCTGCACTGACTTGCGCTTCTTGACCGTTGTGAGTATTGCGATCGGGTCTGCTAGAGATTTGTTCTTTAAGTTTGGACTGATGTCCATTGGTTGTATTGAGCATTACAGATTTAGAATAATTAGAACCGTTGGAAGAACCATTAGAAGAAACTGTTGTCATAATAAAAACTGTGAGTAAAACTCTTGCCTCATATAATTCGATTACATTAACGAGATGCTGGAGAACATCATTTAAAGGTGTAGTAAAGCTGGCTGGAAAATATCAAGAGAAAATTAAGGTAGTTATTTTCTGCTCAGTTTTACTTTCTATAAAGCCCCTCCACTGGGCATAACTGTCATTTCCTCTACTACTGCTTGGGCTGGTAGTAGAGCAGCATGGAGAATAGATTGAGCAACAATTTCTGGAGTTAACATCGAGGAGCGATCGAAGTCTGCTTGAACTGTATCTGTATCCCAAATGGAGGTATTGACAGCACCAGGGGCGATATTAACGACACGAATACCGTTAGCTCTTTCTTCTACTGCTAGGGTTTTACCCAATGCCACTAGAGCAGCTTTGCTAACACTGTAAGCTCCCCAATCGGGAAAAGCATTGTAAGCTGCAATGGAAGCTACGTTAATAATTGTTCCTGTAGCTCGATCGCGCATTTGGGGCAATACTCCCTGAACACACTGAAAAACACTAGTTAGATTCAAGTCAAGAATCTGTTGCCAATCCGCTAAAGAAGTTTTGTCTAGGGGATTAGTGTAACCCATGCCCGCATTGTTAACTAGAATATCGATCGGACCGAATTCTGTCGCGATCGCTGCTATCTTTTCTCTAACTGTTTCTATACAAGCTAAATCTATTGGATAGGCTTTTGCTTCTACCCCCACTTCTACAGCAGCTTGTTCTACTGCTTTGAGTTTATCCAGAGATCGGCTGAGTAGGGCAACATTAATTCCCTGTTTGGCAAAAGCTAGAGCCGTTGCTCTACCAATACCACTACTAGCTCCTGTTATTATTGCTCTGGGTTGGCTTGGGGGTAGATTCATAAGATTTGTCTAAGTTTTGGTACAAATTTCTATGACTTGGTATTTTTGGTCGCAGGATAAATTTGTGATAGAAGCAGAAGTTTACTTTTGTTAGCCTTCTGGTTTATCTACCACTTCCAACCTCATGACAGAAGAAAACAAAAAGTTTCCTCTACCCATGAAAATCGATATTTAATACAGTAAGTATTTTTGAGATTGGTTCACCTCTCTACCATTAATAGTCTTATCAAAAAGTTAATCCTTAAAGATAGTAGGTACATTTGTGAAGTATCACCAATTCATAGAAATCAGTACATATGAGTAATTGTTACAAAATGTTACTCGACTAATTATAGCATTCTCATAATCTTAATTTAAGTTTTTTGGAAAACTCCAGAGCTAAAAATAGACAATATTTAAGCTGAACTATCTTGAAAAACCCCTATTTGACGGAATTTCTGGTAGCGGAGGTCTTTTCGTTTTTGCGGGCTAATTTCTGATAACTGCTCGATATGTTCCCACAGTGCTTGCTTGAGGGTCGCTGCTGCTTCTAAGGGGGCAGCGTGCGCTCCACTAGTAGGTTCGGTTAAAATCTCATCGATAATCCCTAATTTTTTCAAATCCCAGGAGGTTATCTTGAGTGCTTCGGCAGCACGGTCTGCTTTTTTGGCATCTTTCCAGAGAATAGCAGCACAAGCTTCAGGACTAGCAACGGTATAGACAGAATGTTCAAACATCAAAAGACGATCTGCCACCCCAATCCCGATCGCGCCTCCAGACCCTCCTTCTCCAATTACTGTAGAAATAATCGGTACTTCAAAGCTGAACATCTGGCGTAAATTATAGGCGATCGCTTCTGATTGTCCTAATTTTTCTGCTTCTACTCCAGACCAGGCTCCAGGGGTATCGATAAAGGTCAAAATAGGCATGGAAAATTTATTGGCGTGTTCCATCAGTCGAATTGCTTTACGATAGCCTGCGGGGAAAGCCATGCCAAAATTACGAGCGATATTATCCTTGGTATCTCGCCCTTTTTGGTGTCCGAGCATAACTACTGGTCTACCATTAAGACGGGCCACCCCTCCTACCAAAGCAGGGTCATCAAAACCACCGCGATCGCCATGTAACTCCAGCCATTCATCGGTAATCGCCTGAATATAATCTAGAGTACTAGGACGACGGGGATGACGGGCTAACTGCAATCTTTGAGCAGGAGTTAGAGTACTAAAAATTTCTTTACGTAGTTGTTCTGCCCTTGCTTCTAGCTGAACAATTTGCTCAGAGACATCTACTTCATTCTCTTGAGCAAGTTCGCGAATCTGCTCGATTCTCTTCTCTAACTCACAAAGGGGTTTTTCAAAGTCCAGCAAAAAAGTTCTGCGCTCGGTTTTTGGCATTGTTTACTTAACTACTCTCGGCAAAGCATATGTAAACTACTATTATCCTCTATTGTGTCCTTTTTGCTAGAAGAAAAATTTAATAATTCTGACTCGCTACTTGCTACTTGCTATTTGCTATTTGCTACTTAAGCGGAGCGACACTAGTCATTAGACCTCTTGCAAAAGTCTTAATTAAACGGTTAGGAAAGACCAGGAGGACAAGGAAGAAATTCTCTACCCTGTCTACCCACTCTCCCTTGTCTTACCTTCCCTTGAATTTATTTATGCAAGAGGTCTATTCTACTCTCCTTCCCCGATAATTTATCAGCAGAAGTTAAACACTACTTTTGTCAAGTGGATTTAGGATGATAACTTTTTCAAGATAGATGCCCAGACAACCCCGCGACCTACAAACCAATTACTGCTACCATGTCACTGTTCGCTGTAACAACAGGGAATTTAAGCTAATTCGCCACGAATGCCGTGAAGTGTTTCTCTATGCCCTCAAGAAAGCCAGAGAGAAGTTTCACTTTAAACTCTATGCTCTCTGTATTATGAGTAATCACGTACATTACTTGATTGAACCAGCAGTTCCAGAGGATTTACCTCGTATTATGCACTGGCTCAACTGGTACACTGCCATGTGCTTTAACCGAATGCTTAATAGAACAGGACATTTCTGGGAGAAGCGATATCACAGCAGTGGCTTTGAGAAGACTGACTATAAAAGAGCATTAAACACTCTACGGTACATTCACGCTAACCCAAAAGCAGCCAAGATGCAGCAAGGCTTTTTCTATGATTTTTCTAACTATGGAATCCATGACAGGCTGAGTGATGATGGTTTGACACAATGGCATCCTGCTTTCTTATCTTTGGGCAAGTCTTTAGATGAATGTGCTGCCAAGTATCGGAAGTTCTGTAAGAAATATAAGCCTAAACCTAAGCCAGAAACTCGCTATCACTGGGGAAGCAGATTGTTACCTAAAGTGCTGAGTGCGCGGGAAAGGAAAAGACGTGTACCTGGACAAATGAGTCTTCCTTGGGATGATTGGGAGGCGACTAGCGGGGAGATAAGGGAAGTAGCAGAAATGTTTGTGATTGCCAACTGTTATGACCCGAAGATAGCAGCCCAATTTTTCAATGATTCGGTGAACCACCCCAAAGCTATGTAGGTTAAGCAAACTAACTTTCAACTCGACAAGGAACTTTAAAACTAATTTTGCCCACCCTACGAAGATGACTGATGAGGTGATGGGGAAAAGGAAAAGTGCCAGGTATCGAAAGAGGAAAAAGCCTATGAATACGTAGAGAAAGTACCAAAAACTAAGCTTGACAAATTGCCTGAAGTTGCTATATCTTACAGGTTACAAGTCTTTGCGCGAGAGAAAATATCTCGTATGCTCCCCAGGGAGCATATCTTTAATATCGCACACAAGCACAAGCAGGGAGCTGGCCTTCGGGAGCTTCTAAATTCCAGGTTAGTTTAGAGTATCTCAGCCAATAACCTCCTTTTATCCAGCCGACGCGAACGCCAAAATTTATCCATACTTCCTCTTTATTATACTCTCTTTGTTCCCCTTCTTCACCCCGCAACTCCTTCCCTCTATCCAACTTATCCAACTCCTTCATATAAATTTCTTTCTGGACGCTGAAGCCAAACTTACCCTTGCTGTACTTAACCCACAATCGATCGATAATGCGTAGGTCTTCACAGGGGAACTTTTCGATATCACTTACATCTAAATAACCTTGTCGTTGTCTATTTGCCACCTGGAGCATGACATTTAGGGTTTCTTCATCAGCTTCTCTCCATTTACCTTCGTCCAAGAATTGACGGAGTTTAAAATATCTGGGATGTAGTTTAAGTTCTGCTGAAACTTCCAGCAGTTTCTTTATTTCTTGATTGCTAGCAAGACTATTCCCATCGCAAAGTAACTCTTTTAGTTTTGAATCATTATCTATCCAGTCTCTTATATATTTTGTTTCTTGATTATTGTTTGTAGAATCACTATTGGTTAAGTATATTAATGAAGAGGATGGAGAGCGAGCGTAGTGTTCTAATTTACCAAGTAGCTCGTTATCTTCCTCTAGACGACGGAGAAGACGGGGATATTTGAGGGTAATTGCTACAAATTTTCCCAATTGCTCTATGGTCAGCGAATTTCTTTCTTCAGAGGTAACGCCAATAGCATAATAAGTAATATAGCTTCTGAGTCTGAGTACATTAAGATATTGCTTTAAACGACGGGGATTATAATCGAAGAAAGGAGCAACCATTTTTACTAGATTGGTAATATCATCTGAGGTTGGCTCTTTCTGAATCAGAGGGAAAATAGGAAGTTCTGGCTGTTCTGTAGTTTCTGATGTTGTGGGTGGAGTATCTTGAGTTGTTGTTTCTTGGGGATTTTGCTGCTTATCAGGAAAAAATTCTTTGAGAAATAGCTCTAATGTCTTTTCAGAAGGTTTAGGAACAGAAAATGATAATTGGACAAACTTTTCCAAAAAAGCAAAGCCATAATCCAATTTTTTCATTAATTGATGGTCTTCTGGTTTCGATCTCGAATCCACCCGAATAACAAATGTCTTTTCCTCCTTGTCTACCTTGTCCTCCTTGTCTCCCCCCAACAATAAATTATCTCTATTTAACTGGATCTGATATGGCTCTTGACTATCCTGTGCGATCGAATCTAAATAGGGTAGTATATCTTTTTGTTTAAAGGTTATCGCTGCTGCTACTTTTTCCCGATCCATCCCCAAGATAAAAATTAGATTAGGGTCATTGGAAATCATCAGATTTAAAGCTTGCAATAGATCGGCAGACTTACCTAGTTCACAACGGTCAAGATCGTCAATAAACACATAAACCTTTCTACCTTTACCTGCATAAGCATCCACAATTTTGGAGAAGTCTTCGTGAAACTTTTCAATAAAATCAATCTGGCTATCATAGTCAGGTGATTTAAGGTATTGAGTCAAATCCATTTTCGGATCGCCAATGAAGTCTCTTAGCTTCCCCAGAAATATTGCTACTCCTCCAAGTGAACCGCCTATCATTAATAAAATTAACAACGAAGTAACCAAAGAAACAAATATCGCCTTTGGTGTATTATCTTTAATCTTTGGCTTTAAGTTTAATTCTTGTTCTAACTTCTCACATTGTTCTTTCGATCTTCCTGTGGCTTGACATAACAAATCTACAAATTGCAACCTCCCTTGCCACACATAAACAGGTACTAGTGAAGACACCATCAAAATCACTCCAACAGTACCAACGATAAATGATGTTATGAACAACGTCTGAATTGCTTTCAAAGGTTTTTCTTTCAAATTAAAACGATGCCAAAATAGTCTTAATTTGCCCAATCCATTAGGCACAAAATCAGAGGAAATACGACTATTTGTCGATATTTGTTCCAAAAAAGAGAGAGCAAAAGCAGCCCAGAGAGATTCAGCTTTATCATGTCTCCAAGCATTGAACCAAACTATCTTAGTTTTTTGTCGGAACTTAAACTTAACCTGTAAGAAAATTTTCTCGACCCAGAAGATTTTTTTTAACTTTAGTTTTTGTAGTTTAAGCTTTAGCTTTTCTATTCGTGTCCATCCTTGTCCTATTCGTTGTAACTCTCGTTGTAACTCTCGTTCTTTTTCTTTCAACTTTTCTTCTTCTAAATCTTCATACTCCTGTAGAATCTGCTCTTGGAGTTGCTCCATAAAAGAAGACTTACCTCTACCCCATTCACCTTCGATAGAAATTGTTAGTGGCGGTTTAGTGTCACGAGCGGTTAAAAACTCAGCTATAGCTATAACATAAGGTTTAAAACCAAGTGTATCTTCTTTAGCAGGTCGATCTCCAATAGTAACAGTCTTGCTTTGTTCTGTTTCAGCCATAGAGATAGAAAGGAATAACAATCTTGATAATAATGTTAGGGGTCGAGCCAGAGGTCGCCCTCTGACACTCCCATTCAAAACCGTGCTTGCGACATTAACCGCACACGGCTACTCCTGGCTTTTCAGTACTCTATTTTTGTTCT
>JAAUYI010049804.1_pt1 | contig 37616 bp, 23 predicted proteins | sample 7278041 | NCBI WGS metagenome assembly JAAUYI01 (sample SAMN14350216, study PRJNA611818) | marine sediment metagenome | isolation source: surface marine sediment (0.6m) | place: French Polynesia: Moorea | collected 2018-08
ATGCCCTGCCCCACCCCAGCAATCTTGGAATTTAACAGGTTGTCAGGGCACGGCGTAGGTGAGATTGTTTTATACATTGAGATATTAAGGGTGCCGTGCCCCTACGTTGGTAATGTGGGTTTAAATGGATGATATGGGTACGATATCCTCCCGATCTAACTATGGCAATCACCATGGAGATTTTGAGAACCGTGGGGAGTTACCACAGGAGCATTAACCACTAATTCTACCTTGCCATCACCATTGACAATCCATCCTTGTGCTTCCAGGAGTGGAGATTGGTTTGATTTGTGCTGTGACTGTGTTTCTGGGGTTGGTGCGGTGGGTAGATTGGCAGAATTTCTAATTTTCTGGGGCTGTTGGGCAATATTGCCGTCAAGGTAGCGTAAATCTGACCATAGTGTATGGCTTCTCAGGGGTTTGCTGGGATTTGCTGGTAATGCTCCTTCCCCTGCAATTCTAAAAGAATTATCTATAGGTGAGCAAGTTCTGGTAATTAATTGGTTGCGATCTAACAAATCCTCTGGTAGTTCTTCTGTGTTGAGGTTTTCTGACTCTGGACGGTTAATTTCCACAGTACCATCAACGCCAAACTGGGAACTGGCAGTGATATCGCTATCTGGAGATAAAAAGATTCCTCTGGTGGTGATTTGAATATTACCTCCCGGACCGAAGACAGCGTCAGCTCGAATATCACTGTTTTCTAGGGCAGCAACTACATCGGCGATAATAGTAATATTACCGCCGCCACCTGTGCTATCCAAGACACTGGTACTAATTAAACTATTGTTGCGGAGGATTAATTCACCCTCTGTACCAGTGAGGTTAATATCACCACCACCTGTTTTTTCGGAAGTAGCAGTAATTTTTCCACGATTAGTTTCTAGTCGCTCAAATTCGATATTAATGTCACCAGCTTGACCATCACCAGTGCTATTAGTAGAAATTTCAGCATCAGTGCTAAGTTCCACTAATTTACCGTTGATGTTGACAGTACCTCCATCACCACTTCCCCTGGTTTCGGCAAGAATTTGACTACGATTACGAGCAATTAATGATTCTTCTACTTGTACTTCAATATTACCCCCACCGCCATTGAGGGTGGATGCAGTAATACTACTGGGATTTTCTGCTGTGGTACTATCCAACAGGACAGATGTAGCCTGAATATTGATATCACCAGCTTTTCCTTGTCCTGGGAGAGTACCGGAGTTAAAGCTAGAGAAATTGCTAACGGTAATGGTTGCCCCATCTTTGACAGTCAATTGTTCCGTTGTCACATTCAAGTTACCACCATTACCATCCTCAACAAGGGCATTGGCAAACAAACCACTAGGTTCTTCTGCTAATGTACCAATTAGTTCCACAGATTTAGTAGCTGTGACTGTGAGATTTCCTGCATTTCCATCACCAGCAGTAGTCGTTAATATCACTCCTGCATTCACAAGTTCTAAGGTGTCGGTTTTAATTTCTACATTACCGCCATTACCCGTTGCTGTGGGAAGAACACTGGCTCCAATTTGTCCTTGGTCAGCAAGACGCAAGTTTTCAGCCTCAACAGTTAAATTACCACCTTGACCCCTGGCACCCCTCTCCACGTTGGCTAAAAAGGCACTGCGTCGTCCCCCTGAAGAAGTACCAGTCACTTCGATATCATTGGCTTTGATAGTCAGTTCCCCTGCATTACCTTGACTAAAGGTACTAGCTATTATCTGCGCTCCATCTATGAGTTTTACGGTGTTGGCTTCAACGCTTAAATTACCTCCATTACCAGTGGCTCCCCTTTGCACATTGGCTAACAAGCCACTGGAAAACTCTCCAAAATCATTAACAAGTGTACCAACTAGTTCTACTTCTTGTGCATTGACATTTAAATTTCCAGCATCCCCAGCACCTAAGGTAAAGACAGAAATTTGCCCTCCACCAGTAACTTGTAAGCGATTGGTATTGAGGAGTATATTACCTCCCGCACCTGTAGCATTGGGTGCAACGGGTGCAAATAAGCCACTAGGACCTAAGTCACTTGCACCACTGATTTGTACGTCTGAGGCTCTAACTTCCATGTTTCCAGCGTTACCTTCACCAAAGGTGCCAGTGGAAATTTGACCACCATCGGTTAGTAGCAAGGTTTTAGTATCAATGGTTAAATTACCACCTGCTCCTGTAGCACCTAGAACAACGTCTGTAGATAAACGACTCATAAAGGGAATAGGAGGGGTTGATGTACCAGATATTTCTACAGACTCTGTAGCTTTGATTGTTAAACTGCCACCAGTACCATTACCCAAGGTATCTGCTAAAATCGCTGAGCCATCATTGATGCTGATACGTTTACCTTGGACTTGAATAGTACCACCACTATTGCCACTTACATCCACGGAAGATCCAGTGCTTAGGGAAGAGTTAGGACGCACGGGAAGTCCATTTGATAAACTGATATCCTCAAAGTTGATCACATCTTCATATTTGAATTCCCAACCAGAATCCCTAGGAGTTAAATTGACTGTACTCCCACTAACAGCCCCTAGCTCAATTCTTCCCTCCTCAGCGATAAGATTACCACCTGTGAGGGAGACATTACCACCCACAAGAGCCAAGGTTTGACCGGGTTTTACTTCTAGTCCCGTGGGTGGAGGGGTTCGTCTGATAGCAAAGGTGTTGGAGTCTCGAATCAGGCGATTTCCAGCACCATTGACCACAATATCTCCAGGATTAGAACCATATTGCAACCCTAAAGGAACGTTAATACTGAGTAAGGGTGGTGTATTGGCGTCAATGGCACTAAACTCGACATCATTGGGGAATAGAATACTGTCTGCTGTTGAGCCAATAAAGGAACCACCAATTTGCAATGAAGCACCAGGACCAAAAATAATTCCACTGGGGTTGAGTAAAAATAAATTTGCTGTCCCATTGGCAGTGATTGAGCCATTAATGTTAGATATATTACCGCCAGTTACCCGACCAAAGATGTTCTCAATATCGATGTCATTATCGAAAACAGCAGAACCACCACCAGGGACGGAAAACTCCCTAAAACTATGAAAAAGATTATTTCCAGATCGGCTTCGGCTACCGTCTCTAATGGTAAAATTAAGACCATTAGGAATAACCCTTGTGGGTGTGGTTAGAGTGCCGTCAGTACTGATTTGGGCATTGGCTGGATTGGGTATCACTATCCAGTAGACAGCAACACTAACTAATAGATGCAACCAAATAGATATTGACTTCAGCATTATATGGTATTTAAGTTAACTAAAATTTAAATGCAGTTTTTATTTATTGTTCCCAGTATAGAAACAGGATTTATCAGTCTCTATAAGATGGCGGATAATTCATAAAATTTTCACGCGACCATTGTCAAGTATATAAACTGCGCGATCGCCTCGAAAACCCCAAGTAGGACGCAGTTCTACCCGCAGGGTGGCAAAATTGGGTTTAGAGATGGTTGCTTGCAATGGTGAGCCATTTTCATCCCAAAATAGCAGTGACATATTGGGTTGTGTAGCTTCTTTCTGCTGTAACTGCAATTCTTGTCCTGGCTGCAAGGAAATGGGGTCGGTAATATCTGGCTTCTGTATTTTTACGGGAAAACGAGTACTATTTACAACTTCTATCCGAATCAGTTTACCCGGTGTAAACTGGATTGGAGGAGGACCACATTTGGAAGCGCATGTACCTGCAATAGTTGTACTGGGAAATTCTGTGACAGCAAGGATGAGGGAAGCTGTGATTAGGGATAGAGATAAAATTTTAGGCATAAGAACATCCTGGTACTAATTACCTGTTACCTAGGTTACTCTGTGACATGGTGATTAGACCTCAGGGAATGTTCCATAATAAGTAATAAGTACTTTGACTCTGCCACACATTTTTTCGTTCATCCGGGGATGTATGGGAAACCTACCGTCGGAAAATCTACACATACTCAAAACCAGTACCATAGAGGTCTATACTGTTCACACCCTCAAAAATTGCCACTAAATCCCCACTGCGGTAGAGGAATACATCACTACCCTGTTGGTTTGAATAGTAGTCACTAGCAACACCGTGGAGTTGCACCACATCCTCCGTAGCATAAAAATCCTTAATTACAACATAATCTTGATGACCCCGAGTTGCGTAATAAATCTGAATTTCATCTCCAAGGATAAAGCGGTCAGCACCAGTTCCACCCATGACTATGTCACGCTCATAGTAACCAGCCGCTACGCCATTGCTACCATTGATGATATCATTGCCGCCACCACCCCTGATGATGTCGCTGCCACTACCACCTGTAATGATGTCATTACTGCCACTAGTAAGGCTACCAGTGTCAGACAACTTAACTTCAATGATGCCCCGGTACAATGAATCAGAATTTACATCATCCCAGATATGACTGAGTGTAGCGTAGTCTTGATTTCCATTATAGTCATCTGGATTTCCTGGTGCCCAATCGGCATAGATGCCATCGTTAGTTTCACCGAGAACCCAGTTTGCAACTTCACCACTAGCCCATTTCCAGGTTCCTTCTGTTTCCGCATCCGAGAAGCCTGTCCATAATGCTTCTGTTGTGCCAAAGGTGTCTTTCAGCCATTGGTTCTCAGTCCCATCATTAATTGTGACTAAGTTACCCCCGTAGCTTTCAGCCTGTGCTTGTGCTTGTTGCCAGTTTAAAGCTGAGTCAGTGAGCAAATAGAGGCTACCGTTGTAAATGTCAGCATTATTGATGTTACTGGGCAATTCTATCTCAACTATACCGCGATAAATTAAATTGCTCACAAGATCATCATCACCACCAATGCTACCAAAAGTAGCATCCCACTGCCCAGAAGAATTGATCACGGCATGATCTTGACCTTCACCTAGGAAGGGGTTTGGATTATCAGGAGACCAATTGATATGGGTCACTTGCTGTCCGCTAATCCATTCCCATTGTCCTTCTGTCACTTCATCGGTAAACCCAATCCAGAAATTCTCGCTAGAACCGAAATTATCTTTGATCCATTGGTTCTCAGCTGCATCATTGAGGGTGACCAGATTCCCTCCAAAGCCTTCAGCCTGTGTTTGCGCTGTTTGCCAATTTGGGGCTAGGTCCGTGAGCAAATATAAGCTACCGTTGTAAACTTTGCCATTGGGCAGATTAGCAGGCAAATTACTCAGGTCTATATTGGAATAACCATCTCCTTCAATGACATCATTACCGGAATTGCCGTAAATTATATCATCGCCCTTTCCTCCTACGAGGGTATCATTACCCCCAGCAACAGACCAATCAATTTCAATGATGCCTTGCACAACTCCATTGTTAGCAAAATCCCCCCAATCTAGTCCACCAGAACCATCGTTATAATTCATCCGCACGAAATCAGCATCAGAGCCAAAATCACTGGTATTATTAGGTTCAGTTGGTGCCCAATTTGTGTAAGTAATTTTCTCACCAGAAATCCATTGAAAATTGCCTTCTGAATCTTTATCAGTTAAACCAATCCACAGTTCGTTGGTGCCAAAGGTTTGTTTTAACCAGCTTTCTTCAGCAATATCGTTAATGGTAACTAGGTTACCCCCTAAACTCCTCGCTTGTGCTTGCGCTGCTTCCCAAGTTCCTGCTGAACTCAGTATGTAAGTACTTTGACCATAGGTATAACCCCCGGTTAGATTTATATCCTGAACACTACCATTGTTAAATTCGTCCTCACCGTAGATGACATCATTACCCAGATCACCGAAAATTATGTCATCACCACCGCCACCCCTGAGGATATCGCTGTTGTCTGACAGTTGTAGGGCAGGGTCTTCAACGGGCACAAATTCGATATAATCGATGGCAGCCCCTTCGTGGGCATCGGCAATCCCTTGCAAGAAAATCTGATCGCCTTGGTTGACTACAATCCCTTCAGCAATAGTACGGCTGACAAAAGTATCGGTTGCAACTAAATCCATATTCAGGTCTTGGTTGAGTAGCCATTTATCCACTTCTACCCCACCTACTTTCGCGGTAATCTCGGAGTTACCATCATTCTCATCGTAGTAGCCAACCACAACATTGTAGAATCCCGTAGCGCCAGTAAAGATGGTAGTCACAGTACCGCTGAAGGGAGTAGCAGGAGGATTAAGAGGATCTACAGCAGTGGTGGAAATCAGACCACCACCAGAGGCAAAAACAGCCGTTTCCGTCTGATAATCGCCACCCAAAGTCATGACCTCGGCTTGAAATCTGATTGTGCTAATTGTAGGGTTGGAAGGGGAAGAGGGAGTTTCGGTGACGGGGGCTGCAACAGGGACAAATTTAATATAGTCTATGTAAGCCTGATCGTCAGACTCACCAATACCTTGGATTTGTAACAAATCAGCAGTATTGACCTGAACAGAACTAGCAATCTTGCGGTTGACAAAAGTCTGTTCCTCTGCAATTGCACTACCGAGTTGTTCGTCAAGCTGCAAGCTAGTTAATTGCTGATTCCCTAAGTCAATGTTAATGGTGGCGATACCATTATTTGTGTCATAGTAGCCTAAATAAATGTCGTAGTATCCCGTAACTCCACTAAAGACAGTGGTAGTAGTAACACCAGTCACATTATCATCAGTTTTGACTACATTACCGCCAGAGGCAAAATTGTTAGCTTCAATCTGGTAGCTTCCAGATAAGTCCATTGCCTCGATTTCTATGGTTATTGATTCTGGGGGAGGGGGAGGATCAGGTTCCAGTACAACGGTGTTAACATCAGTAGTATTAGAATTATTAGAGTTATTAGAATTATTAGAACTGCTGTTGTTGGTATTACCATTGGAATCAATGCCAAACTGATTTTTGAGGTCGTTGAGGTAAATCTGAACGCTACTAACACTGTTAATAGAGTAGCTGTCCCCAAAGATAAGATCATTGGCACTACCACCACCAATCATATCCTTGCCATCTTCACCTACCAGCAGGTCACTCCCGGCTTCTCCTTCTATGAGATCGTCATCTGCACCACCAAAGACGGCATCATCGCCAACACCAGCCACCAGGAAGTCTCTACCTTCTCCCCCAGAGAGGAAGTCATCCCCAGCACCACCCCAGACTACATCGGCACCAGCTTCACCGTAAATGGCATCGTTGCCATTTTCCCCCGAAAGCATGTCATTTCCCGTGCCACCATAGATTTGGTCATTATCGTTGAAACCAAAGATGGTGTCATTCCCGGCATCACCTTTGAGGGTATCATCGCCATCCGCACCATCAATTAAGTCATCCCCATCCCCAGCGCTAATATCATCATCCGCGACAAAACCGCCAAAAATGTCATCTTCAGCACCACCAACTCTAGTGGAAATACTATTAGTAGAATTATTAATATCTTTTTGACCTGGTAGCAATAGGTCAATTACGGCATCGGGGTTAGCCTTGGCAAAAAATACCATCTCCCACCAAGACTTATCATCTAGATTCTGCCAATAATCGTTGCCATCACCTCCACCATCACCAAACCACCACCAATAATCGTTACCATCACCTCCACCATCACCAAACCACCACCAATAATCGTTGCCATCACCTCCACCGTCACCAAACCACCACCAATAATCGTTGCCATCGCCACCACCGTCACCAAACCACCAATTGTATAAATCTTGCCACCAAACTTGGGCACTGTCGCCACTACCGTACCAGAAGTTGTATGCTGCTTTCCATAACTTTTGGAATTCTCCCTGATTCCCGATTTTGTCGTCCCCGTGTTGATTATTCTCCAGCCACCACTGTTTAAATTCGTCTATGGTGGCAATATTATTTGTGGTGGTGTTAATGGTGTCTGTGCTGCTGGTGCTGCTGGTGCTATCTGTACCGCCACTGGTATCCGTTGTACCATTGGCAATGGCTGCATCTGCCGCTGCTACCGCATCGGGGTCAGAAAGGGGCACACCGTTGAGATTTGCCTCAATCTCTGCCACCGTCATCCCCAGTTGTATCGCTAAATTTATCTTCGCCTCTAACAACAACTGGTCTAAATCCAGGCTTAAATCCCCTCCAAGGGCTGCATCACTTAAATCCCAGCCCAGCAAATCCATCGCCTGCACATCCAGCCCGGAAATTGTTGCCCGCTCTTGATACCATAAGGTAGGGTCCATTACACCCTGGGGGTCATAGCGACCTTCCCAGTGGCTAGCTTGATAACCATCTCCATTGGCATCTAGACCTTGTGCTAAGGTCGCCAGGATACTTTGTCCGCCATCAATACTAAACCAGTTTCCAGACAAATCCGCAACGCTTCCATCTGGGTTGTAGGTGTCAGCACTGGCTGCCGAGAAACGGAACAAATCTAGGGGCGTAAAATTACTGAGTTGTTCTTCACCAGAGTATAAAGTTTCTTGCTCTAGGCTATAGTCAATGCCGCTGGTGAATCCCAGGATATGTCCGGTTTCGTGTAATGCCACACTTAAGAAATCAAGGGTGCTTTCTGGTGCTTCAGTGTCACGCAGATAGTTATAATCCCAAACAAAATCATCGTTTAAGAGGATATAACCATCTACGGCATTGGGGTCTACCAAATCTCGTGTCCAAGTGCCTTTATCTTGTTCAAAGATAACCGCTAATTTATCCACAGCTTGTGAAAGCTGCTGATTCAGATATTGGGCTTTGTAGCTGTGTGTTAACTGCTGAGTAAGTTGTAAGGCTTTATCCCTAGCTAGTTGCAAATCTAGGTCTAACTGTGCCGCTATATTTTGGGCTGTAGTGATATCTTGATATTGGATGAGAGTGGCATCTAGCACCAGGTTGCCTTGCAAATACTGATCCAACTGCTGGTATGCAGTATCTGTGAGTAGCTGCATCCATACTGGATTTAAGGCTGTTTGCAAGTCAGCAGCCAATTGTTGAGCGGTGTCTAAGGCTTGTTGCTGTTCGATAGTCCAGGATAGACCATTATTGAGAGTTTGCTGATGTTCGGATGCTAACTGAAGAGCTAATTTGTTTGCCAACTGCTGTGTACCCAGCAAATCCTGGATTTCATCTAAATCCAAATCCAGGGCTTCATCCATACCCAAGGCTTTGGCTTGGGCAGAGGTGAGCAAAATCTGACTATTACCATCAATTATCTGACCGTCAACCATAAAGTCAACGGTATTGCCATCCTGCAGATAGTAATATGCCAGGTCGTCATCTGCTGAGGTAATATCATTTTGCAGATATTCCTGATAAATTCCGTAGTTTTGCTCATAGGTTATGGGAATAGCACCACCAATGACGTATTCTTCCAGGGTTGTACTCGTCTGGACACCAATGTTAAGGGTGACATCATCTGTAAGGTACTGTCCCCACATTAAACCTGCCATCTCGAACCCAATCATCTGTTCGAGAGATATTTCCCCAAGATTAAAATAGTTAATCTTCAACATAGCTTTGTGATCTCAATTGTATGTAATCGCAGGTATCTTATAGATGCAGGTAATAACTTTTTAATAAAAATGTAGGCTTTGCTGAATTGGAGGGCAGAATTTACATTTTTCATAAACAGTAAACAACGATTTTACCCTGCACCGAAGAAGTCACTGGGCATAAGACTAGATTTACCCTGTAGCCATTACCCTACCTTTGGAACCTTTAGCCTCTAGCACCACTTCCTTTACGACGAATAGAATGGACTTCCCCCCTACATGTAAGACTACGCGAACTTAATTCATATATGAATTCAGCAATGCCAAAATGTATATGTTTTATATAGATACTTTCTATTTAATCCTCTTTTCAGTGAAAAAAGAATAAGGAAAGCATCAATTTTCTCTAAAGAATTTAAAATAATCTTGTTTTTTATTTACGTATTTATGCTATGTTTGCCCTAAATTTTTTTTTATTTATTGTAAATAAAAATGCATTTATACTTCAGTAATTACCAGGAATAGTAGGGGCACGGCATCATCCAATCCCTACCACACAACCAATTATTTCACCTACGTCGTGCCCCATTCCGCCAAAATCAGTGATTCAACACCTTGTCAGGGCACGGCGTAGGTGATATTGTTTTATACAGTCAGATATTGTGGATGCCGTGCCCCTACTAAAGCGGGTGATTCAACACCTTGTCAGGGCACGGCGTAGGTGATATTGTTTTATACAGTCAGATATTGTGGATGCCGTGCCCCTACTAAAGCAACCGCAACTGTTGTTCTATAGAATCTTGGGAATTATTACCTACTTCAACAGCAACGGGTTCTAGCCATTGTTGTTCATCATCTCCAAGTAATTTCTGCGCAGCTTCCAGCATTGACTCCGCAATTTCCTGGAGGTCTTCACGGTTATTTAAATAGGTCTTTAAGGCTTCCATGGGGTCGATGCTATTGCAAGCACTCAATTCAGGAATCCGAGGTCGTGCTAACTGACTAATTAATTCTGCTTGAATGGTATAATTGTGAGCTGATGTTAAAGCACTATGAAGTTCAGCATTATCAATTAAATCTAACTGCTCTGATCGCAGTTTGTAGATTAATCTCACCACCACATCTTCTATATTGTGTTTGGCGATCGCTTTAATTATTGCTGCTTGGGGATCTTCTGCTTTGGATACATCTACCTCAATGGTGCGGAAACTCCGCACGGATAAGGTACAAAATTCCCATTTTACTTTACCTTTCTCTAATTCTATCATCACATAGCCTTTGTCTTCCTTTTCTTCGCTAAAATCTACCCGTTCAATGCTTCCTGGATAAATTATTGGTGGGTTATTGGATTTGTTCAGGTTTTGATGACGGTGGACGTGACCTAATGCTACATAATCAAAGCAGGGACGAGTTAACAAAGATAGGGGAATGGTAAAGCCTTTACCTACTGCTAAAAAGCGTTCAGCCCCAAAAGAAGCATTATCTGTCATTAGGTGAGCTAAAAGTACAGTTGGAATCTCTGGGTTAAGACGACGAATTTCCGCTTCTAATACCACTCGCAAGCGTTCAATTAACAATTGGTTGACTTCTGCTAAGGATATACCTTCAGTTTCTTGACGAGTCATCAGGGTTGAACGAGTCAACCAAGGTAAAGTCATCACCTGTACAGAACCGTTAGCTGTTTGGATATGATGGGTAGTTAAGGTATCGCCAACTACAAAACCAGGTACGCCTAAAGTGCGGTAAATACATAGACTGGCTCCCCCTTGTCCTTGGGAATGTTGGTCGTGGTTGCCTACAAGTAGAACTGTGGGGATATTTGCGTCTACAAGGCGACGAAATTGGCTGGCAAAGGCTTCTTGGACGTAAGGGGGTGGGGTGGCGTCGGGAAAAGCATCCCCTCCGAATAATACCATATCTACAGGCTCTGTTAGCGCTCTGTCAATACATCGAGACAGGGTGTTGACAAAATCCTCCAATCGTGTATTTAATCCGTTTTCCGGGTTAATGCGTCCGTGGGAAAAGCCGCTTCCCATGTGAATGTCGGAGAGGTGGAGAATTTTAACCATTTTTAACTCTTAATTTGTGAATGGTAGCTTGAAAATAGGGAATAGGGAATAGGGAATAGGGAATAGGGAATAGGGAAGAGTTATAGCAGTCGCCATAATTGTTAGGAAATTTTTCTGTTCCCCGTTCCCCGTTAAGAGTTCCCTTTGAACCAAAATACGATGTCCTAACCGATATGTCTGTCGCTATATTTTTATGTTTGGTTGTGGAATTTTCCCTGGGGGTTGGCTGATTTTTTCAAAGGCTGTGGGTAATCACTATAGTCTAGTTTAAGAAAATTTACGTAATTTTAAGTTTTAATGAGTTTTCATAGGGAACAATACTGAAAATGATATTGTTAAGGAAAGATTAAATTTAAAGGAATTTACTGAAATGCAAGATTCCAAAACTCAGAAACGGTTGAGCGAATCTATCTTGATGGGAGTTGTATTCATTGTCAGCAGTGTCAGTGTGATTGCAATCATGAATATGTTTTAATTACAAAAAATATTGCAAATAAATTATTATCGAACATCCTACCTCTCGGTAAATGAGAGGTTTTTTTGTCATTTGTCATTTGTTATTAGGCTTCATAACTACTACACCGTAAGCATCTGGGGAGAGATACTTTTGTGCAGCTTGCATTAAATCATTGGCGTTTTGTGCCTGGATATAATGGGGATAATCAAAGGCTGGTTCTAAATCTCCGATTAAAGATTGATAGTAACCGTACAAACCAGCACGATTGCTTGGTTTTTCATTGCCAAAAATAAACTTATTAGCAACTCGTCTACATATACGGGCAATTTCCGACTCTGTTACCATCTCTGTTTGGATTCTATGAATGTGTGAGGCGATCGCACTTTCTACCACTGACAGATTTTCTTGGGGACACTGCAAAGAAATGTAAAATGTACCTTGGAGTTGGTTAGTTATATTACTCACAGAAATATGGGAAGCTAGTCCCTTTTCTTCCCGTAAATCCCGCAATAATCTGGATGTTCTACCGTGTCCTAAAATACCTGCCAATACATCTAATGCGTAGGTTTGATGGAGTTGTTGCAAACCTGGAACTCGCCAAACCATTACCATACGTGCTTGCTGGAGGCTAGGATCAACAAATTCCTGGCGGACAATTTCGGTAAATACTGGTTCGGGATTTATCTTTGTTTGCTGGGGTTGTAGGGATGGTAAATTTTTTGTGTTTAGGCTAGTAAAGCTTTCAGTAATAATGTTGATTAGTTCTTCTACAGGCAAATTGCCCACAGCCACTGCGGTTATTGATTTTGGTTGATAGTAACTACTGTGGAAATCTCGCATTTGCTGGGGTTCGAGTTGGGAAATTACTGCTTCTGGTCCCAATACTGGACGTCGATAGGGTAATTGTGTAAAAGCTGTCTCCATTGCCCGTCTAAAGGTGCGACGACGGGGGCTATCCTCAGAACGTCTAATTTCTTCTAAAACTACCAATCTTTCCCGTTCAAAGGCATCATCTGCTATGGTTGCATTGTTGACTACATCAATTTGCAGGGGAGCTAAATCTGCAAAATCCTGGGGAGCAGTGGTAATGTAATAATGGGTATAATCTTGACTGGTGGCAGCATTGGTAACCGCACCCCTTTCTTCGATGCGACGCTCAAATTCACCACTAGCTAGACGTTCAGTTCCCTTGAATATCATATGCTCTAAAAAGTGAGCTATGCCATTAATATCATTTGATTCTATGGCAGAACCAACATTTAACCATAAACTCAGGTTAACGGCTTCTACTGGTATCTGTTCGGCTATGATGGTTAAACCATTGGCTAACTGATGTATTTTGGGTGCGTTTAAGCGAGGAAATTGCAATAGGGTTGGGGTCATAATCTATCAGATGCTACTTCCTTATTCTACAAAGTATTAGAATTCTTGCAGAAGTAGAAAACTTTCACCAAAACAAGGCAGAAGGCAGAACAAAAGAGGAATTAACTTGTTTGTTGCATTCGTGCCGCCAGTATGTCCTTTAGTTTTAGCATAATTTTAGTAGGACGGGCGAGACGCCCATCCCAGTGTTTGTGACGAATGGATATTTTTTATTTACAACTAACTCCTAACTCTTACTTAATATCAATATGACTTCCACATTACCTTTCCCAGAACCTAATGGTAGAGATTCCACGAATCAGGATGCTGTGCTTAATTGGCAAGAAGAACTAGATAATGCAATTTTTAGCTTTGCAGAAATTGAAGCAGAACTTAACTATAAACAGGCACAATCAGCTCTACGTAAGTTGGTAGAAAATCTTGACCTCACTCCCACTGAAAAAGATGGACTGGAGGCAGAAATTGCTGATTTGGAAACCATGGTAGGGAAGTTGGAGAACATGGTAGTACAGATTGCTGCCTTTGGTATGGTGGGAAGGGGTAAATCTTCCTTGCTTAATGCCTTAGTAGGGGAAGCGGTATTTGAAACTGGTCCTTTGCACGGTGTAACTCGCGCTGCACAACGAGTTAATTGGAGTATTGCACAGGAGTTAGTAGGGGAAGGAGAACGAACTTTACGAGTTACTCTCCCTGGGATGGGAAAGTCCCAGGTGGAATTAATTGATACTCCCGGTTTGGATGAGGTTGATGGTGAAACCCGCGCTGCTTTAGCCGCACAAATAGCAAAACAAGCAGATTTGATTCTGTTTGTAATTTCTGGAGATATGACCAAGTTAGAACACGAAGCTCTTTCTCAGTTAAGGGAAGTGGGTAAACCAATTCTACTGGTGTTTAACAAGGTGGATCAATATCCAGAAGCTGACAGAATGGCAATTTACCAAAAAATCCGCGATGAACGGGTGCGAGAATTATTGTCTCCTGATGAAATTGTTATGGCTGCTGCTTCACCCTTGGTGAGGAGGATGGTAAACCGTGCTGATGGTACTAGGGGTATACAACTGCGTCCCGGAAAAGCCCAAGTTGAGGACATTAAGCTGAAAATTTTGGAAATTCTACAACGGGAGGGTAAAGCTTTAGTTGCCCTTAATTCTATGCTGTACGCTGATGACCTGAATCAGCAATTAGTACAACGAAAATTAATGATTCGAGATCATGCTGCTGATCGCCTAATTTGGCAGGCTACCATTACTAAAGCAGTGGCGATCGCCCTTAATCCCCTCACTATTGTGGATCTCCTCAGTGGGGCAGTAATTGATGTTACTCTCATCCTGGGTTTATCTAAACTCTACGGTATCCCCATGACGGAAACAGGAGCGGTAAAATTGTTACAAAAAATCGCCCTGAGTATGGGCGGAATTACTGCCAGCGAACTACTGGCTAACTTGGGTTTAAGTTCTTTGAAAACCTTACTTGGTATTTCTGCACCAGCTACAGGGGGTGCTACCATTGTTCCTTATGTATCTGTGGCAATTACGCAAGCTGGTGTAGCTGGTGTTTCTTCTTATGGTATCGGACAAGTCACCAAAGCTTATTTAGCTAATGGGGCAACTTGGGGACCCGAAGGACCAAAAGCCGTAATCACTAAGATTTTGGCTAACTTGGATGAAAACTCAATTCTCAACCGCATCAAAGAGGAGTTGGTTTTGAAGGTAAAGGCAAGGAGTTAGGAGTTAGGAGTTTAGAATTAGGAGTTTAGAATTAGGAGTTTAGAATTAGGAGTTTGGAGTTTGGAGTTTAGAATTAGGAGTTTGGAGTTTGGAATTAGGAGTTTGGAATTAGGAATTAGGAGTTTGGAGTTTGGAGTTTGGAATTAGGAGTTTGGAATTAGGAATTAGGAGTTTGGAGTTTGGAGTTTGGAATTAGGAGTTTGGAGTTTGGAGTTAAAGAAGGAAAGATTTAATTGTAGCTTTCTTCCTTGTTCCTTGTTACTTCATCCTTGTTCCTTGTTCCTTTATCCTTCTTCTTACTTCCTAGTTCCTTGTTCCTTGTTACTTGTTACTTCATCCTAGTTCCTAGTTCCTTGTTCCTTGTTCCTTCTTCCCAGTTCCTTGTTACTTGTCCCTAGTTCCTAGTTTCTTGTTCCTTATTCCTTTATCCTTCTTCCTTCTTCCCAGTTCCTAGTTCCTAGTTTCTTGTTCCTAGTTTCTTGTTCCTTCTTCCCAGTTCCTAGTTCCTAGTTTCTTGTTCCTAGTTTCTTGTTCCTTGTTCCTTGTTCCTTGTTACTAGTTCCTAGTTCCTAGTTCCTAGTTCCTAGTTCCTAGTTTCTTGTTACTTGTTCCTTTATCCTTCTTGTTACTTGCTTGTTCTTTTTTGTTTTATCCTCTTTGTTTAAAGGAATTCAGCCATTCTTGGACTTGTTCCCGGGCAACATCGCGACCACCCAAACCAAATGCCAGGGCAATAGCAACAGCGATTGCACCCAATAGCAAACCAAAGGCTAAATTGACGATATCGGGAGCAATGCCAATCCGTTGTAATGCCATTGCTGACACTAGGATAATAATAGCAATTCTCGCTACCTGACCCAAAATTCTCGCTTGGGGATTGCCGGAACTAGTAATAATGTTAAATGCCAGATTTGCCAAAAATAGACCAATAGCAAATACTACTAATCCTGCCAAAATCTGGGCAAAAACTACCAAAATTCCTTGCACCAATATTGTTAGCGCGGGAATATTCAGGATATTCAATGCTGCTACCGTGGCAAACAGCATGATCCCCACCAAGACAATAATGCCGACAATTTCCGAAGGGGTGCGGGTTGTAGGTGTGGGTGTTGTTTCTGCTTCTGGAGATACGCTTTCTCTAGTGAATACTGTGAATGTTGGCAATCCTAGTACGGATAAAACATTGTTGAATCCTAAACTTGTAAGGATGCTGGTAACCAGTTCTGAGATAAACCGTCCCAGAAAATAAGCAACAGTCAGAATCACTGCTGCTGTGAATATGGATGGTAAAGCGTTAAGAATCTGTTGCAGCATGGCGATCGCTGGCAAGGAAATCGCGTCAATTTTTAAGGCATTGAGCGCTGCGATCGCTACGGGAATCAAAATCAACACATAAACAATGGTGCCGATAATCGATGACAGGGATTGTCCTGCTGCTACTGTTCTTAACCCAAATCGACTACCCATGTGATCGATTCCAGTAGCTGCCAGTAAGTTAGTGACAATCCGTCGTACTACATTAGCAGTAAACCAACCTACTGTACCAATAATTACTGCTCCTAAGATGTTGGGTAACATTCCCAGAATCTCTGTAATCAGAGTTTGTACTGGTTGTAATGCCTCTTGCAGTTCCAAAGCATCCAATATTGGCATCAGGAACAGTAAAAAGATAAACCAGTACAGAGCATTGCCGATGGTCTCACTCAGAGACATCTGATTTAGACTGGGAGCAGTATCTTGTGGTTCTAGATTGAAACGTTCATCCAACCTAAAGGCATTTAGTGCCTGTACAGTCAACAACTTAACTACTGTCGCAACTAACCAAGCTGCTGCCAGCAGAATTGATGCACCCAGCAGTTTCGGTAAGAAGTCACCAATCTGAGTCAGAAAAGTATTGAGCGGTTGAGAAGCAACCTTTAAATCCAGCCTATCTAAGACAGCAACGATTGTGATTAGCAGGATGATCCAAAAGACCAAAGCAGAGATAAATTTCTCCACCTCAGGAGCTTGAGTACGTCCTGTTAACCCAGCTGCAATGCGGTTGTCTATATCGGTGCGCTTGAGGATACCCTTGACTATGGCAGCAGAAATAATGGCAATTAACCAGCCAAAAAATAAAATTGCTACTGCTGCCAGTAAGTTGGGTAGCATCTGAACTATTTGTTGAATAGCCCCTTGCACATAATCGGTTCCACCTTGAGATGATGGCAAGGTGGGTGACGACTGTGCTAATAATTGATTCACCCCGATTGACAAACCAGTTCCCATTACTTGGGTCGTATGTTGCCAAGTTGTAATCATGGTTTTCCGGTATTAAAAGTTATGTGTTATTCAAAAAACACTAGAGACGTTTATGTTGTATAGATTGCCTAAACAATCTACACCCCAATAACATCTGTGTTGTGCCTTTTAATTTACCAGTAAATCTTACAGCTTATTTATATCAAGAGATTTTTTTTACTTTATTTCTTGAAAATTCTACTTTATTGGGGAAAAATAAACTAAAGTATGGTTTTTTTAATTATTATTAAGTAGTCATATATACATATTCTCAAAAAAGTTAACCCCTAAAACACTGATACTATGCTATTAGACTTGGTTTGAGCATAGTGTTCAGTACAGATAACATTACTTGTTGACAATGTGACATCTCTCCTATGCAAGTATTTGAACAATCCATAGAAATAAATGCCACAGCTACAGTTGTAGAACGGTGCATTACTGATCGCACTTTAATGCATCGCTGGCTAAATCCCGCGTTACGCTGCGAACCTGTAGGGGAATGGAGTACGGATTTAGGTAGTCAAACTCGATTTATGATTCAAATACCCATAATTAAACCTACATTAAAAAGTACAGTTGTAGAAAGACAACCTGGTTTGGTAGTATGGGAGGTTAAAGGTTTTTTTGAAGGACGTGATCGCTGGGAATGTCAACCTTTAGAAAGGGGAACACGCTTAATTAATCGCTTTGAATTTGAAATTCCCAATCCCTTGGTAAGTTGGGGATTTAAACAGTTTGCCGAAAACTGGACAAAACAAGACATGCAAGCGCAACTGCGTCGTCTCAAACGGGTTGCAGAAGAAATACAATAATTGGTAATGGGTAATTGGTAATGGGTAATTGGTAATGGGTAATTCTTCCCCATCTCCCCCTCTTCCCACTCTTCCCCCTCTTCCCCCTCTTCCTCCTCTTCCCCCTCTTCCCCCTCTTCCCCTACCTCCCCATCTGAGTAAGCAAGCGTCGAATAGTACTTGCATCATGGGCATCAGGCATTTCTTGTAGATAAGTTTCTAAATCCCTGATGGCTTGGGAAAAGCGACCGAGTTGATAGGATAACAAACCGCGATCGCGCACTTCTAACGCTACCCCAGGAAATAATAATAAAATTCTCTCAACCGCTGCTAAAGCTTTTTCTCGTTGTTGTTGATTTAAGTAAATATACTTGAGATTTGTCAGCATTCTCACCAAAAATTGCCTCTTGTTCACTGGTGCTAAAAATTCCGGTTGTAATGTCACGGGACGCTGATAAATTTGAGTTAATCTTTCTTGACAATCTTGGGGAAACATGATTTCCCCGTTATCAAAGGCATCAACAAAAATCTCCATTTCCGCAACATCAGGACGGATGAGAAAATGCCCCGGCATACCGATACCCACCATGGGAAAATTGATTCTGCGGGCAATCTCTAGATAGACTAAAGCCAGAGAAATGGGAATTCCTAATCGGCGATCAATTACATCGTTTAAAAAGCTATTGCGGGGATCATAGTAGTCCTGTTTATTCCCAGAAAATCCTAAATCTTTATAGAGATACTGATTAATGGTTTGAATCACTCGCAAGGGGTAATTCTCTGAGCTTAAGCGTTCTTCTACCTCACTTGCCATGGTGTCCAAAGCATTGAGGTATTCATCCGGATCTAATTGGGGATATTCTTCTTGAGCAATGTACAAAGCTGCTTTGGCTAAGTCAATATACTCGTCAGACTGTTGGATTTCCTGGTCAAAATATTGTCTGGCTGACGAGACATTCATAAGCGAATTTACAATAAAATTACTATCAGAAAAAATATAAACTGTTTCCTATCCTACCTAAATATATTAAAGAATATATTAAAGATATTCCCCAAATTTGAAAATCAATTTTTTGCAACTCTTAACAGGAGACTCTTAACAATCTGGTTACCCTCAAATGGTGCAAGATGTGTGTCTACCAAAAATCATCTTTCTCTCCTAAATATCTAAATTTATGAGAACTGTTCTCATTTTGAAGCAACGAGATTTCAAGGTTTACGGTTGCCAAATTTGATGCTATAATTGGTTATGCCTAGGTTTACCCTGGCATTTTTTTTGTCATAATATATTGACATTATCAGTTCGAGGAAAATAGAGACTTTGATCTCAGAGCTTGATTATTAAATCATAATTACAATTTCCAAAATGTTCTTTTCCTGAGGGATATCTAAATTTGTGAGAACTGTTCTCATTTTGAAGCAACGAGATTTCAAGGTTTACAGTCTCCAAATTTGATGCTATAATTAGTTATCCATAGGTTTACCCTGGCATTTTTTTTATCAGGATTTCGTGACATATTGACTATAAAGCAAAAGTAAAGATTTTCATCTGATAGCTTGATTGTAAAATTTGATTACAATTTCCAAAATGTTCTTTTCTTCCCGAAAATCCAGATTTGGCACAACTGATTTCATTTTGGAGGGAACGAGATTTCAAGGTTTACAGTCTCCAAATTTGATGCTATAGTTAGTTATCCGTGGGTTTACCCTGCCATTTTTTTTATCATGATTTGTTGACATAGCAATATATAGGGTTTGTTGGTTGATCAAACTCCTGACACCTTGGAGAGCAACTGGCTTTAGACATGGGAGTAAGATGGGACAGATTACACTGACCTGTGTAATTCGTGTAATCAGTGTAATCATTATAATCTGTGATCCGCTTACTTTCCAATCAACTTCACAAACCCTACACCACCAAAGTAGAGTCCCAAGACCGCTCCAGCTAACAAAGATTGAGTCAAGGGATCCGTAGAAGGTGTGAGAACAGCTCCCAAAACCACTGCTCCTATAACCACGAAGCGCCAACCAGAAAGCATTTTTTGTGAAGAAACAATTCCCAAAGCACCAAGTAACAATTGAATCACCGGAATTTGAAACGCCAACCCAGTACTAAATAACAGTAACAATATAAATTCAAAATATTTCTCAATCGACCACTGTTGTTCTACAACATCCGCACCATAACTAATAAAGAAATTTAAGGCGGCTGGGATCAAGGCAAAATAGGCAAATATCAACCCCGCGACAAATAAAACGCTAGAGCCTAAAACAATGGGTGCTAAAAAACCCCGTTCGCGCCTTGTCAGTCCTGGAAGTACGAACTGGATAATTTGGTAGAGTATAAATGGGCTAGAAAGCAACAAGCCACCGTAACCAGCAACTTTGATGGAGACAAAGAAAAATTCTCCGGGAGCAAGTTGTAAGAATTTTACTCCCTGTGCTGGTAGTTCTAACAGTTGGACAATGGGTTTGACAGCAATAAAGCAGCCAACCGCAGCCACTGCTACAGCAATCAATGCATAGAAAATTCGCTGTCGCAATTCTTCCAGGTGATCGAAAAGAGACATTTCGACTTCACCTGGTAATTCATCGAGAGGATCTATTGTGCTGTTGCTGTCTTCTTCCAGGTCGATATCAGGAACAGTAGCGGTGTCTGCGTCTTGTGAAGGCGTCATGAGTCAGCTATTGGGCATGATTTTGTTGACTATTGTATCGAAAGAAGTGGCTAGAGTTAAATTTTTTTGAGTTGCCCTCTTGTTTTTCCGGTTGTGAAGGGATTTTATCTGCATAAGTGAGTAGAAGGTCAAATAGTCCCCTTAGCGTCCAGTCTGAAAATAAGGTGGAACAATTTGCTGTCCATCTCAATCAATTGCATCATCAATTTTGAGACACCTTAACACTAAGAAAAGATGCGATTTTATTCCTTGGGACTGGTTTTGATCCATCTAACATAACTCAAAAAAAGCAATGTTTAACGGAGGTTATCTGTGACTAGGATTCTTTATGTTGGTTTTATCACCTTACCTATTTTGCTTTTGCAAGCGGGTGCTAGCTTGGCTGTTAATTACAAAACATATCAGTTATATCCAAGTTTCTCTGATTCTGGGAATATGGATTTGGGAAACAATAATCAAGATAATTTCTGGAATGGGCAAATATCAGCACGAGACCAGAAACCCAAAGAATGTCTCAGACAGAAGGACGCAAATATATGCAGGTATTAACTGGATAAAATTATTTGTTCTTTCTTGTTTATTGTTAAGTATGGGCAGTTTCTGTCTTTTTTTTTGTTTGTTATTGACTGTTTTTCAGGCTAATTATTGCTAATAATATAATGGTTTAGCCTACTATAGTCCCATTATCATGAGCATTCAGTCATCAAAATTACATTTTAATCATATTTTAATTAAATTTAGTCTCAGTCGAAAAATGGAGTTTTTTCATCGGGAATGGGGAACAGGGAATGGGGAATGGGGAACAGGGAATGGGGAACAGGGAATGGGGAACAGGGAATGGGGAATGGGGAACAGGGAATAGGGAATGGGAAAAAAATCCGAGGGATAAGAGAGTGTTGATAAAATAAATATAAAACTCCCGTGAGGGTCTAGAAACCGGGTTTATTTTGGCATACATACTCAAATTTTCGGTTCTCCACCTATTCCAAACCCGGTTTCTTTCTTCTTTACCTTTTATTTATAAACAACTTCTTAGATTTTGGATTTTCAATTTTGGATTGTTTGTTTTGTTTGGTACAAGTTCCTGTAAGAATGTGGGCAAAATAAATATAAAAAGTGCTGTCACAACGCTGCGCTAACGTCAATCTCAAATCGAAATTGGTTGACTCAGTTCATTAAATTAATATCTTAGATAATAGGCAATTGCAGGTGCTATCAAAAAAAGACTATTGTCGCACCGGAATGCACCAAGACTCAAAAGCGAGGTAGCGCATTGGGAGGGTTTCCAGAATTATAGCAACTGCCGGGGCTTTTATTGTAAGTCTCTCAGTCTCAAAACCTTGATTTTTCGTTCATAAACCCAGTTTTTTGGTTCTGTTGAGAATGAAGCAAAATATGATTTGTGTAATTTACCGTGGAGTCAGAAATTATCGGTACAATTTTCTTTGTAAATTTCACTCCAGTATTATCCAACCAATATTATCGAATATTATGTAATTGGAGAATTTTATTGGTGATATTTCAAGTCGCATTTCCATCTTGTCGCTGGATAAAAAATCGAATATCACTGCTAATTTATCAACCTGAAAACCTAGATTTTTATTATATGAAGCATTTTTTGAGGTTTGATTGGAAATTCGGTGATATTTAAGTTATAAAATATCCGGAAATAAGTGAGAATATTTTGTATTCTGGAGAAGATGCATAAATATCAACACAATTATTTAAGAATAAATATAGTTATTCAACTATTTTTTCATTCCCATCTTCAACCAAGCAAATTGGATTAGTTATGCTCCTAGATTTAGCAAGATTTTATCAGACTTGTAATCCGAGTAGACCTCTAATGATGGGAGATGCTGCTGATCGCCGATATTATATTGATTTTGCCTCAGTACGGGGTGGCAAGATGATTAAAGCATTGCAGCGTACCATCACAATAATATCACCGGATACCCCAACCTGTCAGCTATTTACAGGTCACATTGGCTGCGGAAAGTCAACGGAATTGTTACGGTTAAAAGCTGAATTAGAACAAAAGCAATTTCATGTGGTTTACTTTGAGTCCACCCATGTATTGGAAATGGTAGACTTGGATGTGACGGATATTTTATTAGCGATCGCCGGACAGGTAAGTGAAAGCCTGGAAGCAATGCAAATTCGTCTACATCCGAGGTATTTTGCCAAATTGTTTACGGAAGTTAAAGATTTTTTGCAAACACCAATGGATGTGGACGTAGAAGGAGAATTATCTGTTGGGATTGCGAAAATTACTGCTAAAACTAAAGAAAGTACCCAGCTAAGACGACGGTTAAGAGATTATCTAGAACCGCGCACAGAAAATATTTTGCAGTCTATCAATCAAGAATTGTTAGGAAAGGCAAATAAAGAGTTAAAAGCCAGGGGTAAAAAAGGACTGGTGGTAATTGTTGACAACTTAGATCGGGTGGGAATTAGAACTTTACCGTCCGGACGGGCACTTCCAGATTACCTATTTATCGACCGGGGGGAACAGTTACGTAAACTCAATTGCCATGTAGTTTATACAATACCCCTATCTCTGACATTTTCCAATGATAGCGCTGAATTACAGCACCGTTTAGGGGGTGGAGTCGCACCGAAAGTCCTACCCATGGTTCCAGTACGTCTACGTAATGGAGAGGTTTACAGCGAAGGATTAGCCCTAATGCGACAAATGGTGCTAGCTAGAGCATTTCCTGACATTGTGGCAGAAAAAAGGGTAGATTATATAGAAGAACTGTTTGATAGCCCAGACACTTTAGATCGATTGTGTTTAATTAGTGGTGGTCATGTACGGAGTTTTCTTGGTCTGTTATTTGACTGCATTCGGGAGAAAGATCCACCCTTTGAACGTGCGCTTTTAGAACGGGTGATTAGGGAACACCGCGATTATCGTGTCAAAGCAATCACAGATGATGAATGGGAACTAATCTTTCAAGTCGTAGAACAACAAAAAGTCAGAGGTGATATAGAATACCAAATTCTCTTGCGGAGTTTGTTTGTGTTTGAATACTGGGATCATCAAGGATCTTGGTTTTCCGTTAATCCCTTTTTGGCAGAAACAGAGAAATTTCAATTATGGCAGCACCAAGCCAAACAGAAGATGCAATAACACGTAATCAGCGTTCCTTAAAGTGTCTGGAAAGAGCGATCGCCTTTTCTGACAATCAATTTTCCCTGGTTTTGGTGCGCTGTAATTATCGACGCTTGCAAGAAAGAATATTGCGACAGCTGCAAGGGGTACATTTACCTAACCACTGGCTGCAAAGGGTAGTTGTACCCCACAATGTCACAAGTCTTTATACTACCATTCATTCACAACTTGATAATCGGGAACCATCGGCTTTGATGGTGTTAGGATTAGAATCAGTAGATGCTCTTGATGACTTACTCAGTACTATTAACCATATCCGCGACGAATTTCGCAAACGCCACCCATTTCCTATGGTTTTATGGGTAAATGATGAGGTATTGTATCAAATGCGACGCTTTGCTCCTGATTTTGCTAGTTGGGCAGCAACTCCGATTCGCTTTGAGATGACAACAGAGGAGTTAATGGAATTTCTGCAAGAAGAAACCGACTCTCTGTTTGCGAAATTTCTCAAAAATAGTGCTATCCCAGCCCCAGAATATCAAGTTTACCATCTCCATGGCAATTTAAGACAAGTCCGGGATTATAGTAGCTATGAATTTGAATATGCCATCAAAGACTTAGAAAGTCGCGGTGTTGATTTGCAACCGCGATTGTCAGCTAGTCTGGAATTTGTGTTTGGATTGGATGAATATGTGAGCGATCGCATCAATTTAGCCCTAATCCATTTTCAAGAAAGCTTGGAATTTTGGCAACAACAGGAAGAGGAAGAGAGGGAAGAGAGGGAAGAGGGGGAAGAGGGGGAAGAAAGGGAAGAGAGGGAAGAGGGGGAAGATAAGGTAGAATTTCCCCTTACTCCTGGGTGGGGAAACCCCACCCCTACTTCCCCATCACCCCATCACCCCATCACCTCATCTCCTCATCACCTCAGACAGGGAGTGTTGTTATTTTCCATTGGGTTATGCTACTACCGCTTGGGAGAAAGAAGTCACTCTGAGGGTCGCCATCATTGGAAACAAGCTAAATTATATTTCCAAAAATGCTTGGGGGTTTTTGAGAAAGCAGAACATTTGGATATTGTTGCTCAATTTATTAGTTGGTTAGCGGAAGTTTTACAACAGTTACATAAGTGGCGAGAATTAAATAACTTAGTTGAAAAGTCTTTGGAGTTGCATCAAACCTATGGTACCAATATGCAACTTGGTTGTGATTATGGCTTTTTGGCTGAAGTTGCTATTAGGGAATGTGATTGGCTGAAAGCGATTCAATTGTCACAAATTGCCCTATGGAAATTATCGGAAGCACAAGAGAGGAATGACATAGATGAAGGTTTATTTCCATTGTTATTGGGGCAAGTTTATCGCTTGATTTTGGCAAAAGCACAGCGACATATTCAAGAGGAAAAACTGGCACAACAAAACTTAGCAACCGCTAGTGAAGAACTACAAATTGCCCTGGAAAATAGCGATTATCGCTATAATGCCCATCGCTACATTCGTCTCCTGCGGAAATTACGTCAACTCTATTTTCAAGAAAATCAGTATTTAGAAGCTTTTATCATTAGGCAAAAACGGCGTTCTGTGGAACAGCAGTACGGCTTTCGTGCCTTTATTGGTGCTGGAAGACTGGAACCTCAAAGACAAGACACTAACCCGGTTTTGCAATCTCCTGTTGGCAGTGGTACTATTGCCCTAGAAATTTCTGCTTCTGGTAGGGAAAGAAACATCAACGAGTTAATTGCCAGAATCAGTCGTCCTGCACAAAAATTGACAGTAATTCACGGTCATTCGGGGGTGGGTAAAAGTTCCACCGTGACTGCGGGATTGGTTCCTGCGCTGCAAAATCGAACTATTGGTGACCAAATTGCTATTCCCGTGGTATTACAAGTTTATACCGATTGGGTGCGGGAATTAGGTAAATCCATGGCAACAGCGATTACTGAAGCCCAAGGAGAAACAGTTATGCAAGTTCCTCCTTATCCTAACACTCCTTTAACCATTGATGGTATTCTGCAACAATTACAAGAAAATGCAAATAATTATCTGATTACGGTTTTAATTTTTGACCAGTTTGAAGAATTTTTCTTTGGTTATCCTGACCGCAAACAAAAGGCAGAATTTGATAATTTTATCTGTGATGTTTTGCAGATTCCTTTTGTGAAGATAATTTTTTCCTTAAGGGAAGATTATATACATCATCTCTTGGAATTTAAAAAAATAGGTGGGTTAGATTTAATTAATAACAATATTTTAGATAATCACATCCGCTATCAGTTAAATAATTTTTCGATTCAAGATGCCAAAAATGTGATTCAACAGTTAACGGAAAGGTCGCAAGTTAACTTAGAAGCGGCTTTAATTGATGCTGTTGTCGAAGATTTATCAGCAGAATCAGGAGAGGTGCGTCCGATTGAATTGCAAGTTGTGGGAGCGCAATTACAAGATAAAAGAATTACTACCCTGGAGCAATATAAACCATACAGACCAAATAAATTAATTGAAAAATATATCAAAGAGTTAATTAAAGATTGTGGTGCTGACAATGAACGTGCGGCTTTGTTGGTTTTGTATTTGTTAACAGATGAAAATAACAAAAGACCTTTTAAAACTCGTGCCGAATTGTCAGCAGAAATAGCAGATTTAGAAAATGCTGAACAATTAGATTTAGTATTAGAGATTTTAGTTCGTTCTGGGTTAGTGATTTTATTTCCTGACGTTCCCGAACGCTATCAATTAATTCATGATTATTTAGTAGATTTAATTCGTTACCTGCAACAAGATGAATCCAGTTGGCAGAAACAACTAAATTTACTCAGAAATAAAGTAGAAGAACAGGAAGAAGAAATTGGCAGACTTAATAGTGCATTGAAGCAAAAAACACAACAACCCAAACTATTAGATAAAGAACCCCAACAAGGATTAGACTTGCTGACAGAATTAAAAGAACTGCGCAAGCGGGAAGAACTTAGTCGATTGGAAATTGCTGAATTAAAACAGCAACAGTTAGAAGCTGAGTTAATTAATACAGAAAAGCAAAGAATTAGTGAAGCGAGATTAAATCATTTTCTGAAAATTATCCTCTCCATTTCAGTAGTAGCTATCTTGGCATTAACAGCTTCTATTGCAATGGCAGTTTACCAGTGGAGACAAGCATTACTTATTGCGAGTCAAGCTGCTAGTGCATCCAGTGAAGCACTTTTTCCTTTAGACAAAGACATTGATTCCCTCAAGCAAGCTTTAAAAGCAGGGAGAAAATTACAAAGGGCAATTTTACCCGATTCTGCAACCCAAGAACAGGTGCGTACAGCTTTATATCAAGTAGTTTATAACATTAAAGAACGCAACCGTTTAGAAGGACATACCTCAGAGGTAAATGGTTTAAGTTTTAGTCCAGATGGAACTTTAATCGCTTCCGCTAGTGCTGACAATACAATTAAAATTTGGCAAAAAAATGGCAAGTTACTCCATACTCTCGAAGGTCATAGTAACCGAGTAAATAGCATTAATTTTAGTCCAGATGGGAAGATTATTGCTTCTACTAGTACAGATAAAACAGTCAAAATATGGAGTATAGACGGTAAATTCATTAATACTTTGCAAGGACATCAAGATGTAGTCAATAGTGTGATATTTAGCCCAGATGGTAATCAAATTGCTTCTGCTAGTGCTGATAAAACTATCAAAATTTGGAACCGAGAAGGTAAATTACTTAACTCTATTACCGGAAATGATAAAGCGGTAATTAGTCTTGCTTGGTCTCCCAATGGACAGACAATTGCTGCTGCTACAGACAAATCTGTCAAACTTTGGAGTCAAACAGGTAAATTATTAAATACTCTTACAGGACATACAGATACAGTTTTAGATGTCACTTGGTCACCAAATGGTAACTACATTGCTTCTGCAAGTTTTGACACCACCGTTAAAATTTGGGATAAAAAAGGCAGATTAGTTAATACTTTGTCCGGTCAGTTTGGACATAAAGATGGAGTAAAGAGTGTTACTTTTAGCCCCCAAGGTAATATCATTGCCTCAGCAAGTATAGACCAGACGGTAAAACTTTGGAATCTGCAAGGACAGCTGTTAAATACTATTAAAGGACATAATGATTGGGTTAATAATATCAGCTTTAGCCCCGATGGTCGTATCCTTGCTTCCGCTAGCAGCGACAGTACAATTAAACTTTGGCATTGGCAAAATGTACAGTTGCGAAAACTTCCCGGTCACAGTAATGAGGTTACTAAAGTTAGTTTCTCCCCCAAAGGTGAAGTAATTGCTTCTGCCAGTAAAGACAAAACCGTGAAAATCTGGAATCCAAATGGTAAATTGTTAACTACCTTGTCGGGACATGAAGATGAAGTTTGGGATGTAACTTTTAGTCCCGATGGCAATATGCTAGCTTCAGCAAGTCACGATCAAACCGTAAAGCTGTGGAATCGCAATGGTCAACTAATTAACACTTTGTCGGGACATAGTGATAAAGTCTTGGGTGTAAGTTGGTCACCAGACGGTCAAACTATCGCTTCAGCAAGTCACGATCAAACCGTAAAGTTGTGGAATCGCAATGGTAAACTGTTAACAACCTTATCCGGGCATAAAAAGGTGGTTAATTGGGTCAGCTTTAGCCCAAATGGTTCCTTAATTGCCTCTGCAAGCGACGATACAACCGTCAAAATCTGGAATAGGGATGGGAAGTTACTCTACACCTTTACAGACCATTCTCGTCCAGTTTACGGGGTAGTTTGGTCTGCTGATGGCAAGACTATTGCCTCCGCAAGTATTGATGGGACGGTAAGACTGTGGACACCAGAAGGTCAGCTACTGAAAACCTTAAGACAAGATGGCGATCGCTTCACAAGTGTGAGTTTTAGTCCCGATGGCAAAACCTTGGCTGCTACTAGCTATGACAAAGTAAGGGTGTGGAATCGCGAAGGCACCCTGTTCACCCTATTAATTACTTTGAAGGGACAAAAACAAGAACTTAGCAGCGTTAGTTTTAGTCCTGATAGTAAGACTTTAGTTGTAGGTGGTGACAAAGGTACGGTAATTTTACAAAACTTAGCAGATTTGGAATTAGAAAGTTTATTGGATAAAGGCTGTAGTTGGCTGGATGATTATTTTGACCATAATTCCAAGATGGTGGAGAGCGATCGGGAATTGTGTCCGTGAATATAGCGCTTTTCGGTTGAGTCCAATACACCAAAAACCTCACCCTGACAAGACCGGACATCCCTCTTTGCGAGTTCGCAGAGGGACAGAGGGTGAGGTCTTTCTTTGTATTGCACAAGGGTGAAAACCGCTATAATTACTTATTCTTATTCGATATTCTGATTCTATTTCTATTCCGTTATCTGGTAAAGAATTTAGGCAAAACTTAACCAATTAAATACATCTTCAACTGTCAGTTGCCAATTTTCCAGAACATCTAAAACAGGTAGAATGTCTTGTTTTTCTTTCACTTCTGGTAATTGATTAGGTTGAAAAACTGTAAGAGGATGTTTGAAAAGTATTATATTTAACATCACAACCCTAAAAACCTAACCCCTAACCCCTTCCCTACAAGGGAAGGGGAACAGAAAAATAGGGGTTTTAAAGCCTCTCTCCTAGTAGGAGAGAGGTTTACCAGAGAGGTTTTAAGTAACCTTTTGGACCCCTCAAACAACCTCTAATTGACTTATCCTCAGTATCAATAAAATAACCTAATTTTGTACCATGTTTGATGCAAAATATAATTTTACCAATAACTTTGTTTGGGGATTGTTCTGGTGAGATAATTTCGATTGTCCAATCGGGTGCTATTTCAAATTTATTTGCAATTTGACCATTTGCATCCAGAGGAATTCTTTGCCATTCAAACACAGAAATATCTGGAACTATTGAACGACCTGCAAATGTACAACGTAATTCTGTCAGCGCTAGTGCTAATTTTTGAGGTTCCCCTACTTGATTGATAGAAGTAGATAAGCAAGTTTGTAATCGGCTATGTTTGCCCTGTGGCATCGGTTTTTGATAGATTTTCCCGTTAATATATTCACTTGCGGGTTTTGTTTCGGGTAATTTTAAAAATTCTTCTAGAGTAGTAGTTATTAATTGAGGAGTATTCATCTTTTAACCTCTCAATTATGAGTTGACACTATCCTCTTTCTCCGATATCTCTTCAGTCGTAGCAACATCAATCATAGTATCATTAAGACTTTCACGGACTATTCTTCTCGATTCGCTGGATTTTTCTTCTTGATCTTCAGTTATATTTTCATAACTATTAACAACTTTTTCTTTTACATCTAAATTTTTATCTCGATTTTGAAACTCATCTAACAATTTATAAAAAGCATCTAAACCTTCTTTCTCGCTACCACAATAAAGCAGAATTATCTTTGCCCAGGAATTAGAAGTTGATACATGATATTTTTCTTGCACCCAAGGCTGAAACTCCCGATAAAAATCCATTTCTTCTTCAGTTGCTTTAACTCCTAATTCTCTTAAAGCAGTTTTAAAACCAACCAGAAAGTGAAATAAATCACTGACAGATGCACGACCTATATACATTCCTGGTCGGACTCTAATTTTATCTAAAATTTCAAAAAGTTTACTCATTTTCCCTCCCATTTATCTGATACTTAAATTTTATATTTTATCCAGATAGTTAACCAAAAATTCTCCACTGGGACAGATAAAATCATTCAACCAATCTTCTCTAGTCAATCCTTTCGCTGAGAGGTTATCGAAAACTTTTCCTTGAACCTCTACCCCATAATGAATTCCATTACGTGTAATTGATTCGTTGATACCCTGATTTTCTAAACGTTTACTAATTATATAATCTTCACCATCAGATGTTTGAATTTTAATAATTCTGCCCTTGATATTTTTTTCCTGCAACCACTGCATTACTGCTTTTACACATTCATAGCATTGATAAAGTTTAAGTTGATACCTTGCTGTTATATTCCCAACTTCCCGATAAATTTCCTCATCTGATAAATTGTTCACCCATGCACCCCAATATAAAATTCATACATTGATAATTAATGCATGATTTGTTAGTCATAAAACTGCTATTTCATAAAATAAAATAATAACGAATCATAGTATCTGTAGGGTGCGTTATGACTTTAGTCTAACGCACCATCCTGTAAAGGCTGCGTTGCGCTTCTTTTTGCCTCCCCTACGTATTTTTAAGCGCAAGCTACGCAATATAATTCCTAAGTAACTAGTAGTCCACCACATTAGTTACGAGGGGTCACAGATCCCCGACTTCTTAAAGAAGTCGGGGATCTAAACACCCGCGACTTGTCAAAATTAATGTGGTTGAGTACTAGGTGAAATTAAATATAAAACCTCACCCCGGAACTAAAGCCACCCCTCTCCGGGAAAAGAATAAAATAATAACGAATCATAGTAGAAGCACGGCATCCGTTAAGTTACTTTCTACACCGATAAATTGTGGATGTCGTGCCCATAAAAGATAAGTAGGGCATAGCCCTACCTACTAAACCCAGACATTTTCGGAAGCATCCCAATTTTTGAAAAACACCCAAACCCTAGAAGGCTAGGCAGGCAAGCGTCCGTGTAGCGATACCCTTCAAGGGTATTGCATAAAAATTGGGATGCTCCCACATTTTCTACCTTTAATGTGCGGGTAATTGCGGATGCTCTTGGGAGTATTTCGCTACAATTTCAGAAATCTCCGGATTGTAGAGTCGCAGATAATTCCAGTAATTTCCAAACACTTGACGCACGTAATTTTTGGTTTCACCAAAGGGAATTTTTTCCACAAACTCATCTGGATCTTGTTTCGACAGAGTTTTCAACCACTTAGAAACATTACCAGGACCAGCATTATAACTAGCGATCGCTAACAGGGAATTATTACCATATTGTTCATGGGTGTGATCCAAGTACCAAGTACCCAACATGATATTATCGTTAGGATCTTCCAAGTCTGGTGTTTTATCCAAGTTTATTTTCTCGGCAATCCATTTACCCGTACTTGGCATTACTTGCATCAAACCAGTCGCACCAGCCACAGACTTAATTTTTGGCTCAAACCGCGATTCTTGACGCATGAGAGCAGTTACTAGCAATGGATTGAGTTTACGCTCTGCTGACCAATATTTTATCTTCTGGAGATAGGGAAATGGATAACGAGCTTGCCAATAGATAATCTGTTTACTCAAGGCATCATATTCGGCTTTCTCTTCGGGGGTTTCCCTGTCTTCTAGTTTGGCAATGGTGCTAATTCCTTGTAAATGCTGTCCCCTGGCAAATTGCATCAACCCTTCGTTAAATTGTTCTGCCACCGTGGGTTGCATTTTGTTCTGAAATTCCGTCTCCCATTGTAGGTAAGCATCCCTATCTTCACCCAGTAAATATAACTCCTTGAAAGTTTCAGAACCAGTAGGGGGTAGGGGACGTTCAATTGCTGCTACTTCCGGATTCATCTGACGGACGTTGTTAAAATTACCAACATTCAGTCCCAGAATTACCGCCGAACGCCATGCATAGTAAGAGTAAGGAAAGTTACTAATTACATACTCATAAACCTGTTTAGCTTCTGCTTGTTTACCCAGTTTTGTTGCCCATTTACCCACCCAAAAACCCGCTCTCGGAGCCAAAATACTCTTGGGATTATTCTTGGGAATGGGTTCAGCCCAACTCCAGGCAGCGTCGTAATCTTTTGCTTTTGCTTTTTGTTTAGCAACTTGCCAACGGTACTGTGCCGCTTCTTCCGTATTACCGTACTTGCTTATCAGTAATTCCCGTGCTGCCTCGGCTGATTTTCTATCCCTTAAAGCTGTGAGAATTTTCGCTTTTTTAACCAGTGCCTTCCCTGCCAAATCCGGGAATTTACTGATAACTTGGTCCAGATAGGGCAAAGTCTCCCGATTGGTTCTTGCCATATCTGCTAACCGCAACAGGGCATTACCCGTCTCCCGCGCATCGGGAAATTGCTGTACTAATTTTTGATAGGCTGCGATCGCTTTTTCTCGTTCCTTACTGATTTGCCATCCCCTTCCCAGTCGGTAGAGGTTCCGTGGTGTAGGTGGTGCTTTAGCGTAACTGGTTGCGGCTTTGCCAAATACATTATTTTCCCAATATGCCGTCCCCACAATTTCCCAGTCTTCTGGCTTGAGGGTTGGATCATTAGCCAGAGGATCTAAAGCAGCCACCATTCCTGGTCGTTCATAGGCATATTTTGCCAAAATTAAGCGTAATTGTGGCTGATTGGGATTTTTTTGCAATCGCTGACGGATGATTTCCCAAGTCAGGGGATTGGAAGGAAATTCGGCGATCGCCCTATCTTGATACTCTTTGAGTCCAATTAGATACAAGGATTTAGCAGCTGCAGCCTCTTGAGGATAGCGTTTAAGTACCGCTTGTCTAAGATCCGAGGCTTTGCCTCCCTCACCCAACATTTGCCTAGCCTGTGCTTGTTTTAGGAGAATATAAGGAGCAAGAGCTGGGTAACTATTGTCCAACCCTTTGAGTAATTCTAAGGCTGGTTTGGCTTGTTTAGCGTCAATTAAATCACTCGCCAACAAATAGCGAGCGCGATTGCGTTCCGATGAGGAAGAACTTTTGGTTAGTTCCCTCAGTTTAGCAGCCCGTTCTGGAGGGGATTGCAATACCAACGAGAAAACTTCCGATTTGGCTTTATTTGCCGGGGAGAGCTTCTCTGGTTGTTGATTTTGCAATTGCTGTAGCCATGCACCGACAGTTTCCATAGTCTCCGGAGATGACAGCATAGCCCCAGCTATGAACGCAGATAGTCCTGCACCCACCATTAAAGAAATATGCTTTGTTTGTAGCTTCTTCAGCATTGATACCCGCTGAAAACTTCACATAAATGTTCTTGACGAAAGAAGTCTGTGGTTTTGAGGAATTCCCGTAAGATAGTGTCAAGGATATATGCCGGAGGTGTTAGATACAGGTTAGGATAAAGTACTTTAATAGTACATGTCCTATTCCTTTATGGTTGGGTTAGTTTCAGACTAGCCTACGATAACACCTTTGAATCCTACATACTTCCTTCAAACTACCCTTCAAGAACAACTGTACGCCGAACAAACTTCAGTTGACACTCTAGCATTACTAGTGGTCATGGTTAACTTTTTTGACTTTTATTTTTCGATTTTGTCTGGGTACCTCATCTGGTTTAAATCTCATTGACGGTTAACTTGCTCACTATTAGTGCTTTTGAGGGTTTCGGCTTGGGGATCGAGGTTTTCTCATCCTCCCAAGAGTCATGACTATAATTTATTTTCTTGACTATAGTAAGTATAGAATATATCAAAATAACCAAAAATTAAATATAGAAACCCTTGCTGGTAGTGATTTGTGGCGTCACAAACTTAAGCAGCAGTTTCGATGTGAATATTCTGTTGGGGAATTTATCGAAGCTAGTATTAGCGATCGCCTCAGGTTACATAGGTTAATTTTTTTACTTTTCAAGTGCTTCTAACCAAACCTGTAAATCATCCATTCCTTGAAAATCGAGTAATGCTTCACCCAGATTTTCTAATTGTTCTAAAGACAGAGTTTCAACACGCTGGCGAACTTCTTGGGGTAATTCTCCCACCCGTCGAGGTAGTTGACGAAGAATTAGCGATCTTTCTCCTGCTTCCTTAATTTCTCTGTAAACTCGCGTTTCCTTGAGCGTAATTCCTAACATCTGTTCTACCTCCCTTTGGCTTAATTTCTCAAACTTGTACACCATTATCGTTGTTATCATCTCTATTATGGCGCGGCTTAATGACTGAGATGCTTCTTGTTGACTCCTTGCTAATAAATATCTTGCTTCTTGTGGTGCTTTTTCTTCCTCTACAGTAGTCAGTACCATCAATGCTACCCACAAAGGTAGTTGACGAATATCTCCCAACTCATCCAAATATATCCGATGTACTTGATCTCCATTGAGTTGGTTGCGATGGGGATAAATATCATTTTGTTCAATGTTGCGGGATGGATAAATTATTACTGCTTGCCAATCGCTGAATCTGTGACGATTACGATAGAAATATAATGAGGATTCTGCAAATATCCGTTCATAAAGCTGCTCATCCTTTTGAAACTGTACTTCGCAGAAATATACAACTGCTGGGGTTTTATTTTCAGGTGGGAGAAATACTCCATCAATTTCAAATGTAGGTTCTTTAACAGCTACTGAGTCAAATTTGTATTCATTCGCATTTATTGGGGGATTTGTCAATAACTCAAAGAGTAAGCTGGGGTACTGTTGAAATAGTTTGTAAAATATCGAGTCTCGACGCATGAAAAAATTGTACTAATTCTAGGTTTATTGCTAATAGTCTCTAGTAAAGCTGAGAAAACAGCAATTTTTGTCAGTTTATTGGAGCATTATTCCATAAAAATAATATTCATAAAAATTATATGTATCTACCCCAAATTAGATATTTATACGGAAAAGTTATATGTAATATTTTGATATTATGGTGCCTAAGGCTAATCCTGCGCTGCACTGGACGAACTTGTCATGATTTTGACTTCTTTCCTGACAGTTTTCTGTCGTCATTTATCTTGAATTTTAGGCTTCATCCCTACACCAGATACTTATGAGATCCATGTCAATGTTTATGCATATAATATTTCGCGATAAATGGAAGTCTCCTGGGCACTCAGAAGACAAGAAATTTGACGATTTTCATCGGGAGATTAAGCCGAAGATATTGAAGGCTGCCAAGAAAATACAAAAGTACAGCCATCGTGTAGGTGAAAATCCGGATATTAAGGTAGATAAAGATGGTTCCATTGTCCTTGTAGGTTCAAAGAGAGGAAAATATAAAGGAAAACAATTGCCAACAAGCCTGCACGTAGAGGATTTCGGATTTGTGCTGTGCTTCACTCAGTTGGATTCCAGTTATACTGAAGTATCCCTCTTTTTTATTCAAGCGATACAACAAGACTTTACAATTTATGGGGAAAATTTAGAAACTGATTTTATCTGTTTTGATAGGGTTTATTGGATACCAGAAGATGAAGAAATTCTGGATAAACTCATAGAATACATTTTAGCTACACATTCTGAAATGAACTTTAGAGTGCTGATTGGTTTCATACCTGACAGAGATTTATCGAATGAGTGAAACTATGGGGTGATGTTAGCAAAACGCTTGTCAGAATCAGTTCAAGACACTGAGGTTAAAAGTTAGGAATTAGGAGTTATTAACTCCAAACTCATAACTCCAAACTCATAACTCCAAACTCATAACTCCAAACTCATAACTCCAAACTCATAACTCATAACTCCTAACTCAACGTTGTGCTAATTTGGGAGTGCGTCCCTTTAACCCAATCATCAACTTTAAAGTAAATATTTTTACCAAAGGTAGGCGCTGCATAATCCATAAACCGAGACGACGCACCAGCACCAATGGTAAGAAATTATTGGAAAACATCCTGTCTAACAAATCCGTGAAACCCAGAATTGCCAAGTTTTCTTGGCGACGCCAGCGTTCGTAACCTTTGAGAATCTTGATATCACCAATATCTTTCCCTTCTTGATGTGCTTCTTTGATTACCTGTGCCAAAGCTGCAACATCCCGAACACCTAAATTTAAACCCTGTCCACCTACCGGATGACAATTGTGTGCTGCATCGCCAACTAAAGCCAATCTATGCAAGGCATAGCGATCGCTCTGCATTAACTGTACCTGAAATATAAACCGCTCTCCTAATAACTCCAATTTACCCATCTGGGTTCCAAAGCGTTTGGTTAATTCTTGTAAAAATTCCTTGTCATCCAGGGCACATAATGCTTTAGCTTCCTCATGGGGTGCAGTCCAGACAATCCGGCAACGGTTACCAGGTAAGGGTAAAATGGCAAACGGACCGCTAGACCAAAATTTCTCGTAGGCAGTATGGTTGTGAGGTTTTTCTGGCTTCACAAAAGCCACAATGCAAGATTGCCAATATTTCCAGCCTTTGGTTTTAATGCCTGCACCTTGGCGAATGCGGGATTTTGAACCATCGGCAGCTACCAATAATTTACTGCGGACTGTGCACATTTCCCCGTTAATCTTCAGTTGCACTCCCACAAAGTCTTTATGGTATTGAGTATCAACGACTTCTGCAGGACACACATAGGTGACATTTTGACAGTCTTTGACAAATTCCTGTAATGGGTACAATAATGCCCCATGTTCGGCAACATAACCTAAATCAGGCGTCCCTAAATCAGTGGTAGCAAATTCTACTACCCCTGGATAATCAGCGTCAGAAAGGCGTACATGACGATAGGTTTCAATTTGGGGCAGGATTTTGTCCCAAACTCCAATTCCCTGGTAAATTAGCGCCGATAGCATGTGTATAGCATAAGCCTGTCCTTTGGCTACTGCTGCTGATGCCACTCTCGCTTCAATTAACAGCACGCTGATTCCGGAATCTTTCAACGCACTGGCGAGGGTTAAACCAGTAATTCCGCCACCGACAATTACCAAATCATAATCATATTCCCGTCGTGGTGTGGTGGCTTGGGAATGGAAAACAGTTTGAGAAAGCTGCACTTGCGCCATTGTTAAGATAAGTTACATCATCTTAATTCTTATTTTTACGCAATTAGGCAAAAGAGGGCAAGGGGGGAGCAAGAGAACGGTTTTATTTACGAAAAACTATAGCGGTAGAGTCAGGGTTTAACTTCCACAACAAAACTGTTCCGCGATGGGAGTATTTATAGTTCCGCAAAACTATAGCGCTAGAGTCAGGGTTTGGCTTCCACAAAAACAACTGTTCCGCGATGGGAGTATTTATAGTTCCGC
>JAAUYI010100782.1_pt1 | contig 37515 bp, 55 predicted proteins | sample 7278041 | NCBI WGS metagenome assembly JAAUYI01 (sample SAMN14350216, study PRJNA611818) | marine sediment metagenome | isolation source: surface marine sediment (0.6m) | place: French Polynesia: Moorea | collected 2018-08
AATCATGGATTTAAAAATAAAATCAGATACTTTTTGCCTAAAAATCAACAAACTAGCGCTACCCAAAATGGCTTTGCATATGGAGAAATCCCTAATGATTTTTGCTTGACATATGGTTATGATATTTTACCTAAGTGGGAGTTAAATCCAAGGGGTGAAGCATTTTATGCAAGGGGAGGACCCGGATTTGCATTTAGCGCTGGATGTGTACATCGCAATACGATGTATCTAGCTGATTATTTTGGTGATGTGTATGAATTTGATACAGAAAATTGTGGAGATGATTATATCCCTAATTCTGTGCAAACAGACCAAGTGATTCACAGTCAATGGGAAACTCCGTTTATGAATTTTGGATTGCCTTTTGATCAATTCAAGCGTATATTAGAAACTACATTTCATGGTCGCTCTGATGGCATTGTGTCTATGTCGTTTGAATATATCCAAATTCACAATCGGCCACCCTACGAAAAAGCGTTACCGTCTTTTACTTTGTTATCTGGTAGTGATATCAATGATGTGGCTATTTACGATGAAGGAATATATGATTTGTCAATCTACGCAAATGAAGGGGGGCTCATTAACAAATTTACTTTAACGCCACCAGGGTGGGCCAATGCATTCGGCCTGAAATTTAGCATGCCTTCTAAAAGAATTGTTAATGCTGTTTTTGAATCGAATACGACATGGTTGTATGCTATTAATGGAAGAGTAGAATTAGGTGGTTTGAGATAATGAGAAATGCTTCATCAGTTCCAGTTTATAACAGAAGTGTTGCCAATATAGTTTCCGGGAACAAAGTTCGAACGACAGATTTGCTAGATAATTATGAGCCTATCGAAGATTATTTAGATGCAGCTAGGGAGTTTATTTTAGACCATGAATCGTCAATTGCTGGTATTGAGAGGGCTACTGGGATTAGGCAGTTTGATGATGCGTTGGTTACTACTGGAACAAATACGATTACCATTGGAGCAGGTGCAGTAACTTTAGTTGTAATTGATGAAGTTACTGGAGATTATACGGAGCAAACGGGATGGGCGGATTCAGGAGCGATAGATGTTAGTAGTTATACAGAAGGTGTAATTTGGGTTCGTTTTACGGGGCTTATTTATACTGCAACTGATAAAAACCCAGCAAATAGGCCTGGAAATGATTATTATCGAGTTTTGACATTTACTAATAATGCAGGAACTGTAATTGCTAACAAAAAATCATGGCAAAAATTGCCGGAGTCAGATACTCATCGTTTTGAAAATAATGTTGAATTTAATGATGATGTTATTTTTCGAGGTTCTACGACTTTTGATAACAATTCTAGCTTGCGGACTAAAAGCCAACCAGTTGGTCCAGGTTTTGTTATTAATCATATTAATAACAATGAAGCTTTGGATGACTTGGAAGGTTGGTCTACTTATGCAGATGCGGCGGCAATTACTCCTGTAGATGGAACCGGCGGCAGTGCCAATATTACGTTTATTAGGGACACTTCTACTGTTTTAAGAAATGGTGCTAGTTTTGAAATTCAAAAGGACACGGTAAATAGACAAGGAGAAGGTGTTAGTTGTGACTTTAGTGTTGATTTAATAGATAGAGATTCACTTCTAGAAATTAGCTTTGAGCACTATAATACCCTCCAGTTTTCAACAGGGGATATCCGAGTTTATATTTTTGACCGAGTAAATTTAACGTTGATTAGTCCATCGCAAGTGAATGTTGTGGATAGAGGTTCGGGAGTGCCCAGTAAGTACTCTGCAGTCTTCAAAACCTCTAGTAATTCTGTTTTGTATCGATTGATTTTTCATATTGCTTCTACGTCTGTGAGTGCTTATAGCTTTACTTGGGACAATGTAAGCGTGAGCCCATTGCAAAAAGGACGAAAATATCTTCTTGAAGAAATTGTGTTAGACGGTGCGGTAGCTCGTCAAGATATTCTGTCAATTCGTTATCCCGAATTTAAGGTGTATACTGTGGAGTTTGTTGATTTACAGCCTACTGTAAATGATGTAGAATTTCGTTTGAGAACTTCACGCGATGAAGGTGTGTCTTTTGATGCGGGGGGTAGTGATTATAAGCATTGGGCTAATAATACTTATACTTCTAGTGTGACAGGCGGAAACGACAATGCTATTAGATTGACGGCAGGGGCTAGCGGCCAAAGGGTATCCAATGTAGCAGATACATCCTTGCAAGGGTCTGTCGTTATTCACAACCCAGGCAACACATCTTTGCGAACATTAGTAACACAAAACATCACCTATTTGACTGGGGGTTATGAGCCCTGGAATCAAACAGGTGCAGGCGTGCGGCAATTTGCCGGAGTTGTTAATGCTGCAACTTTCTTCTTTAATACGGGCAATATTGCCAATGGTACATTTTATGTTTATGGCACTCTTTGAATCTGCTATGCTGCTTATACATGGTGAGCAAAAGGTTAGGGCATGATAAGAATAAGACAATTAGGGGGCGTTGCAGGTAACGGCGTTGTTGATGATACGGCGGGACTTGAAGATGCTCTGTTAAAAGCGCAATCTGCAGATACTGCATTGTATTTAGATCCCGGTGTGTACCGCATTACAAGGTCTATTGATGTTCCAGATGGGGTAAGCATTGTTGGAGCCGGAGCGCCCAAAATTGCACCTTTCCCTCAAGTTTCAGGGGATAAAGAATTTTTAAGACCAGGTCAAAAAAGCAAATTGCCTGGAAGTACTATTTTGTTAGACGGCACAGCTGATAAAACTTTTAATTCAGTACGTTCAGACAGATTTTCTAGCGCTACGTATGGCTTGCGTTATAGCGGTTATGGTGGAGTTGAACTCCGGGATTTTGCAATTATCCAAAACATGGATGTGCGAAATGAATTTGGGCAACTAACTAACGCAAGCAATGATAATCGAGCTGATAGCTATGATGTTGGATTGATGTTGCAGAATACAAATAGTGTTGTAGATAACGTAACTATTTTTGGGTACTTCAATAAAGCGGGTTTGTGGATTCACAATGAAGACGGAGATGATGTGATTGATCCGGATTATAACCGTTTAGTTGATTGTTTAATTGCAAGTGGATTAGCCATTACGGGGCATGATGCCGCAGCAGGGCCAGCAGCAGGGGGTGGCAACACTGGTACTATCGCATTGGGCTGTGGTATTTATGGAGCAGACCACCATACTCGTAATGATGGAGATTACACAATTCCAGCAGTATATATTGATGGTTTACTTACGGGTTCTATCGGCAAAATTCGAGGACATAGTTTTACTGGTTGCAACTTGAGAACTTATGCAAATGATGCGATTGTTTTAGACCACGCTGATGATATTCAGTTTTCAACGTGTGTGTGGGAATTTGCGGTTTTGTCTGTTCCCAATGCAAACACGTCAGGTGGTTTTAAAGGCACTTCTAATACAGGGGATTTGTTTGTGTTTGGAGGTGCTGGAACTTCTCAGCCTCGTATTTCGGACTTTATTAACGAAACAAGTGGCTCATGGGTTTTTGCCGGCGGTGTTTTTGACAACTTTATTGCTGGGCGTGCAAGTGCTGGAGTCCGTCTATCATCTAATTCAGAAGCTCCATATGTTCAGTTAACAGATGATTTTAGTTCTACTGTTTCCGGATGGGTTATCAGGAAAGATAACAGCACGGCTGAAGATTTAAATTTCTTATTTGACAATGGCAGTAAGTTTCAAGTTACCAAAGATGGTGCTTTGAGAAAAATGATACTACCAGCACCCGAAGCTCAAACCATTTCAGGTGGAGTGATTACGGTTAATTCAAGCAGTTGCAGAGTCCTCAACGAGGGTGGTGCGGCCAGTGATGACCTTGACACTATTAATGGCGGAACTTTAGGTCAGCGTTTGATGCTCAAAGCTGGAAGCATTAGCCAGAATGTAGTTTGCAAAGATTTAACTGGTAATTTGCGATTAGCTGGAGATTTTACGCTGGATAATGGTCAAGACCGTCTTGAACTTGAATATGATGGTACTAATTGGTGCGAAATTACGCGTTCTGATAACACTTAATTTGTTTTTGGTATGCTCTGTATATGAACATTTCAGAGCATACACCTAATTTTAGTTGGGACGAAGTTATTTTTTCAAAAACTGCAATTGAGCGTGGTATTGATAACTCTTTGCCGGTTGAATTAAAACCTTATGTTGTGGAGTTTGCGGAAAATATTTTACAGCCTCTTCGCAGTTCGCTTGGTACTGTTATTAAATCTACTAGCTGGTATCGTAATAGCAAATTAAATGAAGCTGTAGGAGGAGTGTTTAATAGCTCTCACACTTGGGGCGTTGCTGCAGATATCCATAGTCCTTTTGTTAGCATCGATGATTTGTTTCGTGAAATCCAAGGAATGCATAAAATGAATTTATTGACAGGCTTGGATTTTTGTAAAAAATATAAAACTTTTATTCATATTAATGGTTTTCATCCTGATAGGGGGGGTAGCAAAAGCCCAAGAGGATTAATTGTCTCATGATTGAAACTAATGAAGACGGCTTGGTCTTGTTGAAACCTTTATTGCAAGGATGGAAAGACACTAAAGAAGAAGCTCAATATAGCGTAGAAGCTGGTTACAATAAAACTATCGAGATATTGTCACGTAGTCGAAGAAGAAAAGTCTTTCGGAATCATCGTCGTCAAACTTTTGATGGTTATTGTAAAAAAGGACATTCGTTAGCTGTGTATGGATTTGTTTATAGAAAAGATGGCAAAGAATACGTAGGATGTAGAAAGTGTAGGGAAAATGCGCAAAAGAACAAACAAACCTCAAGGATTTGAACATTTATTTTATTTAAGTGAATTAAAAATTGCACCATATAACAGGCAGCGTGCAACCAGGTACGTCTCTAATAACCCAAGCAATATTGCAAGCTTGAGACACAATAATTGTCTTTTAGTTCCTGAAAATGTAGCAAGAAAATTAGAGGAGTTGTACGCAAAATAATGGTAGCTGATAAATTGTGGAGGTTCAGGTATGGCCAAATATAAACCAGTTCCACCTTTGCCTAATACAATCCCTGTAAAAGGATATGTATTTATTAATGATTTGGCTAAAGAGGTCAATGTGACGCCATCAAGCCTAAGGTATTTATTCAAATATTCCAATACGCGTGTACTTATTGGCAACTCAGACGCTTTAAGCAAAAAAGATGCCGACATAGTGCGTGCATTCTATAAAGCTCAGCAAGACTTATTAAAGATTAGACAATGAAATATATTTTGCCTATTAAACCTAAAGGTAAAGCAAGGCCAAAGGTAACGCGCAGAGGTACTTTTATGCCTGCAGATTATGTAGAATACAAACGCAATTTACAAATTTTGGGAAGGCAAGCTGGTTTGCCTTCTTTAGAAGATGCAAGAGTTTTAGAGTTGGAGTTCTTTTTTAAAATTCCAAAGTCTATATCTAAAAAAGAAAAAGAAAGACGATTGCAAGAAGTGTTTCATACTTTTAAGCCGGATTTAGATAATATTACGGGGGCTGTAATGGATGCTTTGATCCTGAAGGATGAGACGGTGGGTCAAATGATATTGTCTAAAAAGTGGAGTGAAGATTTTGAAGGAGTAATTATAAATGTGTAAACAGGACATAGAATCTATTCTTGGTGAGCGCAAATCAGTTCATGGAGATATTGCCCAGCAGGCACGGATAGTACGCGCTCTCAAAGCAGTGTTTTACAAACATGCCAATTCTGATACTTTGTCAGATGTACAGCTAGAATGTCTTGATATGATATTCCATAAGATTTCTCGTGTTGGAGCGGGAAACGCTAATTATTTAGATCATTGGGTTGATATTGCTGGTTATGCCACTTTAGTCACCAAAGATTTAGAAAGTCAAAATCAGGCTTGATATGCTCATTGTGTAAACTTTAATACTATCGAATTTAATGAAAGCGCTAATTTTAGTCCAGGGCATTACTCAAAACAATTATATTTTTAATGATGTCAAAGATTGGTTAAATCTCGCACAATTTCTAGATGCCCCTGCTCCAACTGTGTTAAAAGATTCAGTAACTGGTAGCACGTGGATGTGGGCTAAGGATATTTCTCATTATGACATTATTACCAGCATTGATACTGAAAAATATTTAAGTTCATGGTCTTTATTTGGGGTTTGGGATAGATTTGGCGATTATTTGCAAGGGAATTGGGGAAAAGCTCAAAAAGTACGTGAAGCAATTTACCAAGAAATTAAAAGATTGCAGAAAGTATATGGAATTAAAACCATCGATGCTCTCGGTCATAGTTACGGTAGTCAAATACTGGCTGGTGTTGATTATCATTTTAATCGCTTGGTTTTCGCTGGCAGCCCTATTACTTCAAAGCACTGGTATGTTCGTAACAGAACTAAAGCTGAACTAAGCAATAAACCACATCCAACGTTTAATGAAGCTTATTATTTTTGGAGTACCAGGGATGCTGTATGTTCTAAGCCGTTAAATCGTGATGGTGTAAACAATGTGGAAGTTGGTACCAAGCATACTTTTTATAATGTAGCAGAAGGCAAATGGGATTGTTATCTTCCTTGGATAGAAGAAGAAATAGGCTTAAGAAACTCACATAAATTGTGAGTGTATGAAATTTTGTTAAGATAAAGTAAGGTGAATTATGAATGCAAAACTAATTTTAGTTTGTTTATTGTTGACTGCTAATTTAGCGGTTAATGCTGATGTTGCAGTGGCTGACTTAGAGTCTAGTTATTATCCGGTTGCAGCAGAGAATGAAGAATATTCTCACAATGTTGGTACTTGTGATTCCGAAAGAACAAAAAGACGAGCTCATCTTTTCTCAAAATCCAATTACAATAAAATGAAAGATGTAGAAATGCAGTCTGTCTGTTATAAAACATGTGAAAAATTAGCAGAAGAACAAGATGCTTCAGAAGCGTTAAGTTGCATTAGGGAATGTAATGACCAACAGAGAGAACAAAGGCAAAATGGTTTTAATGCCAGTCGTGGATGGTTGAATACTGCAAGTACATTAGGATTGTTATTAAAAGCTTTATAAGGAGTAGCGTTGGGGGAATATATTGAAATTTTCTTAAACCAAGGTGTTGCAATCGCAGTATTAGCGGCTTTGTTTTGGTTGTTAAACCAATATATTCCTAAATTGGTTCAATCTTTAAATGAGTTGAATGCTGCAATTAAAGACTTGGAGAATGTAACTACAAAGATTTCAGACCATCAAACATTATTAGCTTTAGAAATGGATAAAGACCATAAAGATTTTGATGATAAACAGACTAGGACTCTAGTATCCCTTGAAAAACTGTTGGAGCTTAAAAAACAATATTAATGAAGTGGATTGCAATAGTATTAGGGTTTTATTGTGTTTGTAATTCCATAGCGTTGCTTATTACTTTGAACAATAAAACGAAACATGAACCTCACGAGCCTAAGTTTCGTCCAGTATTACACAATGGTGATTTTTATAGATTCAACAAGACAAACGGTGATACGTCTCTTTTAATAGCTAAACGGTATTGGCAACACGTGGATGATATTCAGCCTTAAAAGATTTTGTTAAAGGTAACAGAGTTCCATCAGGGAAATGATACAAATGTGGCTTATGTCCATGTGCAATAAGCTGTTTACAAGCATAGTTTACAATTGTATAATGCGTGTTCATCCACTGCTCGCCCCTTTTGTTGGAGAATTCCTTGAATTCCGGAACATTTTTAGCTGAATACTTGCGAGGTTTGATAATAGTAATTTTTTTGTTCATTGGGTTGGTTAGTGTAAGTTAGAGTTTATTAATTGGCTTTGTCCAATAGGCTTTATATTCTTCTGGACTCATAGACAGTGTCACTTCAACATTGTTCCCTGAATGTTGAACTCGTTTAATAGAAGTTGAATTATTAAACGTTTTTGCAGAACGCATCTTTTCTGCATGTTCACGACGATAATTCTTTGCTCGAATATCGCAACAATGATAAAGTAAATCAGTAAAACCGGGGATTTTCATGGCAGTGAAATCTCCTAAACTATTTCTTAAGTATACCTTTAGATTTTCTTTATTTTTTTTAATTACATTTAACACGGTTTTTGTAATTAGTAACAATCTTAATTACATTAGTTTTGGTCAAACAAAGTAGCGTCATGTTGCTTGGCTCGTTCTTTCGCAATATCCACTAGTGGGTATCTTTTTGTTGTTAGCACTGAAACCTCACAGCGTTGAATAGCCTTCTCATCTAGAGGTCGTTTCTGCACTAAAACATCTTCTGGTTTAAACACATTGGTGGCTAACCATTCAGCAATGGCACTTAAAAACTTATTTTTAGAATCAAGGCTTTTAAAACGAGTAGGTTTAATATGAATTTCTCCAATGTGATATTTCACTGGTTTGCGTTGAAACTTTTGCCTCCAACTATTGAGAATTTGGGGTGATTGTATTTTCATTATTTAAAACCTCCTTGTAATTGCACTCACGGCAACAAAAGTTACAAAACCAATAGGCAGAAACGGTAACCAATGTTTAATAGGTTTATTTATTTCTTTATTAGTTTGTTGCTTCGTTCCTTGTGGGGCTTTATATTTTTGCAGCTTGATTGCTGGATACCAAGAATTAATTTTCATAATACTTTTACTCCTTGTGTGTTTTGCTTATTTCTAAAATGTAGTAACTTTTGATGCGTTTCAAGATCAATTTCCAATGAAAGTTTATCCCCTTCAGCAATGAGGACAAGAAAATAACGAGCTTGTGAATTGCGAGTTATAGCTTCTAGCCCGATTGTACTGGTATAACCATTGTCTATTATTGTTGTCCAGTTACTTTTCATTATTTGCTTTTCCTTGTTTGCCTAAATTGTTTAGATGCTTCTACGCACGATATAGACAATGGATAAGTCGCTGCTGGAGACAGAGCCTGGACAGTTGAAGAAACAACATAACAAACTACGCCTGCTTTGTTGTCTTCGTACTTGTTCAATAGGTAATCTCCACGGTGTTCAGATAGCGCAGCAACACGTTTAATTGTTGCACCCGAGGGGGAATTTGTTAACGGTATTAACAGTAATAAGCTAATTAGTATTTTCATTATTTGGTTTCTCTCATAAACTTGTTTGGTAAAGGCATCCAGGCTATTGGTTCTTCAGGACACAAAAGATAATTATCAAAAGTGTCTAGGCGATGCCAACCAGCTTTAAGATAATATTCTCCATCTATTTCATCGAGACAATCTTCTTCCCATTCAGTAGCCGTTTGAGCATCGGAGGCAGTTCTTGCTCAATATCAATCCATTTCATTCTTTTCTTCCTATAAAGTAATTTCTATTTTGTAACCGCTATGCTTGGGCAGGATTTTACCATTGTATGCATCTTTGTCGGCCCAGGCGGCACCGGGCCAAGAATTTATATCTCCAACCTCATCCTTCTCTGTTTTGGAATAAACAACCCTCGTAATAGCGTCGCCGTCGTCATCTATTCCGGTGACTACATAAATACAGTTTTCTGCAACTATAAAATCGCCTATTTGTGGCTTACTTGATTCATTTGTGGGTTCTGTAATTTTAATGCTCATTGCGTTCTCCGATTAGTTACTTAGATATAATACCCTATGGGTGAATAAATTACATAGTACAAAATCATGATTTATTCTCCCAGCATTGCTAAGTGTGTTTCGTGTAGTTTAACTGCAGGTACATAGTATTGAGTTTCTTTAAAAGGTGGAATGCCTTTGTATTTGATAACGTTGCCTTCTCCTGCATTGTAAGAAGCAATGACTTTGGTTTTATTGCCTCTAAATTTCTTGTCTAACCAGGCAACGTATTTGCTGCCAGCTAAGATGTTCTGTTTAGGATTGAACGCATCGTTGCAACCAAAGCGTTTAGCAGTAGCAGGCATTAACTGCATCAGCCCCTTGGCCCCACAATGGCTAACAGCTTTAGGGTTTCCTGCAGATTCTTGAACAATAATGGCAGCAATTAAGTTTTTAGGAACACCCGTCTTCTTATGAGCATAATTAATTTCTTTTCTCCATTTCCATTTGATTTTTTGTTTTCTCCATGCAGCTTTAGGAATACTGTGAGATTGTTTGTTTTTATATGGATTAGAAGACCAGAAATTCTTAGACGGTATACTAAGAGGGTCAGTGTGTTCTTGTGTTGTAGCCGGTTGTTTGAACTTTTTAGGTTGAACCGGCTTTTCTATTTCTTCACTGATAAGAGGTGTTAACGAAATGCCAGTTTCTAGTTTATTCACAATAGTACAATTCTTTTGGTTGTATTCATCCATCCAGAAATTAGCCATTGAACATGAATTGCTTAAATGGGCTTCTGCTTTAAGGGGTTTATTCCAAAAGAAATTCAATGGATAAAGACAAATCAAAGACAAGCCCCCAACTAAGAGGGCTTTATTGCATTGTTGTTTAAGTTTTAAATTTGCTTGTATATCTTTGTCACGAATCGCTTGAGACCTTTCAAAGATATATGCACATTCTTCATGGTGGTTAGTCATTGTTGCAGTAGTTTTTGTGTTCGAGTATGCTATTTAGTCCGATATTGGAACCGGGTATTCTGGTCCACTCTTCTACGATACCCATAATACGCCTGACCATATCAATATTTATAATATATGGTTGAATACAAACAATAACGTGCGTATTGTAGCTATCAATAGGCTCTATTAAGCTGTCACCATTCATGCTGTATTCGTGGCTTGCATCCATTAAAGCACCGGTTGCAGCGTATCGAATAAACATTTTAAGACTTAAATATAAAGTTTCTTGCAAGGTGTGCACTTCAATACACACCTGTTCAATTGGTAGATTTTCGAGGTCATTCATAATTGTTTTTGGTTAGGGATTTCACTTAAATTGTCAAAAGGATCTGCTTCTGCAGGTTGTTTTTTATTATCTTGCAAGTCTGCGCAGATAGCATCATAGATTTCACCTTGAGGGATATCCTTAGTAGATTCAAAGCCTAGGCCAATTAAATGGTCTTTGATTTCATCTTGATTCCAGCCACTGGCCTTGCCGATTGCAAATAATCTGCTTCTTTGAGCAGCTGTAATCACTGGGTGTTCATTTACTAGGTCAGCTTCTACATATTCTGCCTCGGGTCTTTTGGGTGGAACTTCATCTTCAGTAACAACACCATTTAAGCCAAAAGCTCGTTTTAGAGCGAATACTTCTGCTACTTTAATAGCCATAGCAGAAGGATATTTATTCCAGACAGGGCTATTCTGTTTATATTCAGATACTTTAATTTCTGCCTTCACGGGATATTTCATGTCTTTGTGATAGATTTCACAAACCCCTTTGACTGGATTCCCTTTGTCATCTTCAACCGTATATGACTTCAATCCATCTAATTTGCCGGATTGTTGAGCATATTTCAGATACCCGTCTCTTGAAACATAGATTTGAGGTGTATCTGTTTGCTTGTATTTTAAGAACCATATTTCTTTTGCAAATGGATCTAAATTGTATTTTGTAGCTAAATGCATGAAGAGTGTCAATTCTTCATTGGTGGCATTTTTGGCAATAGTTTGTTTCACTAACTCAAGATTTGCAGGTGTAGCCTCAAACTTAGCCAATGATTGATTGATTTTTGTATTTGTAATTTCTGTATTCATGTTTGTGTATATGTATGTGTGTAACAAAGAAAGGATAGCAACTTACGCTGCTTTAAATGTAATGTATGGTTCACCAAGTTCAGCTTGTGCACTGCCATTTGCTTCAGCTTGTTTTTTCAAGCCTTTGACTTGCAAATCTAGCGCATTTACATGTTCTGGGTATGTCCATTTTTTACGATGGTTAACTTTGAAAGTCCCAAATTCTGTTTTTCTTTCTGTTTTAACTTCTTCAATAATTGCCGGTTGAAGTTCTTTAAGTTCAGCTTCTAACCTTTTGATTTCTAATTTGAGCCAAACGTAACGTGTGAAGCTATTAGTATTGGCAGTATTTTCATTTTCTGCAAATTCCATAAATTGTCCTTTTGTATTTAGTGTATGTTTGTAGAGTCGGAATAATTTTCAACAATATCAGCCAAGATATCTAAAAACTCGCTAGAAGAGATAACGGTATCTTCAACCCATTGGCCTTGTCTCCGACCGTACATTTGCACTTGCTCATCTTCTCGCATTGCAAATTTGAAATTTCTATTGGGACTATTATCTTTATCCTTAGTTTTCATAAGATTACAGACATCCCTTGCGAACGAATCCAGTACAGACATTGAAACAGCATTCCAGTATGGGTTGCCCCAATAATCTTGCGTGTGTTCATATAAAACCATACATGTGATTCCATTGTTCCTGGCTTTGACCAACCTAATCGTAGGCCTCAAATCTTTCCATTTAACAATTTTTATTTCTGTCATAAATTTTTCTTGTGTGTTCAACACTTATATAATACACAAAGGGCGAAGAGATTACACTCGTCCACCCTTTGATTTGAATATGAATTTATTTTCAGGTTGATTGTTTTAACCTGCCTTCTGGCCATTCAGTGATTTTCACCGAATCAACTATGCCTTCATACTCGTTAAGTGCTCTGGTAAAATTCGTCACCATTTTGCGTGACTGTTTTACTCTCTCTAACATTCTTGCTATTTCATGATGTCTAATCATATTGTCTACTCCTGTTTTTATCTAGGCAATTACAAAACTGTAAATAAACTTGCCTGGCTTCTCGTTCCGTATCATATGTTGTTTCCATAGACAAATGACCGGCAACAATTTTTATGGTTTTGTCCTTCAGAATAAATCCATTTAAGTTTCTTATGTAAAAAGTTGAAATGTGATTTTTTGTACTATGGTACAAACTAAGTGTTTTGTGCTCATCCATTAAGCCAAGCCACTGTAAAATAGATTTAATCATGCTGTATTTCCTTTAAAAACTTTCATAGTGAAATAAAACGGTTATTAAACCACTTGCTATTAAAAACAAGATTGTGTGTAATTCCATTCTGCTTCTCTTTGGTATTCAAGTTGGTTTTCTAATTCATTAATTCTTTTTTGTTGATATATGTCTGTTTTTTCTAAAAACTCAATATGTGTTTTTAGTTCTCCAATTATTTTTGATAGTCTTTTTATTGTTTCTTCTGGTGAAATTCCCAACCCAAAAGCGTTATATATTTTGGGATCCACATATGCATGATTAGTCATCGTCTTCTTTCCTTTCCAGTTTATCCAGTCTTGTTTTAATTTTACCTAGTTGCTCTTCCAGCTCATTAATAGCATCAATCATGGCATCAATATCTTCTTGCACCATTAAAGCGCCTGGTTTGATTTTTTTTAGTGGCATTGTTTAGTCTCCTTATTATGTATTTAATACAGACTGTAAATAGTTTTTTGCTTCTTCATTGCTATCATAAAAATGAGAATGGGCTTCAGGCCCCAGCAATAAAAGTCCTGCTACAGGGGTGCCGTATAGTTCCTCCAAGACCCTACCCCTTTTCCCCAGGGTTACCGCCCAACCTGCGATACAGTGCGCCGTCCCACATGCGCTGTGCCACTTATCCATACACAATAAAGTCTCATTCTTTAATACTATTTCAGCTATTTTCCGCAATAAACCCTTTTCTATTTTGTAATCAAGTTTCGCTTTAGATAAATTGGTTTTATATACCCTAGCTTTCGATAAATTCGCTTTATAACAGTCAGCTTCTGATAAATTAGCTTCTGATAAATTAGCTTCTGCTAGGTTAGCGTTAGATAAATTGGCATGAGACAAATTAGCTTCTAAGAAAGTAGCATTATAACACTCAGCCTCTGAGAAATTAGCTTTTGAGAAATTAGCATTAGATAAATTGGCGTTAGATAAATTAGCCCCGGATAAATTAGCATTACAGAAATCAGCATTAGATAAATCGGCGTTAGATAAATTAGCCCCTCTTAAGTCATAACCACTAAAATCAAATCCCTCCAACGTATCTACACCTAAGATATATAATCTCTTTCCACTAGATTTACTGTTTATGTGTATTGTCATTGTGACCTCCCTAATTCTTTTTTTGTGAATATTTAAGGTTTATAATTTTTTCTTCCAAGGTATCAATTTTTTGATCCATATTTTGACGAAGGCGTTCCAGGTGAGAGTGAGATACGTAGTCTAGCCAGATGTCTGAAATTCTTTTGAACAAATACAAAAAAGACCCAGTTGTTAAGCCCGCTAGTATTATTGTTTCAGTAAGCATCTTATTCCTCCACATAATGAGCGGGGATAAAGCTTCTGGATTCGACCACAGGAACTACGTCTTCAATTTGAGCATTACCTTGTCCAGTTAGCAAGTTATATGCATTTAAGAACCAAGGTAGATTCAAAAAAATTACCAGTCCAATGACTGTAAGTATTACTAATATATTTTCCATTGTGTGTTTCATTGTTTTAGTTGTTGTTGACATTGGTAAAGTTTGGAATGTAACTCTCTATTTTCTTCGCATTCCACAGCGTAGCTCAAGCTACATATACCTATAAGAAAAGCAAGAGTACTGCTAATGACCAAAATAGCAATGCAAGTCTCGACATTTAAAGAAATAGTAAATTTCAATTCTTCTTTCATTATCCATTCATTACTTGTTCAACTATTTTAATTGCTAATTCATCACTTAAACCTTGTTCTATAAGGTTTTGAGTAGTATAGTAAACAGCTTTGACATAACTAAAGCCATCTTCTTGCATTAAAGTTTGGATTACTTGTTCTGCTAATTCTTGAAATGTAATCATTATATTTCTTCTCCATAAGCGGACATTGCCATTTCTAATTGAATGAGCTCACTTTCAATCAACGAGGCTTGGTAGCTTGTTTCAACTGTTTCATATGCTTTACATTTTGAATAATACGTTTCTCTCAATTGAGTTAATGTATATTCATCATTAATAGTTTGTGCTATTGTTGTCATGATTTAATTGTGTTTTGTGTTGGTTAGAAAGAAGAGAGAAGCGGAGGTTCGAAGTTCGTTTCTCTCAACACCTATATAGTACCCTCAGGGGTGGTAGAATTACACTCATAAAACAACTGATTGTTAAATTAAATATGTTTCATTTTGATAATGAAGAGAAATTAAACTCATGGACTCGTAAAGAAGCTGAAAGGGAAAGCCGTAATGCACGTCACAAGATTGGTCATCTACTTCCAGAAGAAGTTAAAGAAATGTTTAGTAGAGCTGGCAAGATAGGCAATGCTAAACGCTGGGAAGGGCATATCAAGCAAACACCGGAAGAGAGAAAAGCAAAAAGGGCAGCTTATATGAGGGAATACAGAAGAAGGAAGGTAAACTAAGAATATGTATTTAAAAGACATTGACACTATTGAAGTTTGCGCGGCAATACCCATTGACCAGCTGGACAGTAACTGGCAATACGCATCGGATTCACAAACCATTATTAAAGCTAATCATTTTTTAGAACATATAAACAGTTTAAAGACTGAAAATGAAGCTAAGTCTCATCGTTTATTTATAGATAACAGCCCTTTTGATGCATATAGTCAGTGGATATCAAGCCAAGCGCCTAATTTGCCATTGGCTGCACACAGCTTAATTTGGGACAACGATTTTGTCATTGAGCAATCTGATATACGCATGCAAGAAGCCAAAGCAATAGGGACTCCAAAGCAAGTTACAGAATATTTAGCTTATTATGCAGTTAATGCGTTAGATAAAGTTTTTAGGAATCCACAGACAAAATCTGCAAGCTTGTTAAATGAGATTTTGGTTTTACACGGGCAAGAAATTTTGCCTAATGAAAATATTATTCCTTTAAGAGGAAGAGGTGGAGGTTTAATTCCTGATATGGAATCGGTAGCAATGCTTTACAAAGTTGCTAAGTTAATTTATCCAGAAAAAGAATTTGTTTTAAACTTTGCCAATGTTTTATTCAACGATTATAAGGGAGCAGATAGAAAACGAGAATATGTAATCAAGACACTGGAAGTACTTGCTGAATTGATGGACGATAAGAATTTACCCACTATTGGACTTCAAGCTCACTGGTTAATGAATGTTGATGAGGCAATAGCTCAGGTAGATGTAAATGCAATTATGGATTTTGTATTAGAGATTCGAGAAATCGGTTATAAAGTGGAAATTTCCGAATTTGATTTTATGAGTGACAATTTAGGGAAATCCTTAATTTTTATTGGTAAGTTTTTTAGCGCTTTTCAGAAAACAGAAGTAGAAAGATTTTGTTTTTGGCATTTTATATCTGCACGCAGTGGATGGTTTTATAATCTTTTTCAAGATATTTATGGTTCTGAGGTATGGAATGTTGCTTTGCCAGGAGATATTGATTACGATACCAAGGAAGGCCCAGAAGGATTAAGCAACAACAATTTGTTGTATCAAGGATACTTAGAAGGTTTGCAGTTATTGAAATAAAAAAACCGTTGTATTTGAGTAATAGCAAATACAACGGAAAACTTTTTAAACCTTAAGAAATTATAAGCATGCTGAAACGCTTACTCAAACAGCGTAACACAGGGCCGATATATTTGTGCAATCAGCTTAATCACGAAAGACAGGTTGTTAATTAAATAATTTGGGTATAGAATATTTAGAGAGTTTTAGAAACCAACTCTGAACTCATTGTTTTCCCTCGGTTGCGCACTTCAACCGAGGGTTCCTTTTAAGTGCTAAGGAGAGAACATTGGAAGATTATGATAGATTGAGGCTGGATCAAACAGGATTATCCAGAGAAGCTAGAAGCGTTTTTATTTGGCTTGTTGCTTGTGGTTTTAACCACAAATGTAATATTGGTTCGTTAGAGTTAACTAACCAAGAAATTGCAGAGAAATTAAGTTGCAGCGCAGCTAATGTTGCAAGATATATTAAGTTATTTAGAAGCAAAAATTTAATTGGAACAAGTGGAAGAGCAAGGTCGAGAAGAATTTCTTTTAATTACTTTTTGGTCAAGACAGATAATGGTTATTTTTTAAAAAGTTTTAACAGGGATCAATTATTACTTCCGGAAAACGTAAAGATAGATACTTCTAATAACGAAAGGATAGTCAAAGAACATTCATTGAATAACGAAACAATATCTAATGAGTTTCCAGATAAAGAGCAAATACATACGCAAATACATAATTTGGAGCCATTACATATAAAGAATAAATCCATAAACCATAATCCTTTAGCAATAACCCATAACCTTCAATCCATAAACCATAATCCTTTGAAAGAAAAAATTAAAAATAAAAAAGAAAGTAGTAAATACGAATACACGGAAGAGTTTGAAGAGATTTGGAATTTATACGGGAAGGCGGGAAGCAAAAAAGAAGGCTTTTCGGCATTTAAGCAGGCTCTTCAAAGAGTAGACATTGGAACATTGCGAGAAAAAATACCGCGATATTTACGTTCTAAAAAGGTTAGAGAAGGATTTAAGAAACATTTAAGTTCGTGGTTAAACGGCGATTGTTGGGATAGTTACTACGAACTCGAGTTTGTGGAAAACGGTGCTGAATTGGAAGAAAAGGTTCAGCACAATGGATTAAGCAGGGAATTCATTGAGGGTGAAAAAAGATTGGCATTAGTCCGAAAAAGACGTGACGAAAAGAAGCGACTTGGGTTACACTTGAGTGAACCTTTACCCCTTGACCATCCACTGGTAAATGATCAAGACAGGAAGGATCATGCAAGAATCGCACAAAAACGACAAGTAATACTAACCGCATAAACACACATGGCACAACATAATCAAGAAAATTTGAGAACCGTTTTAACCAAGCTTGCAGTGCTTGGATTTACAAAGCCAATTTCTCAAGAATCTTTAAGCATTTGGTCTGAAGCTTTATCGGATTTGCGAGACGAACAGCTTTTTGACGGTTTTGATGCAATCAAAAAAAATGGATTGCATGGTCATTTTAACGCTGCAAACTTTGCAAAAGCTTGTAAGGATGCAAGTTCAAAGCGTCCAGAATATCAAGTTGTAGATGAGCCCAAGAGACTAAGCAGCGGAGCAAGAGATGGAATTAGTGCGACTGAATGGATTCGTAGGGTTAAAAATAGAGAAGTTGAATCTTGGCAATATTTACCCAAGGATGAACAAGATGATAAATACAATCAAGCTAATAGCCAAATTAACGATAAATCAGGAGTGTTTCAGAAGCTTATACAAGAACATTCAGCTTTAAAACAACAGGTTGATGAGTTGGAACTTGAGTTGGAAAATACAAATGATGAAAATAAATCAGAAGCCTATTCCCATTTATTAACAAAACAAGCTAATATTGAAAGTGTAATAGGGTGACGGGCAAGGAAGCACAAGTGATAGTACCAGGATTTGGGCCAGTAATCAGGGGAATAGTTTCCAAGATAGATGGCCATCAAGTTTGGTTAACAGTGCAAAGAACCTTTTGGAGTAGGGACATTCAAGACTATGTATCCAGAACATACGATATGGGCCCGTATAAAGCACACCAGGTCGAATTAATTGAAAGGAAATAATATGGATACGCCTAAGGTGCAAAAACTAAAAGAACAAATTGAGTGTGAATACAAAAACTTAGAAGTATTGGCTGATGTGCATAAACTGGAAAGAAAAAAACAAGGAGAAGCCTAATGTACATACTTGCTAACATAGTAGGTAAAGCGGTGAAAGACATTGCTTCTGAGAATGGAATACAACTCGGTTTATTTGCTATGAATGACAATCAGTCAAAAAAAGAGGTTGCAGTATCCAAAGCTGTAAAACAATGGAACAAAAAGAAGAGAGACAAGTCTGGGGGTGAAAAAAACAATCCTTGGGTTGAAACACTTTCACCTAACCAGCCAATACCTGTATTTATGCTTGCTGATAAATTAACACACACTGACCCCAAAATCACTCAACGCATTAAGGAGTTAGGCTTAAAGTAATGCCAAGATTTAGCAAAGACCACCGTCCACCTAAAAAAGATAAATCTCAACTTAGTACTAAAAGAAAGTCATTTATTGACAATTATTTCGCAAATGGGCGTAACGGGACTAAGGCTTATATGGCTGCTTACCCAGATTCTAATGAATCCTCAGCTGCTTCTTCTGCTACTAAATTGCTAAAAATCATCGAAAAACATCCATATTTTGCCCAGAAATCCCAAGAATTCCAGGAGCAGTGTGGAATCAGCGTCCAGAAGCTGGTAGACGAGCTTCGCGAAATTATGACAATGGGTAAAGGTGCTGAATATTTAGAAGAAGCGTTGACACCTACCGGTGAGCCTGTTACACTTAAAAAACACAGTAAGAATTTATCTGCTTCTGTAAATGCAGTGGATAAAATCGCAAAACTGTTTGGTTACTACCCTGAACAAAAGTTAAAGATTGATGCTGAAACTAAAAACGAACATTCAGGACAGATGGATATTAACGTTAACTTTATAAATGAGGCTAAATAAAATGCTGGTTGACGATAAGCCCTATGATATTAGTCCTGCTCTTTTGGATAAAGTGCATGGGCGTACACAATCTGAAGATGATTTGTTCTCTGGCTGGTTGAACGATGCAGATTATGACAATGGGAAACCATTGTTGACGTCTAACGGTGATGTATATGCGCTTGGTTTAAAAAATCGTCGAGTTGGTAAAAGGCACCAAGCAATTACTGGATTATTACAACATGTATGGATTCACCAAGACACTGTTGCTATGGTGTCTTGGTCTGAAAGAGCATATTTGGCTCACCTGCTGCATGTTACATTGAAACCCATAGAGTACACCTTTGATGCAAAGAAAAACCAGTATATACTGTGTAACGGTTCGGTAATTCAAATGATTTAATATGATGAAACAAACATTTGAAGTTAATCTTTGGAAATTATTTAATGTCTGACGTTGCTAAACGCAGCACACTTGACATAAATTTCCCCTCATTTCTTAAAGGCGCCTTTTTCAATAAAGCCAAATACACATGCTTGGCCGCTGGACGGAGATGTTTTGTTGGAAGTACTCTCGTAAAAATAAAACATGGCTATAAGTACATTAAGGATATTCAAAAAGGTGATTTAGTTTTGTCTTATGATGTTGTTCGAAATGCGCCTGAATATCAACCAGTTATTAATACATTCCATTTTGAGAAGGGGGGTAGTGATACTAAACCTCTGTTAAGCTTAAAGCTATCTAACCAAGAAACAATAAAATGCACATATGACCACGAATTTTACATCAAGAGCAATACAAATGGCATCCAAGAGGGGTGGTTTCCAGCATTTGTCATTGCCTGGGGAGCGCTGGATGCCAGTAGCAGGAACCAACTCAAGGTATTTTGTAAGCAGCAAGGGCAGAATATTAACGACGAACTACAAATGTACTGGTCGGGCCAAAATAATGCAGCCAGCATTGGACAAAACCGGTTATTACAGAACAATGATTTTCAAAAGCGGCAAATATCAAACAATCAAAGTTCATCGAGAAGTAGCCAAAGCATTTATTCCTGTACTAACAGGCAAAAACTGTGTCAATCACAAAGATTTCAACAAAACCAACAATGCTATACACAACTTAGAGTGGGTGACTCCCTCAGAAAACGTAGCTCATTGCGTTGCGCATGGTCGTCAATCCAGAAATCGTGGAGAAAAAGCAGGGACAAGCAAATTAAAGGAAGTGGATGTGCTGGACATCCGACAGAAAGCGTCTCAATTTGTAACACGCAAAGAAGCATCTCGGCAATTGGCGTCAGAATATGGCGTAAAAGATTCCTGCATACAAGATATTCTGTACAAAAGAACTTGGACATATCTTGTATAAGTGCAAGCCAAATTGTAAAAGCAAGGGTTTCCCCTGCTTGTGATGTTTATGACTTAGAAGTAGCCGGTAATAATAATTACACAATAACTAATAATAATTATTGTGTTCACAATAGTGGTAAGACATTTAATAGTTTTTCCTGGATAGCTCTTATGTTGCTATCTACTCCTAACAAATCTGGCCTTTGGGTGGATACGACTCAAAGAAACCTTACGGAATATGTAGAAATATATTTAAAGAAGATTTTACACAGTGTATGGCACTTAATACATTATGATAAACAAGGACATAAGATTACGTTTCCAAATAGTTCCTTCCTTCATTTGCGAAGCGCTGAACGACCAGAAAATATGGAAGGGTTTGAATATGACTATATCGTTTGTAACGAAGCTGGAATCATTTTTAAGACTAATAGGCTTTGGACAAATACCATTATGCCAATGGCAAAGAATGCTCAAGTTAAATTGGTTGGTACTCCAAAAGGTTTTAATTACTTTCACAATCTATTCAATAACGCTGGGACTGATGAAAACTGGGAAAGTTATCGTTTTAGTGCATATGATTCAATTTATTGGCAACCTGGGCAATTAGATGCAATAAAAAAAGACCCTTCTGTTGATGAAGAGATATGGCTTCAAGAATATGAAGGTAGATTTATAGCTGGTCTTTCTTTCAGTATTATTAAAAGAACATTTAAAGAAAGTTGGAGAGATAACAACGATGTTCCATATACAATCGAACATGATTGGATTCAAAAACAGTTAAATGACAAAGGTTATTACTTTATTGCTTTTGATGGAGGTATGCATACTACCCATTCAGCTGCAATCTTGGGTTATCACAATGAGCGGTTTGATAGAGATATCTTGCTAAAAGAGTTTTATAACGAGCATTCTCATGAAGATTTAAGAGAAGTTTCAATGAAAGTGAAAGAATTCTGCGAGCATAATCGTATTAACTATTTGAAAGCTCGTCTTTATGCTGACCCTGCTGTAAAAACTTACGGTGATGATGAACACATAACAACTGTCTTGGATAATTACGTTAATACTCTTGAGCATTTAACAGAAAGTGAAAATCCAAGATTGAAAGGTTTTTATACTAATAGAAAAGAAAAAAGACTGCAAAGATTGGCAACAGATGTTTATACAATGAGGTCTGATAACAAGCCAGCTTTTATAATACTGAAAGACAAACCGTCTTCAGAATTTGGTTATGGTTGCCCTTTCTTGTATCAAGGTATTTTTGAGGGGCAATATAGAAGGCAAGTGAAAGATATTGGTGGCAAACCTCAAGTAACTAAAGAGTTAGAACAAAATCCACCATTGACGGACATATGCGATGCTTATAGTTATTATGTTTTAGCAGAAAGACCAATTGTCTTTAATGCTAATGATAATCTAGAAGAAGATAGAGCTTCAATGAGGGCAGCGAGTAGCGGATGGTAGGTGAAAAATTAGAATTTAATCAACTTAAAGAGTTTATTGAAGGACATCTTAATAAAAGATTTGAGACTTTACGCTCTGATAGAGAATCGTTAGAGCAAAATTGGGTGCAACGTATTAAATCCGTCAATGAAGGAACGGCTCCAAGCCCCGCCAAAAGTAGTCTTATCAAGTTTTATACAAACCTTGGAGATCCAACGTTACCAAGTTTGGTGAGAAAAGCACATGCTCGGGAAGTGGCTTGGTTGGATAGAGATTTTTTTAGATGGGTGCCTGATGGGGTTGAATCAGTAGACACAGACGGTGCTTATTGGTTGACAAATTATCAAAAAGACAATCTCAATAACGAATTAAGTAATTTTCATCCAGTTATTAGGGCTGCAATCTTAGAAAGAAGGATTCTGAATCTTTCAGGAATTAATTACAGCTGGTTGGTTCAGCCTAAATATGAATTTGATTATGATGTAGCTACGTCGGAAGATGGTTTAATGCAAATGAAGGCAATGCAAAAAAAGCAATTGCCGTTTGAGTATGAAATTCAAGGAATTAAATTTGAATTTGCAAGTATTTTCAATGTGTATCCAGATATAATTCAGCAAACAAGTTTTGAAACATTAACCAGCTTAGATTTATTCCATTTTAATTACAAAACATATAAAGAAGTTAAAGAACATAAACTTTTTGACCCAAATGCCCATTATCCTTACATGGCTAATGTGTTGTATCGTTCCACGGACGGCTTGGGAGAATTGAAAGATGAAACAGCGTCTTTTACCAATGCTCACAGGAATCTTAATCGTTATTTAGATGGTGACAGTTCCACTGCTGGTAATAAAAAAATGCTTGAAATCCGGGTTGCACATGTTAAAGAAATGAAATTGCCTGGTCAAGATGAAACAATGTGTGCTGAAGGTAGAGGTTTTCGCATTATTTATGCTTTTGCTTCTGGTAAATGTGTTCCTTTGTTTGTGGAAGCTAATCCAGCTCCTTTTGAGAAGAAAACACTTAGACTTAGTAGATATTTAGATTCTCCTCATGCTTTGTACAATAGTTCAGAAGTTGGACTAGCTGCGAATCAGCATTTTTATATTGTTAATTCAAAACAACAACAGGCTCACGCTTTAAATAAAGCAGTAAATCCAAATTTGTTGTGGAGCAGTGCATTGCTTGAGGCGTTTAAGGGTAGTGCTGACCAGCTGAAAGAGATGTGGACTCAAACGGGGCATAACGAATACTTTAATCAGGAAATAGTAAATAGAGCTAGAAATGCCGGGGCTACAGATATTACAAGGCCTTTAGTTATGGGTGGGCAAGATATGGATATTCGAAATCTTGAATTGTTCCAACAAGCAATTGATAAAGCTCGTTTAGATATTCAACAATTTGCTACTTCTGTTAATAACGAGACTGGTGCTGATGCTACTGCTCAATTCAATAAACAAGTAGCTACAGAACAAGATTTGATTGCCACAGAGAACAAAGCTTCAATTGGGAATGATTGGCTGAGGCCTGCCTTGGAATATGGTGTGGAAATGGCTAAAGCTGTATTTCAAGACCAAAAATTTGCAACACGTTTATCTTTGGAAGACCAAAAAGAATTAATAGAATTAGCAGGAGTAGAAAGTTTTGATGAAATTAAGAAAGCTGCGATTAATTTAAAACAGTCTCTTGCAATACCTAAACACATAGGAGAAGCAGAAACGTTAGTTCAATACAATCCTGTAACTGAACGGAAGCAGATAATGCTAAATAAAACTTTGTTTAGGAACACAAAAGCATCTTTTAATCTTGAGTTTGAGAGCTCGGAATACAGCAAGCCTTTAGAGCTAGAAGAAAAAATGCAAATTTATGGCAATATCCTCAATTCATTGCCAGATAGTCCTTTAAAATTCTATGTTGCCAAAATAGCAATTGAGCAAAGCTTGCAATTAACAAATGACCCGCATTATGCAGAAATTAAAGAAGAAGTAGATAAAATGTTCCAGAAAATGGTTCAACCTCAAGAGCCAACACCTCAAGAACAAGCTCAATTGGTTCTTCAAGCTCAAAATGCTGAAGCTGAAATCCAAGATAAAGAAGCAAGTGCTATGTTGAAAAAAGCACAAGCTAATGAAGAACAATCACGAGCTGAAAAACAATATCAAGAAGTTCAAGAAAAAGAAGTAGTTAATCAACTACTTGGTGTGTAATTCATGCCTAACTAGTGTGTGAACAATGTTATCAATGCATTCTTGTGTTTCTTCTGAGCAACGTGAATAATATTCTATTAATACTTCAGCGCGTTGTGACAAATGCCCGCGTGGACAGTTAGGGTGTTCTTCAAGTAAAAAATCAACGCTAACCCCAAAAATGCGCGCTAGTTTTTGCAGTTTGATCAAACTTGGATTTTTGGTGAGACCAGATTCTATTCTTGATAAAGTTGCTTGTGTAATTCCTGCTAGTTGTGCTACTGTCTGCTGCTTGAGCTGTTGATTGTGTCGTAAGGTATATAGCTTTTTTGCAAGAGATGTGTGCATGAAATTGCGTGCTGTTTACTGTAATGTAATAATTATACATCAATATACACAGGCAAAAATGCTACACTTTATCTAAAAGGATGATTCATGAGTTTACAAGCACATTATCAATTTAATCTTAACGGTGGTAAGTTAATAAGAGATACGGCCGCTCATTCTATTGATGGTTATGGATTTTTAGTCATTGAAGATGCTGTAATTAGTGCAATTACATTAGGAGCCGGTGAGCAACAAACAACTAATGCGTATACCAGTGCTACATTCTCGGCTGGTACTTTTGTTCCTGTAAAGTTTACAAGCATTACTTTGACTAGTGGTTCTATTAAAGCTATGAGTCAATAGTTTCTGCTATAGTTCTATTTGCCCTGGCAATTCGAAGGCTCACGCTGAGTGCGTGGATTACGTGAGGTAAAAGCTCACTTAGGAAAGTTGGGGTTAGGAAATTGGTGTCCCTTGTTGGTTAATTTGCGTTGACAACAAGGGTTTTTGTTTGTATCGATATGGTACGCTAGTTGTATGTCAATAGATTATAGGCATTTAATAAACTCGCACGAATTTGAAGCTGTCAAAGCCGTTGCAGGGGAAGTTGTTCAACATTTGTTAGCTCAGTTGGATTCGAAGTTAGAACCTCATCAGCAGATAAGTGTTTTAGCTCAAATCGCTGGAATTAATAGATTGTTAACTGAATCTGCAAAGAAAGCAAAATCGACAACAGTAACTTTGTCAAATTGATAGACCTCAAACAAACTAGGAGATACAGACCATATGAGTTACGGACAAGATAGCAGCAACGCTGTCTACCCAGACAACGAGGATTATTATCCTTCGACAACGGAACCTCAAGAAGGACAATCCGTTGAGCAAAATAATGAACAAAATCCACAGCCTGGATTCGACCCTAATAAATATGTTGAAAAAGCAGATTATGACAATCTCAAACAGCAACTTGATGCATTGCAACCTCAAGTGCAAGATATTCAACGTATTAAAGAGGCGTTTAATCCACAGCAAAAGCAAGACCCTCAAATAGAAGCTTTAAACCAGTTGATTAAAACTGAAGCTGAGAAGTTGGTTAAAGAGCAATTAGCACCTTACCAGCAAACTCAACAAGCTATGGTTGATCAACAACTTGAAGGAATTTCTAAGAATTTAGGATTCCCTAGGGCATCGGCGGCTCAACATTGGGTTTATGCAGTGCATGATGAATTGCATCATAAAGGTATATCCGGTGATGCTTCAGCTGGGCAAATAGCCAATCAGATTGCTCAAAAAATAAACAATCAAGATTGGTTGGGAGTAGCCAATTTTGTTCAGAATAACTGGGATTCGATTAATAGTCACGCGGGTGTCTATTCTCGGCAACGTCCGGTTCAGGCTCAAAACATTGGTCAAAGCTTTTCAAATAATTCGTTTCAAGGCCAATCGTCAGAACCTAGTTTGGAACAATTGCAGCAAAAAGCTCAAGAGGTTCGCTTTACAGACCCTCAAGAGTATGCAAAAGTAATGTCTCAAATGAGGAAAAAGGCGTTTGGTGAATAGTTAAGGAGAACTAAATGACTACGCCTAATGCAGAATATTTAAATGCATATATAACAGAAGCGGTTCAAGGGCCTTTGAGAGAAGGTCGTTTATTCAGCTTCAATATCCCAGGAGTAAGTATTAAAGCCAAAAAGAGTACTATTCCTATTCAAGATGGAAGTGACTACTTTAAGAACAAGCGTTCTAAAGGTAAATCACAACAAATAGTAACTGTTGGAGCTTATACTCCTGAAACACGTATCTTTGGAACCGAGCCTGCTTATCAAAGTAGAACTCGTACTTATAGAACAATCTCTATAAATACTCCAATACACGTTGCTGATAGATTCATGATGAATGATATGCAATTCTATCAAATCAAAGAATTGATTGACCAAGGGACTCTTGTTCAAGAATTCGCTGATGCAATCCATGAAAGCATTGAGACTTCTTTGCTTGCAGTAACTCCTACTGGAGCTTCTGTAGGTGGTGGAGCAGCTGATGCTATTTCTTTCTCTGATTACACGGTAATGAGAAAAGAAATTAATACTAAGTCTCAAGGTTCTGCTTTGCTTGGACATGCAATTTTGCATGAAGACCAAGAAGCTTTTCTTGCTGGTTTGCAAAACCTCAATGCTCCTTATAATACTTTGGGCCAAAAAGGTGTTGCTGATTTAGAAGCAGGAGAAGTTGTTGGAAGGTTTAACAATATTGTTACTCATTCAAGTAAAAGAATTCCTACAGATGGTGGAGCTGGAGCTTATGGATTGCTTTTAGCGCCTGATCCATCCAAGGGTAAAGCCGGTGATGCTCTTGGTGTTGCTATTGGTTACCTTGGTGATTTTATGTGGATTAAAGACCAGGAAAAAGAATGCTACAAAGCTGTTATGTCTGTTGAATATGGTACATACATCAATGACACACGCAGGGTTTCTAGGCTTCATTTCCAGCAAAATCCAATTAACCCAACCCCTTAATTTTTAAATAATTATGTTAATTGAAGAAAAAGCGACTCAAAACGTTTCTATGCAATTGGTTAATCCTTACGCTCGTCGGACGATGCGTTTAGGAGGAAACCTTAAATTTGAAAGATTAGATGTTCCTAATAAAGCTGATTTAGACTTTGTCACGGATGAAGTTTTGCTGAGAGAACAGCAAGCAAATCAAAACGTTGTTTTAGGGTTGTTTGTAACGCCAAGGCATTTCCAAGACACAGGAGCACCGGCTCCGTCTTTGCAAGTGCTGTCTGCGTATTCTCACGCTAGTTTTATCCATGCATTTAATATGCTTTCAAATGAAGAAAAAGCTAATTCTCGGATTTTACGGCCCTATTGGCTTGGAAATTCTAGCGATTTACCGTTATTAAGAGAATCTAGTGATGTTGAGAAATTAGTTTCAGAGAAGCTTGTTTCTTCATTAGCTGAAAAAGTTAGGTTGTATAAGGCTAACGTTCCAATTGGAAGACTATTGAAATACAAGCCTCAAGTTCCAGAAGAGCTTTATTCTAATGGCTTGGAATACCAAGAATGGTTTAAAGCTTGGAAAGAACATTCAAAGTATGAATTTACAATAGTTACTGCTTTAGCTAATGGGAAGAAAGGGGAAGCTATTAAAGATTTTGCTTTCGGTACTGAAGCAGATGTGATTACTAAAGATGAAATCGAACAAGTGATTGCAGCTGTAAAAGCTAAGCCGGAACCAACGTTGCCTTATAGACCAGCAAAAGACAATTTAGCTGAAAATTTAGCTAATGCGTTGAAACAAACCTTGGTTACTACGGAGATAAAATAAATGACTACTAATTATCCACATCCTGGTGCTCTTGGATTAAACGGTGCAAATACAATTACATTCCCTGTTCCTTTTGACATGATTGTTAGAAGTAATGAATGTTTTATGCATTTTACCGGTGCAATTTCAGGAACCCCAGTTGTTGAAATCCGAGAGAATGGTGTTGCAAGAGCAATTATTAATGTTCCGACAGACGCCGCGGCTGATACAGGCCAAAAGGCTGTTGCTGCTGATGTAAACTTTCCTGACTTTGCAGTTAGTGCAGGTGCAACATTGACAGCTACAGTGACTACAACTGCTGCTTCTGGCGGTGGTAGAGTTGTATTAGCTTATGATCCAGCCGTTCAGTAAGGGGGAACTAATGTCTGAATTAACTTTAAAAGCAGCTTTAGAACTTCTTAATACCTATGGCTTAGATTCAGAAGGTTGTTTTGTGAGAAACACTTTAAATACTATTACTCGAAAAGCTTCTTACCCTATCGTTTTAGATGGGGAGAAAGAAGCTTTTACAATCGAGTTTAGTTTTAAGATTCTCCAAGATGAAACAATCGTGTATCCTAAAGTCAAGGAAGAACTTGTAGTGGATTTGGAACTTGATGAAAAACCTGCTGAAAAAAGTTCCAAAAAGAAGAAAGATAAGTAATCAATAATGGCTAATTCAATTCTTAGTATTGTTAATTACGCTCTTGGCGAGATAGGGGAAATCCCCCTATCTGCTATTGAGTTTGATAACGGAGTCTTTACTGCTCAATCAGCTGCAAGAGAAGCAGTTCAAGAGATTTTGCAAGACATGAGGCAGAAAAAAAGCCATTACTTGTATAAACAAGAATTTACAATTGCAACAGTGGCATCACAGCCTTTATATACGGTGGCATTCCCTTTAAGTTATTTGGCAAGTACTAAATTACGTGTTATTACTGCTGATAATACAGATTCTTGGTTGCGTTATTTGCCAGAATCAGAAGCTTTGGAAAATTATATTGACTTTAACAACCTTACACAAACAGGGCGTCCCTCTGAGTGGTTTGTGGTTACTAGCACTAGTCCGGGCAATGTATCTTTTAGGGTGAATCCTATCCCTGATGACGTGTATACAATATCTGGTTTCCGGTATTCAAACTTTTCTAGGGTCACATCTGCATACATCACTTCTTCTTCTGACACAGGAGATCGGGCTATTCAGAAGTTTGTGGCATTTAAAGTTGCACAACGACTTCAGTCGGCAGATGCTGCCATCCTTGAACAAGAGTATCAAAAGGCGTGGCATACTTTTCTTGTGGAAGATTTTCACGATAATAATATTAATACTCAGGTAATTCCAGCCCAGCAATATAGTGGAATTGGATACCCTGACCCCCAATACGTATGACAAACGAAGCTTTAGAACAAGAAAACATTACAGAAGAAGAAATAACAGAAGAAGAGACAACGCCTGTTGAAGAATATACAGGAGAGAGTCACACAGAAACTGCTTTAGAAGAACAGCCTGAAGCTCAAGAAGTTATTCCTGATAAACCAAAAAGAGACCAGTTTTATATTAGAACTTTAAAGAATTGGAATGGTCAAATTAACGCAGGATTAATTAATGAAATTCAAAATAGCAATGAATATTTAGCGCAATTAGGTGAATTGCATAGCAATGTTTTAGATGATGATGATTTATTGGCTATCTTAAAGCCCCATTACTCTAATATCAATCCAATTGAGAGTCACCTTGATAGACACATTGCGATGAAAATGTTATTTCAAGGCAATCAAGAATATTTAGCCCGTATTGGTTATGGTGCGTTTTCTTCTTTGGTTGAAAGCTGTAAACATGTTTCTTTAATCAGAAAAAACAATCAAGAAATAGTCGGTGCATTTTGTTTAGAGCATATTAATAAATATTGTGCTCATATTCTCATTTATGTTAGAGGTTCCAAAGGACTGAAAGGCGTTGTTGCTAAAGAAATGGTTAATTATTTTGGTAAGCAATCCGCATTAAGTGAAAATAAAATCCCTGGTTATGCAGAACAAATTCATCAACAAGGCTATACAGACGTATATGCACATACGTTAAATAAAACGATGGCTTCTTTGGTTGAAAATGTGCGAAATAAAGAATGTCGTATAATAGTAAGTAAGCTCAAAACTGAGCAACCTGAAGCACCGGAAGATGAGATAAAGAATAAGGCTAAAAAGCTTATTCCAGGTTTTAAATGGCTTGGCTCTGGTTATCGCAGGAAATTAGGTGGAGAATTCGTTAATGAGTCCACTTGGCGATACGATTTAGGAGCTAAATTTAGTGGGTAGAAGAAGTAAAAATACTGGTAATGAAGCGTTGGCACGGGCTAGGGCTGAGGCAGTACAAGCATTGGAGGGGGGCCGCAATGCAGCCATTCGTCGATTAGATGATGGGGAGCAGCGCAGTTTAGATACTATTGCATTTTTGCAACCAAATGCTCGAACAATTACAGGTAATGCGTTTGATACTTTAGCAAATTTTGAAGACAATGCAACTAAGAGAAGCAGGACTGCGCAAGAGGCATTTTTGCAACCTTCTCAACGTAGGGTATCTGAGCAACTGCAGGCTTTGTTTTCTCGATTTGGGGTTGGTGGAGTTAACAATTCAAAAGTTCAAAATACGATTAACCGTTTTGGAGAAGAGGTTGCCTTCAATGAAGGTGTTCGACAATTTGAACTTGATAATGCAGTAAGAGATAGAATCTTAAGTGAACAAAATCAATTATTTAATATAGGTTCTCAGCCTATTAATGCTCGAAGGGGTACTATCGAAAACTTTGCGAATGCAAGAAGTAACGCTTTTTTAAACACTGCAAGTCAAATAGGAAATACGGTTTTAGGTTCGGGGCAAGCAATCGCTCAAAATCAACAACAAAATGCAAGAAGAAGGGACCGGCAAAAAGGCGGTGTTGGGTCTGCAATTGGTGGAGTAGTCGGATTGGGTGCAACAGCATTGGGGAGATAATATATGAGTTTTGGTGAAGGTTTAAGTAGAGGTTTATTGACAGCAGCTCAACAAATAGGAGCTAATAGAAGGCAAGCGCGTCAGCAAGAAGCGGCTGATAGAAGATTAAATGCTAGGTTGGCTGGACAGCAAAATTTGTTAAATCAAAGACAACAACAAGAGCAAGCGGCTTTGTTGCAATTTGGACAAGCTTTGAAAAATGCCGGTTTAGTTCAGGGTGATTTAAGCCCTCAAGATTTAGGACAATTAAGTAAAAGTGGGGCATTAAATGCTTTATTAAGGCAGCAAAATACTCAACAAGAAGAAAAAGAATTGCAACAAATATTAAGTAATCCAAATTTGGATGAGAATACTCGATTAGCTTTAACGTTACAAGCTGCAGGAATTGCAAATCCTTCAAGTTCTATTAGATTGCCAGGACAAATTGCAAAAGACAAGGCTTCAACACGTTTAACACAAACTCGAGAAGCCAGGGTGAATGAACTTTTGCCGCTAGAAAAAGAATCCAAAAGAGCTAATATAAACAGTAGAAATGCTAGCGCTTCTGCGTCTTTAGCAAGGGCTAATCAAATTCGTACTGTTCCTGCAAAAGGTAAAAAAGCAAGTGCAGATAACGGTAAAACAGATGAAGAAATAGCCGCTGAATTAGCAAAAAGACTTGGAATAGGACGTAGTTTTAATCCAGGAGGTTAAGAATGTCTTTAGGCAACCAAAGGCCTCAAATTAATTTTGATGAACTCCTGAATGCTGTCAGCCAACAAGCTGCTAATGAAGTTGTTTCTTTGGATAGTGCTGCGAGGCAAGCTGCTCAAGCTGTAAGTCCCGCAATTGCGAAGAAAGAAACCAAAAGATTTAAAGTTCGTCGTTCTGCAGATAACTTAAAAGATTTTACTGCTAATAGAGATACACAATTAAATCAGTTAGATAATGAATTAGGTAATTTAGGCTTAGAACCTGAAAGGCAAGATAAAATACGCAATATTTTAGGCTCATTGGTTCAAAGAGAAACTGAAGCCAACGTGGCTAAAACTAAAGATTTTGTTGGGAATAATAAGACTTTGGTAAGCCCTCAAGAGCGTGAAGCTTTATTTGGGAACATTAAAGATGTTAGCGGTGAAGAGAAAACACTTTCAGAGCAAATCAGCCAAAGTCCACTAGGGGGTGCTTTAGAGAATCTGGGTACTATTAGTGAGCAAGGAACTGTTAGGGGTCTAAAAGAAGTTGCAGGAGCTTTTCAAACACCTAAGACTTTGCAATCATTTTTAAGGCAGCAAATACCTGCTTTAAGTGGAGCTAGCCCAGTATTAGGCACTGCGTTAAACTTAGCTACTCAAACACCCGTTGTTGATGCTTCAGCCTCTTTAGCTCAGAGAATTGACAAGACAGCAAATGATTTAGCAAATCAAGAAGGCACAAGACAAAGAAAAGAATTCAACCCTATTGCTTCTGGAATTGGTGAATTTGCAGGAGCTGCAGCTCCTTTTGTGGCGGCAGAAGTTCTAACTGCGGGTGGCGCCAGTGGAGCAATAGCAGCGCCGTTGCTTAGACAGGGATTAAGGGGAAGTGTAAACAATCCTATTGCAAGGCGGATTCTGGCTAATACTGTTGCTGGTGCAACTGAAAATGTAGTCGGTGAAGCTTTAGTTAATCCAGGTCGTCAAGATTTAGAAGCTGGTTCTTTTAATCCTCAACAATTTATCCAAGATTTAGGCATTGCTACTGCGGCCGGTGGTGTTCTAGGTGGTAGCTTAGAAGGCTTAGTTAATGCTCCTGTTTTAAGAAAACTTGCAGAAAGGCAAGGTCGTGTTGTTTCAAGGCCTCAATCAGCACCTAGAAGTATTGCACAAGATAAACCCAATTTAACACCTAAAGGGAACCAGGCAAGAAAACAAGCCCAAGAGTTGGCCAGAAAGCTGGAAAATCCACCACAAGAAGTCCAAAGCAATCAACAAATTGCAGATATTGTAGGTCAGCAATCCAGTCAGAATGTAGACGATTTGCGTAGAATTTTTGGAGAAGAGCCTAGCTCAACACCCAAGCCGCAAGACCAAGTAAAGCAATCTCAACAGCCAAAGCCGAAAAAACAAACCAGCGAGGCAATTGAAGGGCAAAATGCTCAGTTGCAGCAAAAAGAACCAAACTTAAAAGTAACAGAATCCAGCCCGCAAAGTTTTGCAAATCAACGTTCATTGCCAAAGGATACCTTAGCTCCTGTTAAAGAAAATAAGCTAGGAACAAAAGTTGTTAAAAATCCTGATGGAACTGAACGAATTGCTCGGACACTTGGCGATTTTAAAGCAACTGATTTTCAAGAGCTTGCCAGAAATCCTAAAAGATTAAATAAGCTGTCAGAGATTAAGTCGGATCTCGACAAAAATGTTGAAAAAGAAATTGATCGGATTGCTGATATTAGTAAGCAAAAAAAATTAATTGAAAACTCTATTGCAGAAGCAAGCGAAGCGTTAGCGAGAAAACTTGAAGCAAAAGGTATCAAGCCAGATGAATTTCAATACAAAGGGTTGCAATTTTTTGCAAAACGCGGGAAAGATACTGATGCTGTTAATACGAAAGGTCAGCGTATTTTAAATAGATTTGAGAATATTTTATTTAAAAAGAAATTAGGAGAAAGAATATCCAAAGATGAGAAACTTTCTTTGCGCGCGCAGCCTAATATTGGCAAAGTAAGTAAAGCTAAAACCGGTGCTCAAAATGATATTAATGATTTAGCAGAACAACTAATGAGTTTTAAAGCTGAATTAGGGCCTCTTCAAAAAGATTTCAATGCTAGTAAAAAACGTTTTATAGAAGAAGTGGCAATCAAGTTAGATAATGGAGGCCGTGACCATGTATTCCGAAATGAAGCAGGTGATACGGCTTTATATATAGTTCGACCTACATCTCGTTTTCAAGGCCCTGGTAAAGAATTATTAGATGCACGTACAAAGCAACTTCAACAACGTGCAGATACTCGTAGAGTAGTTCCAGGTCGTTTTAATACACTTATCAAGGATGCTGCAACTGGTGGAAGCGTTACATTTAAACGATTGGAGAAAGAACTTGCAAAAGGTGTTGATAACGCAGCTGATGCAACACAAGTTGTTGATAATGCATTAGATAACTTTAAGAAACCCGATGAAGTCAGTAAGCAATTCTCTTTGGGTCAATTGGGATTGGCTGTTTTTGATTTTGATTCAGCAGCAATTGCATTAAGAGCAACAAAGCCCATTTGGGAAAAACATCTTAATAAAACGAAACATACAAAGTTGCAACAAGGCGTGCAGTTAATTGAGCCTTTAATAGGAAGAGCTGAAAGCTTTGCAACTCGCTTAAGAAAAACAAATATTGAAGGTTTTCGTGATTTTATTAATGAGTATGAACAGTTAACCTCTCGTGAATTATTGGCTGAAGGCTATTTACGTAATAACTTATCCAAAAAACAGGCAGATAACATCGGTAAAGTATTACAAGAAAACAATTTTTCTCAATTAAAACAAATGATTGAGGGTGGTAAGTCAATAGATGGTATCGATAGTGCTGAAGATTTTGAGATGCTTAAGTTGTTTGTAAGCAATCGTTCTAAGAGAGCTAATTTAATCAAAGATACTTTGGATAAAGCTAGAAAAGCAAAAGTTCCCCCTGGTGAATTGCGTATCTTGGAGGAGTTTTTAAGAACTGAATCTTTGTCTACAAGGGGTACCGGTCAAGCTTTGGTTGACACATTAACAAGCGCGGCTTATTTTAAAGCTCTATGGAACAATCCTAAGGCAACTACCCTTGCCTTAACTGACCCTGTTAAGAAGCTAATTCCTGAATTTGGCTTAGGTCGTTTTATTAGTTCTATTTGGGATATTGCAAGCCCTCCAGTGCGTAATTCACCGTTATTCAAGGCTTATAATGCAGGAGATGCAGGCAACTTTTTAGATTCGTTTAGAGGTGCTAAAGAATCAACTTTTTGGTCTAAAATCAAAGATGCAAATATTTTTGAGCAGGCTACTAACCTTTCTCAAGATATGGGATTGCTGGCTAGTGCTCGTAGGTTTAATCAACAATGGGCAAAACGCACGGGCGAAAAAATTGATATTCTCAAAGATTTTGATGGCTTGTCTGAAGCTTCAGCTGATTTTGTGTTGCAACACAATGCAATAGCTTCTAAATTGTATGGAGCTGGGCGAGGTGCTTTGTATAAAACAGAAATTGAAGGTAATACATTTCTTAAACCTTATTTAGCTTTTAAATCTGAACCTTTAAGATTTCAAAAAAGAGTTACTGAATGGACGGAAGCAATACAAGCTGGTTCAGTTAGAAACGCAAGTCCAGAGGCTAAATTAGCTGGTCAAGAAGCAGCTCAAAAACTGGCAACTGATTTAACAGTTACAACCTTGCTGGGAGGAAGCAAAGCTTTGCTTGGATATGGTGGAAGCCTTGGCCTGGCGTATGGATTGTTATTAAAAGCGGCTCCCCCTGAAACAGAGCAACAAATTATTGACACTATAGATAGTGCGGCTTTAGGAAATATCGTTTTATCTAAGTTTCTGGGTGTCAAAACCAATATTGATTTTGGTGAAAAATTATCAAATCAATTGTTGGAGCGTAACAGCGGTGAATCTTTCTCTGAATGGATTAATAGGCATGTAACCAGCAGTGAATCAGACCTCCCTATTTTCAACATCTTAAATGGGTATGGACGAAATGTTAAGAAGATTAATGAAGCCATTGAAGCAAAAAATTACAGCCAAGCTGGTATTGAATTGCTGAAAGCTTTTAGTAGTGTTGGAAGTTTTGTAGAAAAATCTTTTAAGAAAGCAAAAGACCAGCCAATGAGCGTTTGGATTGATAATAATGGCGCTTTGCTTGAGAAACAAAAACAAGTTGATTTTGCTGATTTATTTGCTTACGGACAAAATGAAACCAATATTAAAAGAGCGGTGCAATTACAAAATAAAGCAAAAAATGAAGCTGTGAAAAACTTCAATATCGAAAAAAGAGATAAACAATATATAGTGCGCAATGCTTCAAGGCAACAGCTTAAAACGTTTGAAGAGTTAATTAACTTGTTGCATCAAGATAGATTTCAAATAGAAGCTGGTTTGAGTCCTTTGCTTAAGAAAAGCAAAAATGAAATTAGGCAAGAAATACTTAAAAAAGCTTTCACCGCTCGTCGGAATGAATTAAAGAAAGGTGCTAAAGCATTGCCGGTGGGAACGCCTGAGAGGTTAGCAAGATTACCAGTAAGTAAAATTAAAGGAGAAATTGCAGTGCAAGCAAGTAGTAATAAACAAAAAGCTTTTAATCAATTGAGACAAGCAATGAGACAAGATATTACCCAGCAAAAACGTACACAATTACGCAATTTGGGGAGAGAGTTGAATTTAGGTATATAGCTATTGGTATTCTATTAGTGGTAGATTTGTTGCCATTTTCCATGATGTACACCGCTTTGTTTAGGTTAGGAGCAAAGCGGTGCTTTATAATTAAAATATGGTTATAACAAGGCAAGCACAGCGAAGAAAACAGATAGTTAATTTCCCGGCAGAATATTTAAACCCTGGCATTATTGGTATCGCGGGTATTAATCAATCTAAAGACCGTTTAAGCATGGATTCGTACGGTGCTTGGTATATAGAAAATTTAGAACCTTCGAATGAAGGATGGAATAACAGAAAATTAGGTGTGCACAAGATTAACACTTCAACGCCTGCAACAAATAAAGTGCAAGGAATTATTGGGTACGAAGGCTATATCTTTTATGTTGCAAATGGCAATTTTTACAGATTGGAATTGTCAAGTGGTACGGTAACTTTGCCCTCTGGCGGGGCTGGTGTTTTTAATTCTTCCAATACCGTTAGAGCAGTTTTAGGACGAGGTACAAATATTGATAAAATGTATCTTTGTGATGGAGTTAATACTCCCAGGGTTTATAATCCGGCAACAAATACAATTGCCCCTTTTAGTTTTGGTGGCAGCTTTGGAGTTGCCCAAACAGTAACTAATTATCGAAATCGCATTACTTGGACTTTTGTATCGTCTGGGGTTGATAAAAATAGGATTTTACTTAGCGCAGAAGGAGACGGAGATGATTATACTGGTGGCTCCGGAGCTGCTGATAGCTTTGATGTAGAATGTTTTCCGTCTGATGGAGACAAAATTGTTGGCTTGGGTGTTATCCAGTTTGCCGGGGGCGATGCGCAACAAGATGCATTGGTAGCGTGTAAAAGCCAAAAAAGTTTTATGGCTGAAGATATTATTTTTGATAGTGCTACGGGCGCCAAAACATTAGTTTTTAAAGATAATGGAGTGGACATTGGTGCTGTTTCAGCAGATGCAATTATTCAATTTGCTAACGATTTGTGGATTTTGACAGAAACAGGAGTAAAAGGTTTTCTTACAACGCTTAATGGTAGTGGAGGAGTTGCAGCTTTTGTTAGTTCTCCCACAAGTGGGATTAATCCTTTGTTTAAGCAATCAGCAACTAGTACGGCTTATGAGAATTGTTTTGCACTAAATCATGGATTTAAAAATAAAATCAGATACTTTTTGCCTAAAAATCAACAAACTAGCGCTACCCAAAATGGCTTTGCATATGGAGAAATCCCTAATGATTTTTGCTTGACA